>ULQI01039539.1_pt1 | contig 9330 bp, 8 predicted proteins | sample 1954261 | NCBI WGS metagenome assembly ULQI01 (sample SAMEA4835650, study PRJEB28245) | human gut metagenome | biome: gut microbiome; material: fecal sample | place: Denmark | collected 2008 | reverse complement strand
TTTCCCTGTAAAAATTAATTGCCTTGGATTTCGTTTCAATTGGAAGAAATCCTGCATTGAAAATGGAAAACATATCTTATGGGGGCTGCACCTTTTATAGTTTTGCTTTTTTTCTTGCAGGATATGTGTTGATGGATAAGAAACTTCTTTGCAATTAACCTTTAAGGATTTTTTATTGGGAAATTTTTTGTTTCCTTTTATAATAATATAGGGGCAAATCGGCTGAAACTGGCCAGAAATGACGTAAATAGGTCGTTTGAAGCTTGTTTTTCCTATGACAAAACAGGCACCTGTGCTTTTTATGGAAAGAAAGCCGTTTATGCCGTGTTTGCGTCATAATCTGATATTTATGCTGTGATAAGCCTGAGCCTGATTTGTCATTTATACTGACATTTCAGGCATTGCACGGCTTGTAAAAAATATTTTTATTTTTTCCGAGTTGACCCTTGAATCCGAAAATATTTTTTTGTATAATTTGGCTGCAAATAAATTTTACAAGGAGATATCAAATGACCCAATCAATACAAAAATACACACAATGTTTCGCTGCACACTCAACGCTTAAGAAATCATATTTCAGCTTGCGGGATTTGATGAACACATCAATTATTGTCGCTATCGTCTTGTCGTCAATCGCCTCGGACTGCGATGATGTTATGGACGGTTATCAGATGAATGTTTTCACGCTGGACAAAGACAGAAAAGAAATTTTGTGCAGGGAATTGAACCTGACAGCAAATTCGCTTAAAAAGAATCTCATTGAACTGGAGAAACACAGGGTTATTGAAAAGCTTGAAAATGATAAGTACAGAATGAATCCTTTTATTTTTGCGAGAGGTACTGAATCCACGATAAAAAGATGCAGAATTTATTGCACAGAAAATTGTCAATGTCCGTTTGAATCGCTTGCAGAAAGCCAAAAGAAATTTTCGTTCCTTTTTAATAATATTGAGAATTTAAAGAAATTTGCCTGCTTTACTGGTGCATACGGCTCAAAGAGAATAAGCAAAACGGAGCTATCTGTATTTCTGATGCTTACAGCAGAAGCGCAGTCCTGCAAATGCTATCACTCTCCCGAATATTGCAATATTGTTGAGATTAAATCATCGAATTATAAAAGTCTGGCCAGAACGCTCGGCATTGATGAGCGTTCTGTACGCAGAGCAATTACATCTCTTGTCGATATGCACCTTCTTTATAAGATACCGAATATAAACTATACTTATATGATAAACCCGTTTGTTGCGGCTAAGGGAAACATAAAGCTTATCAGAAACCTGCAATATGAAATGCTTAACGGCAAGCATAATGATTTATTCAATGGTTGTGCTCAGGGTGATATTGAGTATTATCGTAGGCTATCATTAGGAAAAAGCACAAAGTAAAATTATCCCTCAGAAGCTAAAATGCCTCTGAGGGATAATTTTGTTTGTCAGTTTATCTTTTGATATGACTCGAACCGTTTTATTCTTCGGTAAAGTGAATTTGTAGTCAAGCCGACAAGCTCGGCGAATCGTCTGGCGGTTATTTCATCCGTTTTCCACTTCTTATAGCTTCGTTCAAAGATTTCCTCGTCGATATGTTTGAATTGCTTTCCTGCATATTTTCCCTGTGCCTTGGCAATTGCGATGCCCTCACGCTGACGCTGTAGAATTTGCTCACGTTCCAGTTCCGACAGGGCGGCGAAGATGGACAAAACAAATCTTCCCTGCGGAGTGGTAGTGTCGATGTTCTCCTTGACAACAACGAGCTGGACCTTCTTTTCATTGAGAGTATCTACGATAGAGAGCAAATCTCTGATGCTTCGGGATAATCTTGATATGCTTTCCACATACAGAATATCGTCCTCACGAAGATAGTCCAACATTTTTCTCAATTCTGGCCTGTCCGTATTCTTGCCGCTGGCTTTTTCCATAAAGACCTTATCAAGTCTATAGCCGTGGAGCAGTTCTTCCTGCCGTGCCGTTTCCTGTTCAATGGTTGAAACTCTGATATAACCTATTTTACTCATAGAAACATCTCCTTTACTGTAATATAACTGAACATTCGTTCATTTGTATTATAGCAAAAACGAAAACGTATCGTAAGGGTTACTTTTTCATACGATACATAACGTAAGAGGAATAGTAATTCATACGTTATATATTTATAATAGTATATAAGGGCATACCTTAATGAGACGTTTATGACTAAAGCTTCAAAAGTGCTTTTGGTAATATTCAACAGTTATCGGTGCTAAAAATTGTTGAAAAAACAAAATTAAAATCCTTGTATGAAATCTATTGACTTTTAGTATGTCCTATGATATCCTATAATTGTAGAAAGAAAACAGTTCCGACTACAAAAAACATTTAATATCATTTTGATAGTGTTTAAATCAATCATACAAATACATACGAGTGCCGGTAAATCTGTTTATGCTGGGAACAACGCTCAAGACTTTGGAAGGAATAAAGCCTATGTAATATTAATTACGAATGACGATTACGAGTTAATATAAAATGTATATGAAGATTTAAACCCTCTTGCAGCTTGTGTAAGTCAGGGTTATTTTTATACCCATAAAGCAGATACACGAGTTGCTTTATGGGTTTTATTTATCAAAATGGATGGAGGTATTCACAAAATAAAATTTGAAGGGAGCATTTAATATGAATTCAACAACTAATTACGATTCAATGTTATATACAGTTAACGAGGTGGCAAAGATTATGCACACAAACAAGCAATATGTGTATAATCTTATCAGTTCCAACCAGTTGCCCGCAATAAAGCTTGGTTCTTTAAAAGTACGCCACGAAACTCTTTGTAATTTCTTTAAAGCCAATGAGGGCAAGGACCTCACTGACCCGTTTAATATAAAGCCTATTTCTTATGTGAGAGGTGAATGCTAATGAAACTCTATACCATAGAAGAAACGGCTAAAATGCTGAATACGACCAAAGCGGATGTTTATAGACTCATCAGAAATAAAGAGCTTTCGGCGATAAAGTTTGGTGAATGTAAGGTTAAAGGCGAATCACTGGACAGCTTTTTTGCCGCTAACAACAGCACAACTATCAATTGCTTCTCTGTAATTGGAGGTGAGTGCTGATGAAACGTGGGGATGGCGTAAATCTTCGAGATGGCAAATGGCAGTATCGGTTTGAAGGTCCCAAAATAGATGGAAAGCGTAAACAGATAGTCAAAGGCGGTTTTAACACACGGGAAGAAGCTTTTGCGGCGAAATTGAAAGCTATGGCTGAATTTGAAGCCACAGGTGAAGTTTTCAAGCCGTCGGAAATAAGCGTTTCTGACTTTATGGACAAGTGGTACAATGATGAGTGTGTGAATAAGAAGAAAAAGACAACTCTTAATAATTATGAAAAGATAATTCGTTTGGATATAAAGCCAGAAATCGGAAAATATAAGCTTCGCACTATATCGCATTCCACGCTTCAAAAACTTATTGATAAACTGGCCAGCGAAGGCCGCAGCAGAAACACTATATCCGTTATCAGCGGAGTACTTACCAGCAGCTTTAATTATGCGGTCGAACCGCTTCATTATATACAGAAAAATCCGATGGAACACGTAAAGCTTCCTTCTAAGAGAGCCGAAGGTAATATTGCTCTCAATACAAAAAGCCGTGTTTATATCGATGAAAAACGAATGAATGAGATTTTAACGAGATTCCCAAAAGGTTCATCGGCATATATTCCTTTGCTTCTGGGATACAGATGCGGACTCAGGCTTGGTGAAGCGTATGCACTTACCTGGGATGACATAGATTTCGAGAATAAAACATTGTCCGTGAATAAGCAGGTTCAGTGGCAGAGTAATGGGAACAAGAGCGGATATTGGTATTTTTCCGCACCAAAATATGATTCCAATCGTATAATTCAGATAGATGATGCATTTCTGAAAATCCTAAAAAACGAAAAGGATACCCAGGAACGTAAAGCCAAAGCGTATCTTGATACCGAATATACATTTTATTATGAGGAAAAAGGTACGAGAATCATCTGCACTAACGACAAAGGCAAGAAAATCAATTTTGTGTGCAAAAGAGAGGACGGTACATATATTCAACCCAGAACTATGCAGCACACTTCTTCTGTAATCCATAACCAGCTTGGATTTCCTGAATTTGATTTTCATTCTTTGAGGCATACTCACTGTACAATGCTGCTTGACAATGGTGCTGACCCAAAGTATGTGCAGACAAGACTTGGACACAAGAGCGTACAAATTACGCTTGATATCTACCAGCACTTGACGCAAAAGACAAAAAAGACCTGTGACAGCATACTTAACAATATCTATAACAGCGATAATCAGAATACAGTCAATTAAATAAGTAAATACTCACGTTTTTACGTGTTATTTAAATATATAGAAGCCCAAAGCTTCGCAATCAAAATTTAATAGCACCCATACTAAGTAGTAAAATCGGGGTCAGAGCGGAAATTCACAACTTCCGCTTGAAAAAAGAACAGTGCTGAAAACACTCGGAACCCAGCCCCCTCCAAACTTTCTGGCAGTGGAGAATGCTGAACACATTAAAGCTTGTCAGGTGAAATCACAAATATCATTCCGATTTGTGGTGAGGTGCATAAGGTGGTGAATGTGCAGAAAAGTATAAATTTATAGTGTTCTTCCGTGTTTTCGGGTAGGGCTTGGTTCAATATACTCTTTTTGCGCTTTTACCATCTAATGTGAGGATGGCAGGCGCTTTTTTTATGCCTAAAGGGAAACGCTTGGTGTGTGAATATACAAAATTGTTTGTTAGTTTTGCACAATAAGCAACTCGGGTATTTGTCACTGTTTAACCCTTGAAACGTTATATCCAGTTGTTATAATTTAGGCACACAAATAAAATCCACCTTCAGGTATATGTAATGACCTGAATTATTTGTAAAAGTTTATAATTCATTATTATTTAAGAAAGAATCGGGAGGAACATATGAATAAAGAATTTTATTTTTATAATAGTCAAATCAGTCAGTATGGCGTTGAAAATGGATATGTGGATTTGGAAGCTTTTGCCTCGAATTTTCCGCATATACCACTTTGCGATAAGATGTTTAATAATGTTGAGTATGAACTCATTAACGGAAGTAATGTTTTTTACTGTGATTCTGCAGGAAAAGAATATACCTTTGAAGAAAGAGAAGATAAAGTATCTGATATAAGTTCTGAAATTGATGAGCTTATCGACCAAAAGGGTATGTATGAGGATATGCTTGAAAACGAAACCTCAGAAATAAGTGATGAAGAGCTTGAAAATCTTATTAGTGAATTGGATGATAAAATTGCTGATTTAAATAATGATATATCTTCACTCGAATACGAGGTGGAAAATCCCCCTCTTTCGTTTTATCATATTGACAAAAAGGGTGTAGACCTTCTTTCGCACTATACAAACGAGCAGATATATTATATACCTGAGTATGATATGTACATTTGGGGCATTACGCATATAGGCACAAGCTGGACTTGTGTTCTAACTAACATAAAGATTGACCCCACCTGGACTAAAGCAGCTTAAACAGCATAGTATTGCCTGAGCGATACTATAGATGTTGCTCAGGCAAAATAAATCGCTAATGTGTTATTTTTATAAAACCAAATTATATTAGGAGGTACAATTATTATGAATTCTTTCAGTACATTTGAATTGGGAAGAGTGGTTTTGACCTATGGCATCTCAGAAGCATTATACGAAAATCCGCTGTTCGAGGAAGAGATTATGGGAGCTTTCATCAGATATTGCGTAAGAGATTGGTCAGATATGGAGCATCAGGAAGATAAAGATATGAATGATGAGGCTTTAGCGACTGGAGAAGGAAAAATCCTAGCGTCATACCAAACCTCACAAGGGAAAATTTATATTATTACAGAATGGGACAGAAGCTACACAACGATTATGTTTGCCGAAGAATATTGATTTAACGTGATATGGTGTAATTACCGTAAAAGTGTTTGTGCTTTCCAAGCTTATAGCAGAGTGCAGGAAAGCACTTTTTTAATGTTTTGATGTTCGGGGTGAATATGGATAATAATATCAGCCGATAATTAAGTCAATAAAAATAATTGATTATAATATTTTTCTTGACTTAAAAGTATAAAGGTGATATACTGGTTATAATAAAAAGCCGAAAGGAGTACAGCCTATATGATTAGAAAGGTAACTGGCCAGCTTATCAGCTGGAAGAACAGCGCTACCCGAAAGCCTATTATCCTGAATGGGGCACGACAGGTCGGAAAGACATATATTCTTCGTGAATTCGGTAAAGCAAACTATAAAAACGTGGTATATATAAACCTTGAAAGTAATGAAACAGCGGCATCAATGTTTGATGGTGACATTGACCCAAAGCGGCTCATCAAATGCCTTGAAGCAGAGGCAGGAGAGCGTATTCTTCCCAATGACACTCTTGTTATTCTTGATGAAATACAGTCCTGTGAACGTGCTGCCACTTCCCTAAAGTATTTTTGTGAGGAAGCTCCCGAATATCATATTGCAGCGGCAGGAAGCCTGCTTGGCGTAGCTATAAACCGAAACAAGACATCATTCCCAGTTGGAAAGGTGAATATTATTCAGCTTTTTCCTCTCGATTTTGAGGAGTTTATGTGGGCAACGGGCAATGATATGCTTTGTGATGAAATAAAACGCTGCTATAACAGCATAGAACCTATGAACGAGGCTCTTCATAAAAAGGCAGTTTCGCTGTATTATGATTATCTTATTGTTGGAGGAATGCCAGAGGCTGTCAAGTCATTCGTGGAAACAAATTCATATATAGATGCCAGCCTTGTTCAGACAAGTATTATAGACAACTATACTGCTGATATGGCCAAATATGCAAGCAACACTGAAACTGTGAAAATCAGAGCTTGCTATAACTCCATTCCCGCACAGCTTGCCAAGGACAATAAGAAATTTCAGTATAAAGTCGTCCAGAAAGGCGGCTCGGCATCTATATTCGGAGCATCTCTTGACTGGCTCAAACAGGCAGGTGTCATACTTGAATGTCAGCGAATCGACCAGGGAATGCACCCTCTGGCCGTTTATGCGGACCAGACCGCTTTCAAAGTGTATATGTCCGATGTCGGTCTGCTTGTAAACAAGTCTAAGATGTCGGTCAATACTATTCTTTCGGGCGAAACGAATATTTTTATGGGAGCGGTTACGGAAAATTACGTCGCTCAGCAGTTCGCAGCCAAAGGTTATCCGCTATACTACTGGTCAACAGCCAATTCGCAGGCTGAACTGGATTTTGTTCTTCAGAAAGAGGACGAGATATACGCTGTTGAGGTCAAAAAGGGCGAACACGTTCGGTCAAGAAGTCTCAGTGTGTTCTCACAGAAGTTTTCTCCGAATGTGGCTATTCGGCTTTCACAGAAGAATTTCGGAAAGACAGAAGATGTTATTTCCATACCGCTCTATGCTGCGTTTTTGATATGACTTTATTGTTGGTCTGGTATATACAAAACAGTCCGCATTCTTTATGGGATGCGGACTGTTTTTGTGGTTTGCTGACCAGATAGTCAAACATTTTCAATAAAGCTATTGAAATCATCAACTGCGGTGAACACAGCCCCTCTGTTGATTGCCTCAAAATGCTTTTGACCGCATTTGATTTTTTGAGATTCGGTGGGGCGAAGTGACTGTTCGTTAATATTGGCTTTGGTTTCAATGACAAAGTATAGTTTTTTCATTCCGTCTTTTTCAATAAGCACTGCCCAGTCAGGGTTATATGAACCCAAAGGAGTAGAAACCTTAAACCAATCAGGAAGTTTGGCATATAATTTAATATCTTCGTTTGCTTCAAACTTCTGCGCAAAAGCGGCTTCGTTATCACTGTCATATACCACATAGTCATAAACGGACTTCTTGGCTTCAATCATATTGTGTTCCAGATATCCTGCAAGCTCTTCTGTATCAAACAACTCTTGAGCATAATACTCATCATCACCAAGTCTTGTGTATTTTATTCCATCGACGAGCATTGACTTCATATTTGCAGAGATAATCTTGTTTGCATCTTCCATATACTTCTGAGGATTCTTCTTAAACATATCAAGTGTTCCGCTGCATTTTAGTATCGAAACAATCGTCCTGCGAGTAAGACTGGTATTCGTTTGAAGGTATGTTACAACATCTGGAAGCATTTGAGTTTCTTCACCTGAATAGACAGTGGTATGAACCTTTTCTGTTGTTTCAAGCCCTCCTGCTGTATGCTTAAGCTCAGCTTTGGAGTAAATCAGTTTGGCGGAAGCAGTATTAAGGTTAGCCCTCATTTCATCGCTGCATTTCTGTATAAGCTTATTCGAGTCGAATGAAACGGAATAAGCGGTTTTGTATTTTATCTTATCCCACAGCTCTTTAAAATCGGGACTTAAATATATCTGTTTGTTAAGCGTTACTGTTTTCTTTTCTGAAGCAGGCTTAATATTGAGATTTCCGCTGATTTTCTTGCAGATGGCTGTAATTGCAGACAAGTTATCCTTTACTTCATCGGGAATAATGAGTGCGTTGTCTTTAAGGACTCTTTTCAGCTTATCCTGGACTTTTCCTTTGTCGTCGATATAACCGTTATCCTCAAATGATTTATATATAGCTGCTGATTTTTCTGCACCGAGGTAGCTTATGTTCCCATTTGAATCGGTCACGCTGATATTGGCGAAGGTATGTTTTTCAATATATCCAAAACGGATACCTTCATCATCTTCATATTCGTGCTGAAGACTTTTGGCATAATCTTCATAGCTTTCATTTGCCATTACAGTAAGTGTATTTATTGCCGAACCGTGCAGACGTTCACCCATTTGATTAACGCATAAACGCAGACCACGACCTATTTCCTGACGTTTCTTTATTTCACTGTTTGTTTCGTTAAGTGTACAAATCTGAAAAACATTAGGATTATCCCAGCCTTCACGAAGTGCAGAGTGTGAAAAGATGAACCGAAGCTTTGTATCAAAAGATAAAAGTTTTTCCTTATCTTTCATAATAAGGTTATAAACATCATCATCAGACGTTGTTGTTCCGTTGGTATCCTTGAAAACCCCCTTTTTATCCACAGAAAAATATCCATTATGTACAACGGTTTCATCGTCACTGATAAGCTTTGCATCAATAAGCTTTTTATATTTTGGACGTTGGATAAGCTCTTTATAATGCTTTTCAAAAAGCTGAGCATATTTGCCTTTATGAGCATTTCCGTCTTCATCATAATAACGATAGTTTGCAACTCTGTCGATAAAGAACAGACTGAGAACTTTTATGCCTTTGCTGCTTAAAATAAGCTCTTTGTTCAGATGTTCCTCAATGGTTTTGCGTAT
>ULQI01033640.1_pt1 | contig 9351 bp, 9 predicted proteins | sample 1954261 | NCBI WGS metagenome assembly ULQI01 (sample SAMEA4835650, study PRJEB28245) | human gut metagenome | biome: gut microbiome; material: fecal sample | place: Denmark | collected 2008 | reverse complement strand
TGCTGGCAGGCTGGTTGATGTAATCCCATACCTTGTCAATCGCTATGAATAACGGCAACTGAAATTCTTTGCAAGCGGTATATTGTATCATCGAGTGATACATCCTGAACCCTACAACGATATTGTTCTGAGGGAGATATTTCCGTATGGCTTCGGATTTCCCAAGCAAAATAAGTGCCGCATAATTCAATTTCCCGTCCTTCAACAAATCCAAATCAGATAGCACTTGTTCGTCGGGATAGTTTTGAAACAACGGATTTTCCTGCTTTCGCGCATATTGGGTTTTCATTTCTGCTATGGCCTCCTTATCCAAATCCTCTATAGTAAGCCCCTCGCATATCTTGGCTGAAAAATCCGGTTCCTATTCAGACAATATCCTGAAAATCTCGGCATCGGACATTGCCCGCAGGCTTTCCCCTGTACGCATAAGAGGTACGCCCTCAAATCTCAACAACCTACCTACGGGACGAGATGGAACAGATAGTACAAGTACAAGCACACGCTTACCGTCTTCGTAAAGTTCGGTAGCTTCTATCCTTATTCCTAATCTTTCGTAGATTTCATCTGTGAGTTCTCCCACTTCTTTTTCTGCAAAATCCGAACCGACAACCGCATGGGGCATATGATCTACCATTCCTAATACCAATCGTCCACCCTTTTCATTCGCCAAGGCAACAATACACCCCAATACACACCGCCGCCTGTCTTTTAGATCAACGCGTTTTCCTCCGGCAAACGGGTAATTATGCTTTGCCTCTTTAAATTCTATATGGTCTTCGCTTTCGCGTAGCTTCTGTAATTCTGCAATCGTAATCTCCAACAAGGTAAATCCAACCCCAAAAGATACAAATGGCTATTCCGATAGAAACGAAAATTGTGCAACACAATTTTATGTCAGTAACACATGACAATGTAAAATAAAAAGGGAATCCGCGCTAATAAAAAGGGATCTGCACGGAAGAGAACCCGACCGAAGCCGGCTCCTACACTCCTACGCTTAATCCGTTACATCAAAGAAATAACTTAGCTCTTCATCTTTCAGATTCTCCATCGCATATTGGTCGGCCTGTTCCCAAAGGGTATTGTAGAGTTCCGCAAACTCCGATCTTTTTTCGTGGTATTGCCATATCTTATGGTTAAGCACCAATACCAGTTCGGTTAGAAATTCGTAATCTTCTTTCCACTCTTTGAAAGCACGATTGAACGTGTCCTGAATAGCTGAAAGGCCAAATCGCTCTGCTATCGAAAAATCTTCCCAAAACGTTGTTTTTACTTCGTAACCGTTTTCTTTCATAAATTCTCTGAATGTCATAATGCTTAAATTTTAAGATTGTTTTTTTGTTTTTCCCTCTTGTAGCATCTACTACTTTCGGGCTTGATTTAATTATGTCGTCTCAAAAGGTGTCATGGCTCCTTATGCAAGGTTTCACGGCTAAATACGACCTCTGTGAAGCAGAAGGTGGAGATTTGGCTGTGAACCCAAGGCTATGACCTTGCAGACAAGAGAGACATGACAAGCACCTTTGCGACACAATTCACATCAGGTAGCCCGAAAGGGATATGCGGAATAATGGAGGAAGTAAGAAGAAGGCTAAAACAGGGAAAGGTAAAACCGAGGATATGCCGCCAAAGCACATAGCCCAAACAACGACTGGTGAAAAGAGACAGAGCTGAAAGGACAAAGTAATGTCTCCTTTAACAATTTTGCTGGCCAAAAGAAAAATAGGTATGGCTTTGGGAGCTTATAAAAGCCGTTTAGTTTAGAACTTGAAGAGATATACAAAAAACAGACTAAACTTTATTATATTTGCAGTGTGCTTCGAATATCATCGTATGATGAGAACGGGATTGTTTTTCTTTCTGAGGGACAAAAAAATTGGCCTAAAAAACATCAAGGGATAGACCTTATATTTGCTCTTTTTATCTTTTAGACAGCAAATTTTTGTCCCCTGTTTGTCCCCCGAAGCATTTCATAAAAACATAATATATTAAATATCAATTTATTACAAGTCAAAAATGATACAAAACATTTTCTGCATCGGCAAATAGTATCACACAATTAACTGATTATCAATATATTACAAAACAAATAATAGAAAACAAAAGAAGAAACAATCCAACTTCAATAATATTGATAATCAACATTTTAAACATTCAGGAATAACAAAGTATTGTATCAATTCTTCATGATTTTGTCCCCCGTTTGTCCCCTAAACGGATACAAGGGACAAAATTCTGTCCCCCGATGTATTTGGAACACTTATACCTACCAAATCAGGTAAAAACATAAATAATTATCATTTCGCAGAGTTCTTTGGATCTCTTATTAGCAATGTGCATAAACATGTTACAAAATTGATATACAATCAAATACAAGTCAGACACATTGTAGCAGAAGTTACAACAAAAGATATTCAGTTTGAAATATTCAGGAAATATTCTCGTCATTATCTCTGCATTTCCAGAAGTTAAGTCTATCGAAATTATGCTCATGTACTAATGAAGACTTGTACCATTATCCAATAACTTATTGTTTCGTTGTGGAGCATATCCTGCCTTTTATTGATGAAACTGATTGAAGAACATTTAATTCAATCCCTTAATTAGAAAGGATCTTTCCTTTTATATATCGTGGATAATTCTATTGTATCAAAAATGTATGCCGCTTAGAATTTGATTAAGCCATATGAAATATCAGAATTGAGCAAATTATCAGCACTATTTCGAATCAGTGCCGATAATTTGCATATTATCGATTTCCAATTTCCAAATGGATTGCCGAATAAACGTCAACCGATGAAGAATAAGAATTAGGGAACCTTAACCTTCTCCACTTCCTGCCATTCTGCAAGAGAGACAATCTCCTTGTATTGCCCGGCAGTCAGAGAGGATTTACCATTATCGCTGCATTCATATTCCCAGGGCAGTTCGTAGACGGTACCCTCTTCCTGATAACCCATATAGTTATGGTATGAATCAGGAACCAACCTTACATAATCTTCTTCCCGAATAATCTTCAGGAACTTGTCTGCATCGTTGATTATTAACGGGGTACCAGACTTATACAGGGCAGTAGCGACTTCAATGGCAAGGCCGGCATTGGCTGAATAACTGTTGAAAACGGCAATTAGCCATCCGAGACGTTCTGCATCTTCCGCTACAACATTCAGACGTGAAAGACCCAGTTCACCATAATGATCCTTTGCAAACCGCATGAAATCCGCCGGGCTGTCAATGTCGTACAATTTTTCCACATCCAAGAATTTCACCTGATTGTAATAAACCACATCCCGTAACTCTTCCGGGACATCCTGCAGGTCTTCATAGATACAGTCTCTGACACCCCGTTTCCGATAATACGCCGAATATACCTCGTGCGCAATACGGAAATATTTGCAATATTGTCGTATGGTCATAGTCCCTAAAGGAGGCACAGAACATCCGCACAGGGAATCTTCCAAAGCCTTTAAGGAAGTTTCCCTGTCGTTCAACTCAATCCTGAGTCTCGGCACGATCCTGTTAAAATCCTTCCGTGCGATTCTTCCAGTCCGCTGCTGATACGGAAGATTGCCGGCCACGTATTCATTGAAGCCACCAACATTCGCAATCATGGCATCCACCAGTCTGTACAGATAGGCAAAAATACGGGCAATGGTTTCCCGGAACCATTCATCATCATAGTATTCATCATTATCTAAAACATACGAAGAATAGTTTGAAATACTGAAACGTATATATTTCCGGTCAGTAAACAGAATTGTCCTCCGTTCCATATACTTGGTGGATGCGACATGCAGCCAGAGCGTTTCCATCGGATTGGATGATTGCCAGTCCTGAAGGAATTCTTCTTTACTTCTGTACTCTTCGGAAGCAATCAGATCGTCGGAATCTCCCCATTCTTCAGGCGTAGGGCGTGGAACTTCAATATAGAAGCCCCGGTATTCGTCATCGCCCATCACATGCAATCTTTCAAGCCGGGACTGGAATTTAACCAGCCTGTCCAGCAAAACATTGTCGACAACAATCTCTGAATGGCGTACTTGTCCCAACCATTTGAAATGGGATGCATTCAGGAAATGCTCTTTGGCTAAATCAGTGAAGAATTTTCTGTCCATAATATGATTCTTGATCTTTTTTTATTCTCATTAAATCTCAATATACTTACCCGGATCAAACCCGTTCATCAGATGCTCATTTTCAAAAACATATCCCATCTGATTGCAGATTACCCGGGTATTTCCTATTTCTGCGTCGATATTGGTATGTGAGTGGCCATATATCCAGGCATCAATCCTACTGTCAGCAATCAGGTCCCCGTATTCGCTGGCAAATGCACTGTTCAACACTGAGCCTCTATGATGCGGAGCCACTACCTAGAGTGTCGGCAGATGGTGGGTAACCACAACTATATGGAGTGCCGTACTTTCCTCTGTGCTTCTCCGGATAAAGTTAATACAGGTCTCATGCATCCGATTGAACTCCTCCACCTGCAACAGCTTTCCGTCGAACTTGATCTGACGGAAATCGTTCATACCTTTCCATACAAAATATTCGTCATTCGGGTTGATCCGCGACCATAGCGTACTCAGAACGAAGTCGGTGTCATCGATGCGGACAACCTGATTCTGATAATATCCCACATTCTCACGGAACATCCACCTCCATTGCAGGCCCTACTCCATCACGTCCGAATAGTTATAATATTCGTGGTTGCCGGGGACAATAAGCACCTGGCAGTAGGCCTCCGAAGCCCATTTCCAAAACTTCGTCAGTGGAACTATCTTGTCTTTCAGGTAGAATATGTCTCCGGCCAACACCAGCACATCGCCTGTTACGGGTAATTCATTATGTTTCAAATACCTGCTGTTTTCCTAGAACTCCAGGTGCAGATCGCTCATGTATTGTATCCTCATCTTATTCTCCTTTCTTTGATTGCTCTATCTGTTTCTCTATGATTACCTTTACCCGTGCGAATGAAACCGGAGTAAAATCGTTGTTGTCAACTCCCACATCATATTGTGTAGGGAAAAGCATTTGAAGGCGTGGTTTATCCTTTTCAGTGCTGCTCCTGCTTGTATGCACATGTCCGAAAAGCTGCCACGTATCATCGTATGAACCACCATAGCAAAGGAACGGACAATGATTCAGATAAATCTTCTGTTTATCCACCTCAATATACATCTGCATCGTTATCTGTTCGAAGTATTTCGTATAATTCTGCCTCAGATTCTTTATGTCATGATTGCCAGCAATAAGATAGATTTTTCCGTTCAGTCTGCTTAGTATATTCATCCATTCGGCAGAACCGCCTAGACAGAAATCGCCCAAGTGAAATACGATATCATTTGGACCGACCACACGGTTCCAGTTGGAAATAATCGTTTCATTCATGTGGGCCACATCCTTGAAGGGCCGGCTGCAGAAACTAATGATATTTCCGTGATAAAAGTGAGTATCAGATGTAAAGAACACCTTGCTGCCATCAAATTTATAATTCATTTCTTCTCAATTTATGTGCATCACTGTACGTTAATAATCAAGTTATCAATCACCCATCAGACGGAAATGACAGAGAAGCATCATAAAAGTAACTGCCACAAATGGGTATAAAACAAAATAGTTGAAAAGTTTGGTAAAGACTCTCCAACTATTCAGTTTCTATTCTAAATCAAAGTACAGTAAAATGTACTTTATTATGTTCGTTGGAAAGTATTTACAATACGAGGTTCAATGCCGAAGACATGAACATTCGACACACATTCCGGGCGTTTATTACCCTGAATTGTGGTGATTGATAATATGTCCATCCAAATTCTCTGCATTGTTAGTTTTTATATTATTTCAAAATCAGTGCAAAATTAGCAAATAAATTCCATATACCACATGACAGAACAAGAAACAGAGTCTATATGAACATAGATATTATATCAGTGAAGGTATAATCTTTTGTTTTATTACTAAATTATACTCTATCAGGTATAATCATTACTATAAACTACGCAACTCGAAAAGGATGTTCTCACTCTTCCTTTTCAAATTCTTCCGAAGCATTCGCTATCAACGCCTTTCCTATTTCCATCTGTATGAATTTAGGCAATCGAAACAATTTTGCCATAAGCTGGCTATAAGTAAACTCGACTTTGGTATCCAATATAGGTTCTTCTTCAACGCTCGTATCAATTTTCTCAACAACCTCAGAGTCTTCCATAAAATCAGAAAAGTCCGGTTCTTCAAACCAATTCTCTATCGTGCCATCCTCATTGATTCTTAGACGGATATAATCGCCACAATCATCTACCTCCGGAATTAAACCGTTAGGAACATTATCTGCAATTTTGCATATTGTCTTTTTGTCTTTGTCAAGCAAGAAATAGGTCCCACTATCACATACCTTGGCTTGCAAATACAAACTGCCATATTCAGGCTTCCAATTCAGGAGTTTGTGAGTTTTCAAATTGATTATTCCTGACCATATCCCTTTAGAAACTAATGGATACTCGTTTTCGTATAGTTCATCCATCCATGTATCAGTATAACTACACATTTCCTCATTGTATGGAAAGTAGATCATAAGGTAGTGAGCCACCTCATTCAAATTCTGTTCCTCGATACCAATCAATATCTGTTTTGCCATAATGATTAATTTATAGATTCAAATTTTAATTTTCACTTCATTCAGCTATTCTTAAGTCGTAGTCAATAAACTTAGATCAATATCGGGAATGATAACGTCTGCAAGCTTGTCTTCGACAAGGAATCCCATGTAAAGAGGAATTGTAAGTACCTCTCCCTCGCGTCCTACATTGTATTGGCCGAGCTTGATTGCGTTGTTGACATGATATACATCCTTATTCTTAAGAACCGTAGTCATGCTTTTTGCCTTACCGGTCTTTGCCTTAACTTCAAGTATAACACATTCACCCTTGAATCTTACCAAGAAGTCCAACTCAAGGCCGCTATCCTTATGGAAATAATATAGCTTTTGCCCGGACTTACATAAAAAATCAGCCATGAGATTCTCGAAGATAGCTCCCTTGTATCCAAGAAGATTACCCTTTAAGATATCTGCCTGAGTACCATAATCCAACATTGCCATAAGGATACCAATATCAGTAGTATACACCTTGAAGCAGTCTTTAATAGAATTACCCTCTAACGGCAGTTCTGTTATCTGTGTGTTATAGCATCTCCGTACTATCCCTGCATCCTCCAACCATTGGATACTACCAATGTATTGTGAAGCCCGTCCTCCCTTCTTAACTATGGAGTACTGAAATTTCTTATTCTCCTTAGCCAATTGTTTCGGGATGGACTCAAAACACTCACGAATATTAGGTTTGTCTGCATCATCCGCATATTTAACCATATCCTCTTCGTATTCAACTATAAGGTTGCGTTGCACCTTATATATAAGCTCGATATTCTTAGTTTCAAGGAAACAGTTCACTACTTCCGGGAGACCTCCGACAATGACATATCTGTACAACAGTTCCATCATTGCCTTATGAATCCCATCAGGAACAGCACTTTCGTTCTCAAAACATGATTTAACGGAATCAATAACCATATCACTAATTCCGTTTGCCCATAAAAATTCCTCAAAGTCCAATGGATACATATCAATCACGGTCTCATACCCTACGGGAACAGAATCTTGTCCTTCCTCCCCTTCCTTTTTCTTCTTACTTTTACCGTATCCTTTCACGCCTAAAAGAGAGCCTGTGGCACAAAAAACATAATGATACCAAAGAAATTCCAAGAAAGCCACAATCTTTGGATTCAACAAACATTCTGTAACATCCATGCGGAAACGCCCTATCACTCAGTGCGTTGTATCTGATAGCAGATATTTTGCAAAAAGGCTGGAAAGATGCAGTACAACACGTATATGCAAAACAATGAGATACAACAACTTGCATTTATCCCTACATTCTGTGTACTTGTAAAAACAGAGGTTGTACATAAGCATCTACGCGATTCTATATTACCAGCTGTTTTATTTGCATAGCAGAAGGTGAAGATTTGGTTGTGAACTCAAAGGCTATGACTTTGCAGGCAAAAAAGGCGTGACAAATACCTTTGCCACACAATTCACATCAGGTAGCCCGAAAGGGATATGCGGAATAATGGAGGAAGTAAGAAGAAGGCCAAAACAGGAAAAGGCAAAACAAAGGATATGCCGCCAAAGCACATAGCTCAAACAACGACTGGCAAAAAGAGATAGAGCTAGAAAGACAAAGTGATGTCCCCCTTTAACAATTTTACTGGCCAAAAGAAAAATAGGTATGGCTTTGGGAGCTTATAAAAGCCGTTTAGTTTAGAATTTGAAGAGATATACAAAAAACAGACTAAACTTTATTATATTTGCAGTGTGCTTCGAATATCATCATATGATGAGAACGGGATTGTTTTTCTTTCTGAGGGACAAAAAAATTGGCCTAAAAAACATCAAGGGATAGACCTTATATTTGCTCTTTTTATCTTTTGGACAGCAAATTTTTGTCCCCACTTTGTCCCCGAAGTATTTCATAAAAACATAATATATTAAATATTAATTTATTACAAGTCAAAAATGATACAAAACATTTCCCCGCATAGACAAATAACGCAATCGCATGATTATCAATTAGTTATATTAATAATAAAACTAAAATGCTGACGAAAAACCACTTAAATAGGGATAAAATAGGATGTTCTAGAAGTCATATTTTCTCTTGTTTGCTTATTATTACCGTATTTTTGTCCCCCAGTTGTTCCCAAGTGAGGCTTCGAGGGACAAAATTCTGTCCCCTGACATATTTTGGACACATACAACTTAAAAAACTGGTAAAAAGTTAATTATTCGAAACAATTGGGATTTCATATTGGCAAAATACATAAACACATTACAGCATTGATATATAATACACTACAATTCAAACATATTGTAGCAGAAGTTACAGCAAATGGTATTCAGTTGGGAATGTCCAAGAAATATTATCATCACTATCTACTCAGGTAACGCCATGGACAATTATAATTCTCTAAAACTATCCAACATATAGATATACAAGCATATATTATAATATTGACATACAAATGTGATGCATCATAAATGAAGTTATAACAAATGATATTCTGATTGGAATATTATAAAAACATCCTCATCACTTAAACGTCTGCCGTCTGTCACTACATGTATATTCACATGATAGCCCATTAACAGCTTCTTCCTCCTGATAAACCATATGGTTGTGGACAATTCTGTCGAATAGGATAATGCCTGGCTGTTGAAAGTTATCAAGAATCATATTATCAAATATCAGAATCAAGCAAATTATCAGCACTATTTCGAATCAGTGCCGATAATTT
>ULQI01028720.1_pt1 | contig 9361 bp, 9 predicted proteins | sample 1954261 | NCBI WGS metagenome assembly ULQI01 (sample SAMEA4835650, study PRJEB28245) | human gut metagenome | biome: gut microbiome; material: fecal sample | place: Denmark | collected 2008 | reverse complement strand
GGTGCTGATGGCTGCCGCTATGGACAGCATCAGAGATGTTTTGCCCGTGCCAGACACGCCGCCCACGATGGACAGCATCCCTCGTGGAAGATAGGGGTGGATCAGATATTTGGCACGCTGGGAGCAGAAGCTGCTGGCCGGGCGCAGGATCACGGGCTTTTCCGTGATGGGCAGAGTTTTGGCCGCTGCATCCTCAAACGCCGCCGGGTCTGCTGCGTAACGGTCACGGTTTGCCAGGATCCATTGCTTAACCTTGTAATCTACGCTGGGCAAGCGCATAGCATAGGCAGCCTGTGTCACGAAGTCCAGAAAAGCATCCTCAGCTTCAGCGCTGCCTGCCTGTTTCAGCAGTGCATAGGTCAAGGGACTGAGTAGCTGCACCTCTGTTTTGCAGGCAGAAAGATGGCCCATAAACCCCTCGAAAGCAGGGGTGTTCGTCAGACTCAACGCTTCACGCCCCCTTCTGCCGCCGGGGGCCGTCCTCAAAGAAGAAAGCGCCGATCTGGTCAAGGGGGATGTTCAGCACCTCGCACAGGGCCTGCACCTCGTTGATGTTGAACGGCACACGGCCCGTCATGCGGGTGGTCAGGGTACTGGGGGCAAGTCCGGCCATGCGGGCGGCCTCCTGCTGGGTGATATCCATTTCCGCCAGGCGAACCCGCAGGCGGTGGAATTTGCGGTAAGACACGGTCAACCCTCCTTTTCGGTGTGGAAGCGCTTCCTTGCATTTTCGGCCATAATCTCCCGGCGGGCGCTTGAGATTTTAATAGGCTTGTTCACCTTGATACTTTTCTTGGGGACGGTGTATTCTACTGCGGAATCCTTGAACGTTCTTGACAGTTTCACGCTGTCCGGACATTCCTGGGCCAGCCTTGCAAGTTTCCGTTGCAAAGCCGAGTTCATGGTGTATACGTTGGCGGTGGGTTCGGCTTCGTTGAATGTGATAATGGTTTCACGCTCAATCTTGGGAATGTGCATGGTTTTACTCCTCCTCCTGGATGATCTCGGTCACGTCCACGCCCAGGGCGGCGGCAATGCGCTCAGCCACATTCCTGCTGATCTGACCACCATTGAAGGCGGTGCCAATCCAGCGCCGTGAAAGATTCAAGCGCCGTGAAAGTTCTGTCTGGGTAGCCCCAGAGGAAAGCAGAGCGGTTTTTGCCTTGATTTTGTTTAGTTTCATGCGTTTTCCTTTCTGCGAAATTCGCAAGTGGGTATTTTCTGTGCCTCTAGTATATACTCGTTTGCGAATTTGTCAATACCCGATTGCGAATTTTTTGTGGGTGTGGTATCATGAAATACAAAGGGGGAGATAATATGGGATCTGGAGCTAGAATTGGAAAGATAGCTCAAGAAAAGGGGGTTTCCCTCAAGGAGTTGAGCCGCCGGGTGGAAGTTCCATATACAACGCTGTATCACATCGTTAAACGAGATAGCAAGATAGACTATGATTTGTCTATCAGGCTTGCCCAAGCCCTGGGCATTTCCGTGGCTGATCTCTATGGCGGCTGCATCACGGACTTTGTGGAGCGCAGCGCACAAGAAAGAACCACCGAGGCCCAGAAAGAGCGGCAGACCGCCTTGCACAAGATCGACCGTATTTTAGGCCAGATGAACGCAAAGGGGATCAAGGTGGCGGTGGAACGGGTAGAAGAACTATCCCATGTGCCAGAGTATCAAAAACGGAACCCCATCCAGGAGCAGCAAGCGGTTTACGATGCCCTGAACCCTCACAAAAATCCCGATGCAGCCGAGTACTGGAACGCCGTGGCAGCCCAGCAGGCCCTCCAGCCCCAGCCCAGCCCCACCCCGGCGGACGGGGAGAACCAGACCGACCCGGACAAGTGACCCCGCCGGGCGGGATAGCACACGAAGGATGCGAGGTGATACCATGGAGCAGCTATACAGCCAGCTGGCCGCACTGGCACGCCGGTACGGGGCAAAGCGGCTTGTATTGTACGGCTCCCGTGCCAGAGGGGACAACCGGCATAATAGTGACATTGATCTGGCTGTGTATGGGATGCCGGAAGCAAACCGGGCAAACTTCTGGATGGACTGCGAGGAACTGCCCACCCTGCTGCAATTTGATATCGTTCATATCACAGACGGCATGAACCCGGTATTTCTGGCAAACATCAAAAAGGACGGTGTAGAACTGATGGACAAGCTGCATGAAAAATACGGTTACTTTACGGATGCGGTGGCCCGGCTGCAGGAAGCGCTGGACGATTATAGAAAAATGCCGTTGGATTCCATCCGGGACGGGGTGATCCAGCGGTTTGAGTTCTGCACCGAACTGGCATGGAAAACCATGCGGGAATATCTGCTCGACCAAGGGTATACAGAGCTTAACAGCCCCAAGGCCGTTATCAAGCAGGCGTTTGCGCTGGGCATGATCCAGGATCAGCAAGAATGGATAGAGCTGCTGAACGACCGCAACTTGACCTCCCATGTGTACGATGAAGCCACGGCAAGGACGATTTTTGAGCGCATCGAGAGCCAGCACCTTGCCTTGTTCAAGGCCGCATTGGCCTATATGCAGGATGCGTAAACGGGGAAACCCCGCCGCCGGGCACTCCTGAACCACAAGGGGAAGCTGGAGTTTGTTCACACGATAACGCACACGAAAGCCGTTGGCGCACTGTCATTTTGACGGCTGATAGTCTCCGATCGGGCCGAGATCAGAGCGCCGCCGGGGACAAAATGCACAAAAATGCACAGAAAAAAAGGAAGGTGCAGCCAGATGGCCAGACGTACAAACACCGCCGTTTGGGAAGAAAAACACAGCCGCTGGCGCATTGCCGTGCAAAAGGACGGGGTACGCAAACAGTTTTACAGCAGCACCCCCGGCCGCACTGGCCAGCGGGAAGCCAACGCCAAAGCGGATGCCTGGTTAGAGGACGGCATAGCCGTAAAGGCAAGCCGGGTAGAGCAGGCGGGCAAGCTCTGGCTTGCATCTGTGGAGCTGACAACCTCCCACACCAACTACCGCCCCCGAGAAAGCCGCTGGCGTGTCTGGGTGCTGCCTGTCATTGGACAAAAGCGGGTCACGGCCCTGACGGATCAGGACTTGCAAAACGTAGTAGACCACGCCCAGGCCGGGGGACTGAGCCGCAAAACCTTGCAGTCATTGGCCGGAGACCTGACGGCCTTTTGTAAATACTGCCGTAAGGCAAAGCTGTCCACCTTTCGGCCGGAAGATGTTGTGATCCCCGCCGGGGCACGGCTCAAAGGCAAAAAGGTATTGCAGCCCGATGCCCTGGCAAAGCTGTTCCAGGTAGATACAACGCTGTATTACCGCAAGCGGATACAAGACCCGTATATCAACGCCTACCGCTTTCAGGTGCTCACCGGCCTGCGTCCGGGGGAGCTGCTGGGCTTGCGCTGGGCAGATATCCGGGGCAACACGGTGTATATCTCCCGGGCTGTCAACGTGCTGGGGGAGACCACCCAGGGCAAGAACCAGAACGCCGTCCGGGCCTTTGCGCTGTCAGACCGTGCAAGGGCCGTGCTGGAACAGCAGCGCCAGATCACCGGCAGCAAGGACAGCGTGTTTGACCTTGTCAGCGAGGCATATTATTACAAGCGCTGGCAGGTCTACTGTAGGGCAAACGGCATCCCGCCCCTTTCGGTGTATGAGCTGCGGCATAGTTTTGTCAGCGTGATAAAGTCCCTGCCCGCCGGAGAGGTCAAGACCCTGGTAGGCCACAGCCAGAACATGGACACCTTCGGTGTATACGCCCACACTCTGACTGGGGACGCAGCCGCCACAGCGCAGGACGTGAATGCCGCCTTTGACCTGGTTTTGGGCCGGGAAAAATAACACACTTTTTAACACACTTCTCATTTTGCCGTCAAAGGCTTCCTGTACGGTGATATAGAAAATGTGCGTTGCAGTGATGATAAAATGGGAGAAAAAATCTGTTTTTGTTGTGGTGTCGTGCGGGTTGCCTGTTCAACTCCTGTCACCAGCTCCAGCTCTTACAGAGCAAAAAAATCCCCTTGGTCTGCAAAGACCAGGGGGATTTTTTGTTTAGTACTCTAAAGGCGGTTCTAATAGTTTTAGTTGGGTATGGTCCGCATCCAGCAGAACAGTGCAGCCAATAGGAAGCGTCAGCATTGGGTGTGTATGGCAACAATCAAAATCTGCTAGGATAGGAATCTGCGGTGATCCGAGAACCTCTAGCAGGATCTCATAGGGCGATCTGCCAGTTCCATTGTCATCGAACTTTTCATGCTTGCCTAAGATAATGCCGCTGACCTTATCAAATACGCCTGCTAACTTTAAGAGAGAAAAACTACGCTCAATCGTGCAGGCATCCTTGAGAGAATCTTCCAGGAAAAGAATATCGCCATCTTGAATAGGGGGCATATACTCTGTACCAAAGAATCCTTCCATGGTATTCAGATTTCCACCGATCAGGCGGCCTTGAACACAGCCCGGATGAACGCAGATCCAGCGATTGGGATATTGTTCTTTGGAACGGTCTTGCTGACTCCAGTTGATATACTCATCGGTCCAGACGGGGGGTAAGGGATAGGTGTAGGAAAGTGATAAATCCTTACTCAAAATCTGTTGAAAGTTTTGAAAAGTCCAGTCTACAAAAGGAGGAAGTTCACCAAACGAGGAGGCTGCAGCTGGGCCATAAAAAGTGATGAGTCCTGTTTTTGCATAGATGGCTAATAAAAGGGCGGTTGTGTCTGAGTAACCGATGATGATCTTGGGGTGCTTTTTCAGATATGCGTAGTCGATATAGGGAAGAATAGAGTTTGTATTGTTTCCCCCGATGGAAGCCATAAGAACATGGATGTCTGGGTCGTAGAGAAGTTGATTGAACTCATCAGCTCTCTGTGCGATGCTTCCGGAGCGGTAGTGATCTTGTTGTCCCCGCAGAGCTCCATGGATCACCCGATATCCTTTGCTTTCTAGAAACGCTGTCCCTCGATCGTACCGGATGGGGGTAGTAGCAGATATAGGAGAGGAGGCGGAGAAAATACCAATGTGGTCGCCAGAGCGCAAGGGTGCTGCTTTCATAGAAGGTTCCTCTTTTCTGCTTTAGAGTACACTATCAGCGCTCAAACCGGGTGCTGAGGGTGGTGCTCCAATTCTGGCCGGGGGCCAATACGGCAGCGGCAGCCCGCTGCTCCCACTCCTGGGGATCGGTCGCTGCACCCGGCAGAGACTGCCAAGGCTCGATGCAGACAAAGCGCACAGGGGATGCGCTGGCGCTCCAAAGCAGAGTATAGGGGTAGCCTGCCACATTGCAGACGATGCTGCGGCCGGTATCCTTCTCATAAATGCCCACAGTCTGGGTGCGCAGGCCCGCCATGCAGTAGCTGTCGGCGGCAAACAGCTCGTCCGTCAGCGGGATGGACTGGGTGTTCTTCCACTCGTAACGGCATTTGCCGCTCAACAAGCCATTGGCGCTGCAATCCAGGATCATGGGGCTTTCCGGCTGGTCAAAACGGAACTCGTAGTCCTGTGTGGTGTGCTGGTCGTCAAAGGGGACCTGGAAGGCCGGATGATAGCCGATGCCAAAACGCAGGGCCTGGGCAGAGTCGGCGGGGTTTTCCACCGTCAGCGTATGGTGGACCGTTTTGCCTTCCAGCCGGAAGGTGCTGGTCAGCACAAAGTCGAACGGAAAGCGCTGGGCTTTGATCTCCGGCGTGGACTCCAGCCGCAGCTGGATGGTGTCCCCCTCTGCTTTGACCAGAGTGTGCTCCAGATCCCGGGCAAAACCGTGCTGCCCGCCTTTGTAGGTTTTGCCCTCATGGACCAGCGCACCGCCGGTGAGCTTGCCGGTCCAAGGGAACAAGATCGGTGCGTGCCGTGCCCAGATAGAAGGGTCTGCCTGCCAGAGCATTTCCTCTCCGGCAGCATTTTTCAGGCTGACGGCCTCAGCGCCGTGGGTGTCCACCGTCAGGGTCAAAAATTCGTTGTGGATGGTTGCCTGCATAATCGATACGCTCCTTTAGAATTTTATCATGAGTTACACCGGTAAATAAGGTGTCCTGAACAGGGGGAGTGCTTTGAACTTAGCATAGCATAACCCCTGGCAAGTTGCAAGGGGCGTGCCTACACGATAAAACTGCGGTGATTTTCTGAAAAAGGGTGAGAAGATATGTTTTATTCTCTGCCGGGAAAGCCCTCATATCAAGAGTGACCGATATCCGGATGAAAAAAGCGCCTGGAGCAATATGCCCAGACGCTTTTTTGAAAATTTACAGGTTAATCGTTTTCGGTGCTTCCAATCGCTTCACTATCTTTTGCCGTTTGCTCGGCTTCCGGCAGGAGCATAAGGTGGGTGGTATAGGCCTGGCCGGGGTAGCTCTGGGCCACGGCGCTGTACCAGGCGATCACCTGCCGGCCGGGCTGGACATCCTCCAGCGCAGCAGCGGCGTCGGAGCCGTAAGCAGAAACAACGGTGTTCTGGTCTGCGGTGATATACAGTCCGCCGTTATCCGTGGTGATCTGCAGCTGGCCGTCCTGCAGCGAGACTTCCTCTACCTTGTGCAGCTGTGCGGACTGCGCATCCATGGACAGATTGGTGACCACAGCAAAAGCGGCAGACTGGGGCGGCAGAGAGAGGGTGGCAATGGGGCTGTGGAACACATACAAGCTCTGCCCCTCCTGCAGGGCGGCAGGGTCCGCAGCTGTGTGGTTTGCGCTGTCGATCCAGGCAGTCTGCTCCGAGATATTCATGACATATTCGCCGAACTGCTCCGAGTCCATAGACAGCTGGAAGATGGAGCCGTCCTCGTCCCGGACGATCTCCGTTAGAGTACCATAATACAGTACGCTGTTGGGCAATGTCTGCACCTCCTCAACATAAGCAGCGGGGGGAGTAAGGGCGGGCGCCTTTTCGGCAGCCAGCGCAGGGGAGAATACAGCGCAGGCCAGTGCGCCGGTCAGGATCAATACAGGCAGCTTTTTATTCATAATATCGCTCCTTTGTGTGTTTGTTTGGAAGATGGCGGGGGCCTTGGGCCGTCCGTCCACTTTCGGATCGAAGGGCAGGGCCAGGCTGTACAGCGCTGCGCCCGCAGCTCGCTTCATCAGGAATACGGTTCAGAGGGCAGATCTATTGTGGCGTCAAAAAAATTTAACAATCCCGGCGCACAACCTCCCCTGTTTTTACGGAAAGGCGGAAAAGCCGTGTAGAGCCCTGCACACCTTTGAACGCAGCGGAATAGACTGGCGTGGACGAAACGTCTAGTTTCATTGGAAAAGGAGCTTTTGCTATGACAACTGGAATCCTACGCATCCAGGCCTTTGCGGCCCGTAAGTCTGCCCCGGTGGAAGGGGTCAGGATCGCCATTACGGGGGATGGCTTTGCCGCAGTGCGCCATACCGATGCCCAGGGCAATGCCGAGGATGTGACCATCCAGACCCCGGCCTGCCGCTTGTCTCTGGAAGAACAAAACACGACCCAGCGGCCGTATGCAGTGTGCAGTCTTACGGCATCCAAGCCGGGTTACCGCACTGTGCGCATCCAGGGGGTGCAGATCTTCCCGGGGCAGGTGACCCTTGCGCAGCCGGAGATGATCCCCGAGACCGAAGCAGGGCGGGATGTGCCCGATGTGCCGGTGGTGATCCCGGAGCATCCGCTGTTTGCCGGGCAGGGTGGCTCTGGCGCAAGACCGGTGGTGGAGTGCCCCGCTGCCCCGCTGGTGCTGGATCGGGTGGTGATCCCCAAGACCATTACGGTCCACCTGGGCAAGCCGTCGGCATCGGCACGCAATGTGACCGTGTCCTTCCGGGATTATATCGCCAATGTGGCCTCCAGCGAGGTGTACCCCACCTGGCCGGAGCAGGCGCTGCGGGCCAACATCCACTGCCAGATCTCTCTGGCGCTCAACCGTATTTATACCGAGTGGTATCCCAGCAAGGGGTACAGCTTCAACATCACCAACTCCACCAGCTACGACCAGTACTATGTCCATGGCCGCACCGTGTTTGATGTGATGGTGCGGCTGACCAACGACATCTTCAACACCTATATCCGCAAAAAGGGCACGGTCAACCCCTATTATGCAGAGTATTGTGACGGCAAGAGCGTCAGCTGTGCCGGCCTCAAGCAGTGGGGCACGGTTACCCTGGCCAACCAGGGCAAGAATGCACTGCAGATCCTGCGGTACTATTACGGCAACGATGTGGAGATCGTCCGCAGCGACAACATCCGCTCGATTCCCCAGAGCTACCCCGGCTCTCCGCTGCGGCAGGGCAGCAGCGGCCCGGCAGTGTTTACCTTGCAGCGCCAGCTCAACCGCATTGCAAAGGACTACCCCTTCCTGGGCAAGCTGAATGTGGATGGTGTGTTTGGGGCGCAGATGGCATCCACGGTGCGGGCGTTCCAGAAACAGTTCAATCTTACCGCTGATGGGGTGGTGGGACGCCAGACCTGGTACAAGATCAGCTATATCTATGTGTCGGTCAAGGACCTGGCCGAGCTGACCAGCGAGGGCGAGACAGCAGGCGGCACCTTGCCGGACGGCAGCTGGGGCGGCACGGTGCTGCGCCAGGGCTCCCGGGGCAGCGCTGTGGAGCGGGTGCAGTTCTGGCTGAACACCATTGCACAGTACGATGACAACATTCCCACACTGACGGTGGACGGCATTTTTGGCACCGGCACCACGGCAGCCGTGCGGGCGTTCCAGCGCCGCCACGGGCTGACGGTGGATGGAGTGGTGGGCAAAACCACCTGGGATGCCATCTATCGGGAGTATCGCAGCATCCAGTCGGACAACGGCACGCCCAACGCATATCCGGGCACGCCGCTGCGTCCGGGTGACCGGGGCCAGAACGTGCGTCTGGTGCAATTCTGGCTCAAGATCGCCCGCTCGGTCTACTCTGCGCTGAATGATGTGGGTGTGGACGGCATCTTTGGCCCCTCCACCACAGCCGCAGTAAAGAAGTTCCAGAGCTATTTCGGCCTTGCTTCGGATGGCATTGTGGGCCGTGCTACCTGGTCCAAGCTGTACGAGGTCTACAACGACGCAGCCAACGATCTGCTGGCGCCCAACCTGCGCCCCGGCGATTATCCCGGTGTTCTGCGTGTGGGTTCTTCGGGCCGGGCGGTGCGGGAGCTGCAGTTTTATCTGTATATCCTCAGCGCTTACCAGAGCAGTATTCCGGCGGTGAGCATCGACGGTCGGTTTGGCCCCAGTACCGAAGCATCGGTGCGGGCGTACCAGAAGTTTGCCGGGCTGACGGTGGACGGCATCGTGGGCCGTGCTACCTGGGATTCGCTGTACAAGCGGGCCTCTCAGCTGCGCCAGTCCGGGCCGGTGATCGTGTTTGAGCGTCAGCCCTGGCCCGGCGCCCCCTTGCAGGAAGGCAGCGAGGGGCCGTCGGTGCTGT
>ULQI01044322.1_pt1 | contig 9449 bp, 6 predicted proteins | sample 1954261 | NCBI WGS metagenome assembly ULQI01 (sample SAMEA4835650, study PRJEB28245) | human gut metagenome | biome: gut microbiome; material: fecal sample | place: Denmark | collected 2008 | reverse complement strand
TTTCCCAAAATCGAGATTTACTAATTCTACAAATTCCGATTTGTTAATTTGTTTTATTATAACATATGTAAATCCCTTCACAATAAAAAAGAGCAACCGCATTTTCTCGATCACTCTCTGTTCATTACTTCCATGATAATAATATCATAGCTTCCTTTTCAAAAAAATCTCAATACCGTAGCCAAACCGCCACTTTCAAGTCCTTATTTTTCATCAACGACCTGGAAGATGTAGAATTTCAAATAGTATGACTCGTCTGCCGCCCAGAGGATCGGATGATCCGGAGCCTGTGTCCGGAATTCCACCTGGCGCAGTCTCTTGTGCACGTTACGGGCCGCCTGCCCGATCGTTTCTGTAAACAGCTCATAAGTCATGAAATGGGAGCAGGAACAGGTAGCAAGGAAGCCGCCGTCCTTTACCAGCTTCATGGCACGGAGATTGATCTCACGATAGCCCTTTATTGCATTCTTTACAGAATTACGGGACTTGGTGAAAGCTGGGGGATCCAGGATCACTACATCATACTTCTCTCCCTGCTTTTCAAGCTCCGGCAGCAGTTCAAATACATCCCTGCAGATGAACTTCGCTCTGTCCTGTACACCATTCAGCGCTGCATTCTTCGCAGCCTGTTCCACTGCCAGTTCCGATGCATCTACACCAGTAACCTCTTTTGCTCCAGCGATCGCCGCATTCAGGGCAAAGGAACCTGTATGGGTAAAGCAATCCAGGACTCTGGCATCCTTGCACAGCTTCTGGATCGCCAGACGGTTATATTTCTGATCCAGGAAAAATCCTGTCTTCTGTCCGTCCCTCACATCTACCAGATATTTCACACCATTCTCAACGATCTCAACATTGGTATCAAACTCTTCAGAAAGGAAGCCCTTCACCCGTTCCATGCCTTCATTCAGCCTTACCTTGGCATCACTTCTCTCGTAGACACCACGGATCCTTATGCCATCCTTCAGAAGCTCTTCCTTTAACAGCTCCACGATCTCCAGCTTGAAACGGTCAATGCCAAGCGCAAGGGATTCCACTACAAGCACATCCGAAAACTTGTCAATCACAAGTCCCGGCAGGAAATCTGCTTCTCCGAAAATCACCCGGCAGCTTCCCGTATCAACAGTCTTCTTGCGGTACTCCCATGCCATTCTGACACGGTCCCTTAAGAATTCGTGATCAATTTCCTGATTTACATTTCTGGTCATCAGGCGGATCCTTATTTTGGAATTCTGGTTGATAAAGCCTCTTCCCATAGGATAGCCGTCAAAATCATGTACTGTCACGATGTTTCCATTTTCAAAACGTCCCATGATGCTTTCGATCTCATTATCAAAAACCCACATACCACCGGCTTTCAGTGTACGGCCTTCTCCCTTTTTCAGTGTTACTATGGTTTCACTCATCTGCTTAACTCCCTTCCGCTGACAAAACCTGCTGCCAGCCTTCCGGTCATTTAACAGCTCAGCATACGGACATGTGACTCTATATTAAAGTCTTTGGTTTCTCCATCGTCCAGATAGTACTCATACGGTTTTATCTCTTCTCCAAAAGAATACAGCGTCAGGTCTTCAAAATCAACATCTTCTACACACTTTCCACCCTTTGCTACCGGGAAAAGATATCCTTCTCTCAGGAAAATATTCACACTGCCCATCGGCATATCCACATAGGCAAAGCCTTTTTCGTAAACAATCCCCTCTGTAACGGTTCCTTTTCTGAAGATAAGCTGCTTCATTCTTTCTGGAAAATATACCACTCTGCCGGAAGCATTCTGCTCACAGACCGGAGCAATCATAATATTTTCCCCGATCAGAAGCTGATCCTCCACCTGTCCTGCCAATGCATCCTCTCCGTAAATAAAAGACAACGGGCTGAACATCATGGTATTTCGAAGTGCTGCTTTCATATATTCACTGTATATATAAGGAAGGATCTGATAACGCACACCGATCACATCCGCAAAGTCCTGCACATGGGAAAAACGGTAAACCTCCTGTCTTCTGGTCCCTCTTGCGGAATGATTTCGAAGCAGAGGTGTAAATACAGCAAATTCAAGCCATCTTAAGACCAGATCCTCTGTCGTATCTGCACCAAATCCACCGACATCTGCACCAGTGTAAAGGAAGCCACACATATTAAGGGATGGCATCATTTTCACATTCATCTTCAGATGTGACCACCATGCCATATTATCACCCTGCCAGATACCACCAGACCTGTGCATTCCGATATAGGATGCTCTGGAAAACAGCAGGATTCTCTTCTCCGGCACATAACGCTCAAACGCTTCCGCCGCAGATCTTGTCATATAGTAGCCAAACAGGTTATGCACCTTATCATGGCGGTAACGCTTTCCCTTATAATTATGATAAAAGGAAGCATAATCCTCCGGATTATTGGAGATCGTACCGATCAGATCCGTCATTTCAAAGAAGGTATTGACATCCAGGTTGGCTGTTTTATATTCTTCCATCTTGTCAAAGACTTTTTTCAGACGTTTCTCAGAATAAAAGATTGCCGGCTCATTCATGTCATTCCAGAAGCCGTCAATTCCCTTGTCGATCAGGATCCGGTACTTGTCGCCAAACCATTCCCTGGCCTCATCATTCAACATATCCGGAAAGCAGCACTTGCCAGGCCATACACCGATGACAAAGTCCTCGCCATCCTCATCCTTACAGAAATACCCCTTTTCTTTTCCTTCCTCATAGACATCATAGCCATCCTCTTTCTTCACGCCACCGTCTATGATCGGCACCAGATGGATCTTCTGCTCCTTCATTTCCTTTACCAGATCTTCGAAATCTGCAAAGGTATCCCGGTTAATGGTAAAGTCCTTGTACCGCTCCATATAGTCAATATCCAGATAAATACTGTCGATAGGGATATTTCTCTTTTTATATTCTGCTGCAACCTCTCTGACTTCATCTGCGGTATTGTAGCTCCAACGGCTCTGTCCATAACCAAACGCCCAGCGGGGTGCAATATAGCTTCTTCCGATCAGCTCACGGAATTCCTTTACCACATCAGGATAGGATGCTCCTTCGATCAGATAAAGCTTATAATCTCCATCCTCCATGGTGATACAGAGTTCATCGATATCTGTATAACCGGCATCAAAGGTGACTCTGCCCGGTGTATCTACAAACAGGCCACAGGTCTTCTGCACGCCGTCACCAGCCATGATAAAATTGTGGGCTCCATAAAGAGAATTTGTATGCTCGCAGTGATTCGGATTGTCCGCACATTCACTCACATACCGCCAGCCTCTCTTATTCATGCCACGTACATTTTCGCCAAGACCGTAAATGATCTCATCCGGCCGGAGTGTATAGTGAAAAGAATTGCCCTCTTTTCTGAATATGCCGTCCTTCCATTCAGTTTCTGCAATATCCTTTACAACTGCATCTGTTTCAATGGGATTGCCAAAGCTGTATTTTTTTACCATAATTTCATCCCGGACTAGCCCTTTACGCCGCCAGCCATTAATCCTTCCTTAAAGTATTTTTGAGCAAGAGTATAAATAACAATAATCGGTATCATAGAAAGTAAACTTCCTGCCATTAAAATATTATACTCTGTACCATACTGTCCGTTCAAGCTGTTTAATGCCAGTGTCAGTGTCATTTTATTTTTATCATTCAGCATAAGTAATGGCCACAGATAGTCATTCCAGCTTTCCATAAAGGTAGTAATGGTCAGTGTTGCAATCGCTGATTTGGTAAGAGGAAGGATCACTGTCCTGTAAATCCTGAACAGACCTGCACCATCAAGCTGCGCAGCTTCCATGTAATCATTGGGGATTCCTCTCATCTGCTGTACCAACATGAATACTGCGAAAGCACGGAACAGCGATGGCAGGATCACACTGGGATAGGTATTGATCAGTCCCAGATTATTCATGATCACAAACAGCGGGATCATGGTCACCTGTGTGGGAATCATCATGGATGCCAGATATAACTTAAATACCACATTTGCGTAGGGAAACTGTATCTTGGTAAAAGCAAATGCCGCCATGGATGCTGAAAGGATCGTAACTACTGTGTAGCTGCAGGTGATCAGGAAGCTGTTCAGGATCGCCCTAAGGAACGGGAATCTTGAAAATACCATTTTGTATCCATCCAGCGTAGGCTCCTTCGGAATCCACTCAACCGGAATCTGCATTAACGCTCCCTTACTTTTAAAGGAAGTGGAAAGCATCCAGAAAAACGGGATCATCACGATAATCGCAATCAGGCATGCCAGAACATAGTTCCATATAATTTTCAGCTTTTCTCCAAATTTATTATGATTCATAATGCACCCACTTATTTTGTAATTTCATCTGAACCAGCGTCAGAGCAAAAATGATAACAAACAGAAGCCATGAATATGCTGAAGCATATCCCATCTTAAAGTACTTGAATCCATAAGTATAAATTCTCTCTACCATAACCTGTGTTGCACCGTTTGGTCCACCCTCTGTCATGATCTGTACCTGTGGGAACAGCTGAAAAGCATTGATCAGTGCCATGATAATACAGAAAAACATGGATGGACTTAAGAGTGGCAGGGTAATGGAAAAAAACTGCTTCATTTTTCCTGCTCCATCCACTGTTGCAGCTTCATAATATCCGGTGTCGATCGCTTTTAAGCCCGATAAAAGAAACAAACCATAAAATCCCATATCCTTCCATACAGAAGCAAGCACGATCGCAGGCATTGCCCATACCTTATCTGTCAGCCACCCAGGTCCAGAAATACCAAGATATCCAAGCAGCTGGTTTAAAATTCCATACTGTGGACTTAATACCCATTTCCAGATCAGACTGGCTGCCACCCATGAAGTAAGCACCGGAATATAGTACATGACACGAAATACTGTGATTCCCTTCATATTTCTGTTCAAAATAGAAGCAATCACAAGCGACATGACTAAAACCAGCGGAATATACAGCACGATATAGTAGCAGGTATGGCCAAGCACCTTCCAGAACTCACCTGTTCCCAGTATCTGTTTGTAATTATCCAGAAAAACAAAATTATCTGCCAGTGTCTTCCATGACAGTCTGTCCAACCCATTCCACCCTGTAAAGCTGATCACAATGGAGATCAGGATAGGCAGTAAGCTGAAAACGATCATTCCCACAAGACTTGGCAGCATAAAGGGAATTGCATTTCTGAAAGCTCTTTTTTCTTTCCTTTTACTCATATTTTTTCCTTATAAGACTCCTGGTAAACTGCCGCATGGCTTGCATGCAGCAGTTTACCTGTCTTTTCAAATTCTGCTTTTACTGTAATGAAATCTGTGCACTGCACTCTTCCTGTGCCTGATCCAGTGCTTCCTGTACTGTAATCTCTCCACCTGCTGCCAGACTCAGTTTACCGGTAATAATATCTGACATCAGTGAATAATCCTCTATAATAGGAGCAACTGTAAGATAATTTAAGGAATCAAATACAGCCTGACGGTTTTCCGGAGGTGTCAGCTTCAGGTATCCGGAAAGTACTTCTTCATTGCTGATTGCGGGAAGATCCCATCCAGCATCAATTCTCATCTGGGCTGATGTATCACTGGAAGCCAGCCAGTTGATCCATGTAGCAGCAGCTTCCTTCTTATCACTGTCTGCATTAACTACAAGTGCATTACTGAAGAAGTGGGTTGCTTTCTGCGTTCCACCCGGCTCTACACAGATATCCCAGTTAAAGTCGCATGCATCTGCAAAAGTATTGAATGCCCAGATACCTGTAGGAATCATGCCAAGTCTTCCGCTTTCAAACAGATCCCAGTCACCCATGCCTCCCATCTGTGCTTCTGTAGGCTGTACATTCGTATCTGTAACCTTACTGATCATCATGGTTGCTGCTTTCAGATTTTCTTCTGAATTAATAGTAAACTCTGTCTTATCTGCATTTAAGACACCTCCGCCATACTGGGCTGCCACCTTAAAAAATTCATTAAAGGTAATTGGCTGGTAAATGCCATAAATATCATCACCAAGCGCACTGATCTTCTCACAGGCATCCATGGCATCATCCCATGTCCAGTCGTCTGTTGGATAAGCAACTCCGGCCTGATCAAACAGGTCTTTATTATAAATTAGAACTACGTTTGAGAAATTTCCAGGAACACCGTACTGCTTGCCATTCACAGAAAACGCATTCAGTGCTGTTGCATTGTATCCACTGGTATCAATACCGGTCAGCTCTGCCAGGACTCCCTTATTTGCATAGGCAGCAAAATTTTCGATATTTAACTCATAACAGTCCGGTGCAGTACCGCCTGCTACTCTTGTCTGCATCTGTGTAAAATAGTCATCATACCCGATTGTTTCAATATTTACTGTAATGTTGGGATACTCTTCATGAAAAGCCTCATACATTTTCTGAAGCGTTTCCTCATTTCCACCGGAAGCATTGAAATTCGCATAAGTAATTTCCACTGCTTCTTCAGTTGTCTCTGTTCCAGCCAGATCAACGGCTTCCTGATCCTCTCCTGCTGAAGCTGTCTCTTCTGCAGCTGCTGTATTTTCAGAAGCTGCACTGTTACTGTTATCTGTAGATCCGCATCCCGCAAGCAGTGATGCTGTTAATACGCCTGTTAATAAAAGTGAAATTAATTTTTTTCTCATATCTGTATGCTCTCCTTTTTCATTTTAAACGGTTAACCTCCCATGTTTCCCTGTATGAAATTCAGAATATGTCCTTTGTATCATCCCCCTTTACCATGATTGTTTTTCCATTATGATCCACAGGGATCATGGCATCTGCCTTTATATAAACCGGCAGTCTGGATTTTCTGTCTGATTCATGCCATTTCTTTCCTTCATAGCATCTGCCGGTAAAAAGATCATGCCATTTTCCTTCCGGCAGATATACCTTTCTGGATGTCTGATCCTCTTCCATAAAAGGAGCAACCAGCAGGCTGTCTCCAAACAGGTACTCATCCTCTATGTCTGTCACAGCTCTGTCAGCCTGATAATCAAATACAAGCGGCCGCATCATTGGTCTGCTCTCACGGACTGCAGTCTGTGCAGATTCATAAATATAGGGCAGTAACGCTTCCCTGAGCATATGCCAGTATCGCATTTCCTCGATAAATTCCGGCTTGTTATATGCCATTGCTATATTCCAGGGGCTTCTTTCATTATTGCCCTCAGCTCCCGGCATCAGTTCCCTGAACTGACCTCCATCCGGTTCTGAATGCCACTGCATAACCGGAGTAAATACTGCCATCTGGGTAGATCTTCTGTACAAGTCAAGACTGGGCAGCGGCCCCGCAAATCCCCCTATATCAAAGCTCCAGAAAAGAATCCCACTCATGGCAGATGAAAGAGCCGCCCGAAGTACATTCTTTAACTCATCATTGGTTGACTGGTGATCTCCTGCCCATAAGATAGGGGTTCCGGAAGCACCTGCATATCCGGCACGGCTGAACAATACCTGATCCTCTGTAATAAAGTGACTATACGCATTGATATAATCCTGACAGTACTGGTTCTTGCCCTCTTCTCCATCTGTTCCATCTGAAAATAATACATCTTTGGAATAAATGAACTCTCCGCCATCTGTTTTGAATCCATCCACGCCTATATCCGTCAGATACTGTCTCTTACGAAACCAGAATTCCCTTGTTTTTTCATTGGTAAAATCCGGTATGTAGGAGCCTTCAAACCAGTTTCCTTCCGGTATTTCATACGGTGTTCCATCCTTATTGAGAACTGCCAGTCCATGCTCTATGGCATATTCCTTATCAAGGTCAAGCTGCTCTGATGTTCTGTCAGGTTCCATTCCTTTAAATACCGGTATCTGCCAGAGTACCAGCTTCTTTCCTTTTTCATGAAGTTTTTCGATCATTCCCTTTGGATCCTTCCAGTAAGGACTGTTTCTGAAATCAAAATCCTCATAGCTGAATCCTTCTTTGGACTTCTCCGGCTTATATTCAGCTCCGTTCCAGATGTAAAAAGTCGCTTCATCACTCCATGCCTCCAGCACGATCACACTTGCAGGAAACCTATATTCTTCCAGCTCTGCAAGCAGCCTGTCTACATCTGCCTCACAGTTCCAGTGATTGGCCGATACCCAGATTCCAAATGCGTATCTTGGCGGCAGCTTAGGTTTCTGGAACAGACCCACATAATCCTGTATGATTTCTCCAATACTTCCAGTAAAAACAGTAACCTCTGCTTCTTTCGGGATCTCACATATAATTTCATCCTGCAGGGAAATCACTGTCTTTTTTCCGGTTTTGATATAAATACCAAGACCGGAATCTGTAATAAAAAACGGTGTCACGCAATAGCTGATATTTCCCTGATTACAGAACTTTTCAATTACCTGTGTCTCTACGGTCTTTCCTTTCTGATTAACAGAATCGAACTTTTCTCCAAGACCATACACACCCTGATATGGTACGTCAATCACAAGCTTTTCTGCTTCAGTCCGCCTGATCTGTGCATACAGTCCGTTTCCCAACGGAATCCTCTTCTGATAGCCCTGTCCTTTTATTATTTCAAAAATCATGTTGTCTCCACTCTTTTTCTGATACTTTGTCTTTCTATTAATTCTACCGGAAATACTTCTTCCACTTTTTCCATCTTGGGATTTTCTATATTCTCGATCAGTATTTCAACGGCACGCTCTCCCTTGGCTGATATGGGCTGTTTCACTGTCGTAAGTCCCGGCGTCGTGTACTTGGAGATATCAAGATCATCAAATCCTATAATGGATACCTCCTCCGGTACCCGGATGCCTTTTTCGTAAAAACCCTTCATCAGGCCGATCGCCAGTACATCCGCTGTGGCAACGACTGCCGTAATATCTGCCTTCGTATCCGCAAACCAGTCCGCTGCCCGGACACCACTTTCATAATCCACAGTTGCTTCATACAGATTTCCACCAGAAAAAGTGAGTCCATTCTGCTCAAATGCCCGCAGGAAACCGCGATAACGTTTCTGCATAACACCATCTTCCTGTAGATGACCGGTCACCAGTCCAATCCTTCTGTGTCCCTGGCGGATCACATATTCTGTCGCCTGATAGGAACAGTCTTCGTCATCAATCCTCAGCTTATGAAAATAATCATATTTACAGTAGCTGTCGATCAGCACAACCGGCACGTCCAGTGTTTTCAGTTCGCTGAAGAAACGATTCTGGTAGGTTCCAATGATGATCACCCCAGCCAGATTCCTTTCCTGGATCAGATGAAGGTAATCCTCTGTCACATCCGTAGCGGAAATAATAACATGATAGCCCCGCTGCCTTGCAGCATATTCGATGCTTCCCAGTAATTCACTGTAAAAAATATTATGGAACATCAGCTTGCTTCCCGGCTCTGTCTGGGGAACAACAACCCCAAGCAGCTTCGTATCCTTAACGGATAATCCACGGGCATTCAGATCCGGTACAAAACCAAGCTCATCTATCACTGTCAGTATTTTCTGTCTGGTTTCTTCTGATACTTT
>ULQI01025919.1_pt1 | contig 9525 bp, 9 predicted proteins | sample 1954261 | NCBI WGS metagenome assembly ULQI01 (sample SAMEA4835650, study PRJEB28245) | human gut metagenome | biome: gut microbiome; material: fecal sample | place: Denmark | collected 2008 | reverse complement strand
CGGCAGCCATTATAAACGGCAAATATGTCAATGCCATTCCGCTGTACCGCCTGGAGCAGGAATTCAAACGCTATGGGCTGGCCATCACCAGACAGAACATGGCAAACTGGATGATCCGTCTCGGAGAGGAATACCTTTCCGTTCTCTATGACTATCTCCACCGGAAGCTGTATGATTACCATGTCATCCAGGCAGATGAGACACCAGTGCTCGTAAACCGTGACGGCCGTCCGGCAGGATCCAAAAGTTATATGTGGGTCTACCGTTCCGGATATATGTATCCGGACAGACAGATCGTCCTATATGAGTATCAGCGGACTAGAAATGCTTCCCATCCCCGGGAGTTCCTGAAGGATTTTTCCGGGATCTGTGTCACGGATGGCTATCAGGTCTACCACACGCTGGAAAAGGAGAAGGAAGACCTGACGATCGCAGGCTGCTGGGTGCATGGACGCCGGAAGTTCGAGGAAGCCCTTGCCACCATACCGGCCGAAGGGAAAAAGGAATCCGTTGCCTTTCTGGTAATGAAGCAGATCCAGGCAATCTACCGGGAAGAAGGTAAACTGAAAGAGCTCTCTTCCGAAGAAAGACTTGCGCAGCGTCAGGTGGTCATCCGGCCCCTAGTAGATGCTTTGTTTGCGTACCTGAAACAGAAAAAAGAACAGATCGTGGTAAAAGGGAAACTGCAAGCAGCCTTTACCTACCTTCTGAATCAGGAAAAATACCTCCGGGTATTTCTGGATGATGGAGACGTTCCGATGGATAATAATGCTTCGGAACGTGCCATCCGTGGCTTCTGCATCGGAAAGAAGAACTGGGAAGTCATTGATACCATAAACGGAGCCAAGACATCTGCTGTGATCTACAGTATCGCAGAAACAGCAAAGGCAAACAACTTAAAACCCTATGAGTACTTTGAACATTTGTTGACCGTGATCCCAGAACACATGGAAGACACAGACCGCAGCTTTTTGGAAGAACTGCTCCCTTGGTCACCAACTCTGCCGGAAAACATTCAAAAATAAAATTTACAGCAGGCCACGAAAGTGGCTTAAAGTTGTCAAGGTACTTGCTATGGTGCATTTACGATTATCTGTATGGAGATGATCGATGATTTCTTTACAAGCCAGTTCTACTTCAGATACAGGAATACCTTTATAATAAATGCTTGTGCGATTGATATCAAGCAGCTTAGCACCAACAGAAGCTGGTATTTCTTTAGTCGTCAAAAGGTTTTGGACTAAACTTACTCTCGTAGTCAGGTCCACAAATTTCTTCAGATTTTTTTTGAGCCAGTCAACCTGCATGGTTAACTGACCAACCTTTTTGGCATACTCTGCTTTTTCCTTGCGTTCTTCGGCAAGCTTTTCTTTGATGTTATCTTCTCGCTTGTCATCGAATACAACAGAGGCATTGCTGAGAAATTCTTTTTTCCAGTTGCGGAGAAGATTGGGCTGGATATTATTTTCAACTGCAAGGGTATTAAGATCTTTTTCCCCCTTAATCAGTTCGATTACAAGGTCTGATTTAAATTTGGCACTGAAATTTCTTCTTTGTCTGGACATGTTTGTGAATCCTTTCTTTCGCACTGATTTAAGTATATCAGATTCATTAAAAACTGTCCGAAAAAGTGTCTTAATTTATGAGACCATTATACTCTGCATTCCATTCACGGTAATCATTATAATCTTTAGGAAGATGTTCTGTGTTGGTACACCACTGCCCCTTACGTGTAGCGCGTTGATGTTCACCAATTAAAATGCCTTTCTGGGAATAAATTTTTACAACAGCAGTTGATGCTTTGATAGAAACTTTCTGATGCTTATAAGCCTTATCTACGCTATAATAAGCATTGTCAAAGCGTACGTGGAAGTCGCTTGATACCTTTGCCTCTTTCCTCTCCATGTACTCGTAAGGTACAGAGGGAAGAGGCATTAATTCGGCTTTCTCTTCTTCCAAGTAAGTAAACGCTCCATGGATCGTTTACAAATCAACGTTTCCGGGGTTGTGTAACACCGTTGTTAAGAAACGAGAGTTAATTATTGAGGAAATTCACAATAATATTATTTTAATGTATTGTATAAAAGATGATATAATAGTATGGTATTAAAAAAAAGATTGATAAAATAATCTATATGATATAATATAGAATGTAAAAATAGAAACATGGTATAGGGGGGATTTGATGAAGAAAATTGCTATATTTAATCACAAGGGTGGTGTAGCTAAGACAACAACAACATTTAATATGGGATGTGCACTTGCGAGAGAAGGAAAAAGAGTTTTATTGGTTGATACAGATTCTCAATGCAATTTAACACTTTACTCAATGGGATATGAACAATATGAGACGTATTGTGAACAGGGAAATCCCAATAATATATATGGTTGTCTTCTTCCGGCATATAAGTCACAACCACGTTTAATAGAAGCGGCGGATTGTTACTTAGTGGAAAAAAATTTATATTTATTGCCAGGAAATTTAGATTTTACAGAAAATGAAGTGCAGTTAGGAATAGCAATGCAATTATCCAATGCATTGGGTTCTATGGAAAATTTGCCAGGTGCAATAAATTATTTAATAGAAAAAACGGCTCAACAATATGAAATTGATTTTGTGCTGTTTGATATGAACCCAAGCTTAAGTGCTATAAATCAGGACGTATTGCTTTCATCAGATTACTTTCTGGTACCGACATCACCTGATTTCTTTTCAATTATGGCAATTAGATCATTGGCGAGAGTATTACCAAATTGGGAGAGATGGGCCAAAGAGGCTAGAAATGCTTTTGCTGATGCATCCTATATAATACCTCAAAATACACCCAAATTTTTGGGGTACACAATAAATGATTTTAACTTAAGCCATTGTTCTCCTCAAAGATCTTTTCAAGGATTTATGGATAGAATATCGGATGAAATTGTTCAGACTTTGATACCAGCATTGGGGTCAATAGGAATGATGATGAAACGTGAACAATATAATAATGCATACACCAATATGAAAATGAAGTTTGAAAATGATCATGTTAATTATAGAGATAATTATTGTCTAGCACAAATATCAAATTTTAATAAATTGATTGCAATATCGAATGAAAAATCAATTCCAGTGTTTGACATACATTTAGATAATGCAACAAGTGGACAGGAAAGAACCCTGAGATGGTTTAGACGCTTATATAAAGCTCTAGCGGAAAGGATAATAGAATTAGTAGATGAATGATATAAAAGGAAATTATGAAAAGAGCATAGTGTCAATTAATAATGCTGCTTCTATATATAAGTTTTTGGAATCGAATGCAAAAAATCTTAATGCAACAATAATATTACGTTCACAAATTGTATTAATTATAAGTGCATTTGATACGTTTATGCATTCCTTGGTAATTAAAAAGATAATTGATACATATTTTTCAAATGAGCAACAAATGGGTATCCAATTAGATATTCCGTTAAAGTTAGTATATGAAATGAAGGGTCTAGATGTAGCCGGGCAGAGGAGAAAGCTATACTGCTATTTGAAAAAAAGGTTGAATAAGGATTCATTTCAATCACCTAGGAGCGTAGAATATGCATTTTCACTTATTGGCATCTGCAAGATATGGACAAGGGTAAGTAATGAAATGCATATGTTGCCAGAGGATGTGAAGAATACCTTATCGATAATTGTAAATAGGAGAAACAAGATAGCACATGAATCTGATTGGAACAGCTTTTCAGGCAGCTATGAAGATATTCAATTAGAAGATGTTATAGAATGTGAGAGATTTATAAATCAGTTAGTATGCGCAATATGCCATATAGTTTAATAAAGGATAAGATAAACAGAAGAGGAGAAAAGTAGAATGATGGAATCAGAAGTAATTATAGATAAAATATGTAATAATCTTGATTTTAATGATGCACCAGAAATGATAATGGTTTGTATTTTATTGATTGTATTATTTGCCAAGTGTATAGGACCATTTTTTGCGTCTGATATAGAAGTTATATTAATGAAAAAAAAGGATCTGTATAGAAGAACAGGTCTGGCATATATTATTGTGTTTGGAGTATCAGAATTTATAAACTTCTATTTCTCATCAGAACTAATATTTTTAATTACATGTTTTACGATGCTTGTTATTTATTTGTGCATATATTGTATAATAAGGCTATATTGCAGATTTGGTAAAAAAGAAAATAAAAAAGCATTTTTAGAAAAGCATAAAGATCAAACATATATGGCTGTAATTATGGTATTTTTCCCAATAGTGGTTAGGTTAGTCAGTAATGCAGATATATCTGTTTGGGGTAGTGTTACTATTTGTTCATTGGTAGAGGTTGTGGTAATTGTTTTGGGTATTATGGATAAAAAACCTTTAGATGCGAAGTTTGTGCTGTTAACGAAAACAAGAAAATGGTATATCTATAAAAGAATAGATAGTGGTGTGCTGTGCGGTAATAATAAACAACAAAAAGAAGCGGATGAGTTAAAAATTTTTGATTTAAATATAATAATCAAAAGTGATGATTATCAATTGAAGAAAGATACGAATGGAGAGTAGGTTGGTGAATGCAGACAAGAAAAATAATTGAATGATGACAATGTTTTTAATACATGATATAATTGGAATGCATTAAAAATAATTCATACACTTACAAAAGGGGGAATTACGTATGAAGAAACATATAGCTTTAGCAGGTCTTGTTATGAGCTTTGTATTCCTGTTTACTACGATGGATATGCAGGCGGCACCGAAGACCATGCCAGATGGAACAGTTTTTGATGCAGAGTTTTATGCAGAGACTTATCCGGATGTGAAAGATGCTGTCGGAAGCGATGAAACAGCGCTGTATGATCATTATGTGAATTATGGCAAGGCAGAAGGACGGAAGCCGGTAGCGGATGCGAAGGTAACAGCTGTGGCCAATGATAAGAAAGAAAGTGCCGGTAAAACTGTAAAGTCTGATGCGAAAACGATAGAGAGAGCAGCTTCCACAACAGCATCACAGAATGCAGCAGCTGGAATGTGCTGGAAATCAGCGACCGGATCAAAATATCATTCTATTGACCACTGTGGCAAGATGAATCCAAAGAAAGCAAAGAAGATTACGATAGAAGAAGCAAAGAAAGAAGGTCTGGAAGCCTGCAGTAAGTGCTGGTAGAAAAAATGGTATTGATGGCCTGAGACGGGGAATGCAGCAAGTCTCTCTGAGGATTACAGAAAACTTTATGATATCCTGGAGGAAAACGGTATGCTGCACTTTGGCATGACGAGGGCAGCGGCAAGAGTGGAGAGATCTGAAAATGTTAAAGAAATACAAAACATAACGTAAAAACAGTAATTTAAAAATAAAAAATAAAACAATTTTTTGCGTGGGCATATTGACACGCAGGTTCGTTTATACTAAGATTAGAACATAAATCAGTTGTGCATCTGTCTTATTATACAGACAGATGCATATAGTATAATAGAACGAAAAAGAGGAAATAAAATGTGCTTTTATATTGGTATTGAAGACTTGGCAGCAAATGCACTGATTGAGATTTTACAGTCTAAGAACGGGGATGACAGTCAGAATATTGTCACATATGCAGAGCTGGAAAAGTATGGTGCTGAAGTAGTGCATTATCTTGGTGAACAGGGAGAGAAGGCAGTTCTTATTTTATCCAGGGAGAATACGAATCATATGCTGTGCAGTTATTCGGATTTCTTTGTAGAAACAGAAACGGATAAGAAGGAGCCTGCTATTGAATTACGGAAAGGGAAGACAGTTTCAGATCTGATTGAAAGGTTCCGGACATATTTGGAGATAGATGTGCTGTTGGCCTTTATGAGTGAGAAGACTGTCAGTGTATTAAGAAGGCAGCATGGATAAGAAAATAAAAGATCCTATATACGGCTATGTGAAAATACCGGTAGAGTATATGGAAGAGATTATTGATAAGGCAGAGTTTCAGAGATTGAGGAGAATTTTACAGACGAGTTATTCTCCATTATATTCTTCTGCTATACATAATCGCTTCGTACATTCTATCGGTGTTTTTCATTTGGGGAGTATAGCAGCTGAAACATTGAGGAAAGAAATGAATGCCAAGGATCTTTTATCATGCGATGTGGCAGAACAGATGATAAGAGTTTATCGACTGGCCTGTCTGCTTCATGATGTCGGACATGCACCGTTTTCTCATACGGGAGAGTGCTTCTACAAAAACGAAACTTTTCAGTCTGTAGAGCTTCATGACAGAATCGGAGAGCTGGTAGGAGACAAAGACTTTACGACAGAATTGTTAAAAATGGAATCCAACGCTGCAGCGCCGCATGAATTGATGAGTGTTATTATAGGATTGAAGGTATTCGGAAAGAGTATAGGATCCAGAAAAGATAAAGAATTTTTTGCGAGATGTATAACAGGGTATCTGTATATGGATGGAACGAAAGAAAATCAGATCAGAAATTGTTTTATCACAATGCTTAATTCCAAGGTGATTGACGTAGACAGACTGGATTATCTGATCAGAGATGCGTATATTACAGGATTTGCTACAATTAATATTGATTATCAGCGTTTGCTGAAAGCTTTGACGATCGTGGAGTATAAGGGAAAATATCAGATTGCCTATAAGAAGGATGCGGTCAGTATTATTGAAAATGTGGTATATGCACATGATGCAGAAAAGAAATGGATTCAGAATCATCCGGTAGTATTATATGAAGCATATATTATTAAACACATTATTGTACATTTAAATAATAAATTGAATGAGGATGGAAAGAGATTGTTTTCAGAGGCTGCGTTAAGCAGAGAAGGAGTGGAACTACAGGATGGGATAAAGGTATCCTTGTTATGTGATGACGATATTATTTATCTTTATAAGAACGTTTATCCGGACGAACTGAGTAGGGAGCTGCTTGACAGAGAAAAAAGAAGACATCCTGTTTGGAAATCAGAAGCGGAGTATATGGGATATATTTCGGAACTGAGTAAAGGGGAATTTAAGACGATGTTTGATGATTGTATTTCGGCTCTGGCAGCAGGAAAAACAAAGGATATTCCTTCCTTTATCAGAATTACACCAGGGTATATTCAGTCTCTGAAGCAGGAGTTGGAAAGAGTAAAAAGTCTGACAACGTCAGATAAAGAAAAGAACCGGTCTATAGAGCAGAATTACAAGGGAATCCAGAGAAAACTGGCTGTTTGTAATTTCCTTAAAAAAAGTGCCAGAGACAATAAAATTGATTGTGATTTTGTGATATTGAAGGCAGATATGTTTACAAGCAGCTTTTCAAAACAGGAGCTGGCTAATACACTGCTTGTTTTTAACGATAATGAAGCAGAGGATATATTTGAACTGGATAAGGTATCTCCGCTTTTAAAATCAGATACTACGAAGGACAATATGTTTTATATTTTTTATCGTAGAAAAAATCATAACAATATAAAGGATAAAAAAGAGTTCTGTAAAAGTCTGGTAGTGAAAACGATTGATACATAATGCTCAGCCTAACCCCTTCCGGTACTCCGTCGGTGTCAGCTGGTAGTAGTTCCGGAATGCTTTGCTGAAGTAGTGATTATCCGCATACCCGAGGCGCTCTGCGATATCGGAGATCTTGATATCCGGCTGGGCGAGCAGCTCTGCAGCACGCTCCATACGCAGCTTCAGGACATACTCATAGATGGTAAAGCCATATTTGTTTTTAAACAGCTTGTTCAGATATTCCTGAGAAAAAAAGTACTTTTCCGCAAACATGGAGATGCGGATATTGGTACAGTAATTGCTCTCGATGTAGTCTTTGATAATAGTAACAATTTCATCAGGGGTGATGTGGTCGGTCTTGGCAGAAGTGTCAGAGATACCGAACACTGCATCAGGATCAATGGCCTTGACTGCCTTTTCAATGGCACAGTTGAGGCTTTCTTCGTCTACGGGCTTCAGAAGATAATCGCAGGCACCGTTGCGGAGGGCATGCTGGGCATAGGAAAAGTCGTCATAGCCGCTGACTACGATATACTGGCTGTCAGGGAATTCTTCATGGGCCTTTTCAAGGAAGGCACAGCCATCCATGACAGGCATGCTCATATCTACAAAAACGATATCCGGATGAAATTCACGCATGGCGGCAAGGCCGTCTTTTCCATTGACCGCATAGCGTGGCGGTTCAATGCCGTAATAGGCGAAACGGCCAAGCCTGGAAATGGCGATCTGGACAGGTTTTTCATCATCAATGATCAGAGAACGGTACATGGGTGCTCCTTTCGTGGAAAATGTCCTGGGAGTGATCCCGGGAAACGGGAAGAGTCAGGGAAATACTGGTGTATTTACCCTCTTCTGTATTGATCACAAACTTTGTTTCTCGGTTATAGAGGATCTGCATCCGGCTGTAAAGGTTTGCAAGACCAATGCCACTGTCCTTGCCGGAGGATTTCTGGGATGCAAAATCCTCGTAGATCTTCTGGAGACGGTCATCAGAAATGCCACAGCCACTGTCCCTGACGGTGATCAGAAGATCATTTTCCATGAGTTTTACTGTAACCGTAATGTGGATAGAGGTCTGTTTTTCGGATTTTCCGTGGATAATGGAATTCTCCACAAGCGTCTGAATGCTGATCTTGGGGATCAGGCAGTCAAGGGAAGCCGGATCGATCTCAGAGGAAAAGACAAGCGCATCTCCCATCCGCACCTTCTGCAGAAATACATAATTATCAGTATAGTTCATTTCCTGCCGGAGAGGAACCATAACGTTGCCTTTAATAGTATACCTCAGGTTAGAGGCGAGTGAGGTGATCATCTTATGAATTTGTGGCTGGTCATTGATCAGTGCTTCTGTGGAGATCGCCTGCAGGGTGTTATACAGGAAATGGGGATTCAGCTGGGCTTCCAGTGCTGCCAGTCTGGCATCGTTGGCACGCAGCTTTGCCACATAATTTTCATCGATGAGACGGTCTATGTGCCGTACCATGCCATTAAAGCTCTGGGACAGCTCGCAGGTTTCCTGGCAGCCATCTGCCTGTATTCTGGTGGAAAAATCACCGGCTCCGGTCCGCTGCATCTGTACAGAAAGCTCCTTTAACGGGTTCATCAGGAGCTTCAGCAGAAGATAGATGAGAACCACCGTGATCAGCCAGAACAGAAAGCCATTGATCAGGATGGAGTGGCCAAGGTGTCCGATCTCAGCATCGATGCAGGCTTCCGGCATGAGGCAGACCATAGTCAGATCGCCGGTTGTGCCGGTATTGCTTACAAGGTAATAGGACTGATTGTTCAGTGTAATAGCCGGCTGCTCAGAGGAAGGAAGCGGCAGCAGCTCTGAAAGGGAAAAGGGAAGCGTATCGGCAGAGGAATATATCAGTTCCTGTTCGTTGTTCAGCAGAAGGAAGATCTCGCCGGTATCGCTGTGATCCTTTACGAGCCGTCTGGTAAAGCTGTCATCAAGGGTGACCTGGACGACGGCCTGGATGATCTGGCCGGGGACGGTAAACAGTGTGTGGTAATAGGTGAGATTACCGGAAGCATCACTTTCAATATAAAGGTTCCGT
>ULQI01010850.1_pt1 | contig 9576 bp, 6 predicted proteins | sample 1954261 | NCBI WGS metagenome assembly ULQI01 (sample SAMEA4835650, study PRJEB28245) | human gut metagenome | biome: gut microbiome; material: fecal sample | place: Denmark | collected 2008 | reverse complement strand
GTTGAAATCGTTCTTCGTCATCCCGGGAGCGGCTACCTCAACTCGATAATCCTTATCGGATTCTATCACGTTGATGGCTGGAGCTGTAGAGTTTGCTTTTATCATCCAGTCGTTGTCAAATAAATCATTGAATACATACGGTAACCAATTTTGACTTCTTCTCATCGGTGTCATAATACAGTCCTCCAATTATTTAGTTAAACATTTATATTCTTTTCCGCTCTCGTTTCTTCTAACCCGAAAGCACTATATCAACTTCAAAAGACATGCCAGAACAATATGTCCGGCGTTAATATGAATAAAGGATGATAAACGAAGTTGAAAATCCTTTCCGGAGGCCATGATTTTAGGTAAAACAGGCTTACTCGTATGGATATATGTGTTTGAAAATGGGATTGTTAATGGAGAGTGTCTGTAGGAAAATTTGGCAGAAAAGGAACCATTTTGGCATGTAAATAGTGGCAGAAAAGCAATAACGCTTATCTTTATGGCCTAATTATAAATATTGAAGGTATGAAAAAGAAAATAGAGGCTCTTCTCAAACGTTTACAGATAGCAGTGAGGCACAATCCGGCCGAAGTAGTTCTGTCTGTTTTATTTTGCTGTTTCGGTTGCGCGCTGTATGAGACATCTTGGGCAAGACTGGCTGTTGTCGTTTATTACTTCCCGGTCTTATTCTTGATTACCTGTACATTGAATTCGATGACGGAAGGATCGCGCTGGCGTTTTGCCTATTATCTGTCTGTGTTGTTCTTTATTCCGTTTTTCTGGAAGGAGAAAGATCTCTGGTCTGTTTTCTATTGGGTGACGCTCGTAGTAGTGCAACTGCTGTATCTGGTGTGCGACTGGAGACGGGATAACGATAGGTTTGTCAGGAAAGGGCTTTGTTACCTTCGGGCGATGCTTTCTGCCGGATTGCTGGCCGGGATTGCCTGGCTGCTTTCTATCTCCATCTATTATTCGATCCAGTATATTTTTGAGATATGGCAATATGGGGAACGGCGGTTTATGGCCTATTCGTCCAGTATCGCATTTGCAGGGATATTGCCGTTGTTGTTCCTTTTGTTTAACCGGGAGAAAGAGGAGGAGGAAGGCGTGAACAAACTGTTCGATGTATTGCTGAATTACGTCCTTTCGCCGGCCTTGCTGATATATGCGGTTATCTTGTATCTCTATTTTGTCAAAGTGGCCGTTTTGTGGTCCTTGCCCAAAGGTGCGGTTGCTTATATTGTCGTTAGTTTTATTTCGGCTACATTCATTCTGAAAAGTTGCCAGCCGTTCCTGGAGAGAAGATATTATGATTGGTTTTACCGCTATTCCGGTTGGGCTGTACTTCCGGCGTTGGTCATGTATTGGGTGGGAACTTTCTACCGGATCAACCAGTACGGATATACGGAAGCGCGGGTGTATCTGGTGGTGGTAGGCGCTATCCTGACGGGGACTGTCCTGCTGTTCTTTTTCCGACGGACCGCACATTATTTGTATGCGGTTGTGCTTGCCGTCGTTTTGTTGTCCTTTGTCACGTATATACCGTGCATAACAGCGAGGGACATAGAACGGATCTCGCAGGAAAAGCGCGACAATTATCCGATTCCGGCAAATCCGGGCAATTATTATGAATATGTAACCATTACCGATTATTCACCTTTGGATATTACGGGATATGAAACGCTCCAGGCTGTCGGCCGCTATGACGAAGGCCCGATAAACAGCATGATACAGATGGACACCTTCTATTTATGCGATAAAAACTCACTAATTCTTTTTGAAGCAGAAAGAGATTCTTTGCTTTTCCGCCAGATGGAGAAGGTTGGGTTGGCTCCGTCTGATTCGATCCCGGATGATTTATATCCGGATATTCTCCGGCTGGATCTGGATTCGGCTCTGTATGTGTTCGGCGAGATTTCTGTCTACCGCAGTTCGCCGGATTCGGCTTATACGGTCTCTTATATGGGAGGAGGGTATTATCTGAAAAAAAGAGTATCTTTGCCGACTCGTAATAAATAGCAAGCATGAAAAAGAATAATCAGAAAACTTTGTTTTCCGCTCCCGGAGGGAAGTCTTATCTTGTCCCGTTTATATTGATCACCAGCCTGTTCTTGTTGTGGGGTTTTGCTCATGGTCTGTTGGACGTATTGAATAAGCATTTTCAAGGTGTCTTTACGATGACGAAGGCAGAGAGCGGCCTTGTGCAGTTCTCCACTTATATCGCTTATTTCCTGATGGCGCTCCCTGCCGGTATGTTCATGAAACGGTTCGGGTATAAGAAAGGGATTATTTTAGGGTTATGCCTGTTTGCTGTTGGTGCGTTCGCTTTTATTCCGGCGGCTTATTTGCATTCGGCATCTCCATTCCTGATCGCCCTTTTTGTGATTGCCTGTGGGCTTTGTATTCTGGAAACGGCAGCCAACCCTTATTCCACAATTTTAGGGCCGGAGGAATCGGGGGCGCAACGCCTGAATTTGTCTCAATCGTTTAACGGGTTAGGTTGGATATTAGGCCCGCTGGTCGGTGGCATGCTGATATTCGGTGGCGAGGAGAGCGATCCGTTTACGTTGACGAAACCATATATCCTGGTTGGCTCGGTTGTTTTACTGGTAGCCATTCTTTTCATCTTTACCAAACTACCCGAAGTACAGGTGGAAGAAGATACGGATGCGGAAGAAAAAGAATATGTACCCGCATCCGGTACTGCCTCCATGTGGAGACATCCGCAGTTTGTCCGGGCTATTATTGCACAGTTTTGCTATTGTGCTGCCCAGACGGGAATTTTCAGTTTCTTCATTAATTATGTGACGGAAGTCGATACTTCGATGACGAATATTGAGGCTTCGCGTATCTTGGCTTTCGGAGGAATGGCTTTGTTTATGATCGGCCGTCTGTCCGGCAGTTTTACGATGAAGTGGATGTCTCCGGCCCGTCTCCTGACATGGTTCGCTTTGGCGGATGCTGTCTGTATGGCGTTGGTCGTCGTGTCTGTCGGTACGGTTTCTTTGTATGCGCTCTATCTTTCTTTTTTCTTCATGTCCATTATGTTCCCGACAATCTTTGCACTCGGCCTGGAAGGTATGGGTTCTTCTACAAAGAAAGCATCATCCTATATCGTTATGGGAGTAGCAGGCGGAGCCTTTGCCCCAATGCTGATGGGATATATCGGGGCCGATAACATGGCGATTGGGTTTGTGATTCCGTTGTTGTCTTTCCTGTATATCCTGTATTTTGCTTTGCGGTGCAAGAAGAAATAACATAAAAACAATCTCTATTTATACTGTCATACTATCATACTTTGCCTTCTGCCGATTGAATATTAAGGTGTACAAAAAATGATAGGAGGCATGATGGTTGTTTTTCCACTATCATATTATCATAAAGACAAGCACATTTTTTATCAAAGCATATAGCTTATTTTTAAGTAACTACCTATCTATTCTTTTTGAGACCCGGATCTCGGTTCCTCTGATACCTGGGTCTCGATACCGTGCAGATGGGGGTCGGAATCCTGCTGGAATAAGGGTTTTCACGAGAAAACTTGCTTGCTTTTTGTTAAATTTGTCCGTTACTTTTGAAAGAAACAAAGGTAACGGACAAATCGCGGTAGCTGCCTTCCGATGAGTGCTATTGGTTCAACATTTGATATAACTTATCCAGCTTCGGAGCCATGATGATTTCGGTACGGCGGTTTTTAGCACGGCCGTCGGCTGTCTCATTGTCGGCAACAGGCATGAATTCGCCGCGGCCGCAAGGTTGTATCTGCAAAGGTTTGACACCGTAGTCCTTTGTCAGGATGCGGACGACCGAAGTGGCGCGGATGACACTGAGATCCCAGTTGTCTTTAAACTGGGCGGTGTTGATCGGCTTGCTATCAGTATGCCCTTCGATATAAACGTCGATGTCGGATTGTTTGTTAAGGACTTCGGCGAGTTTGGCCAAAGCCTCCTTGCCACGCTTGTCGACACGGGCGCTTCCCGATTCGAAAAGAAGTTTGTCTGACATGGCAACGTAGACTTTTCCGTCTTTTTCGCGGACGGTCAGTTCGTCGCTACTGAAACCCAGGAGGGCATCCTTTACACTGTTGAGCAAGTTCTGTACCCGTTCAGTCTGTGCATTGATCATATCCTGTAGTTCGTTGATCGTCCGTTCGCGTTCATCCAGTTCGTTCATCTTCTGGCTCAGGAGTGAATTCAATTTTTCCTGCTCCGTCATGTTGGTGTTGAGCATGCTTTGATAGTTGCGGATGTTCTTGCCCATGCGGGTGGTATCCCGTTCAAGTGAAGCAAGACGTGAAGTGAGGCCGTCGTTGTTGTCACGGCAGTTTACAAGCTGATTCTGCAGGTCGTCTCCCCGTGCAATGGCTTCCAGGCGTCCGTTCTCGGCTAGCAGATACTTTTTTTTCGTTACACAAGAAGTGCAGACAAGCAGTACGGAGACTGCAACTAATAGAACTTTTTTCATTTTGTAGACAATTTTAGCAAATGTAATATTTATTACACATAACTAGTACTGGGTTTAGAATATTTGCAAATAATTAAACTATAATTAAGGTAGTATGAAAGTAGGGGAAATAATGGACACCTCTGAATAATATGCTATATTTGCTTCCTCATAGCAGAATAAGAAGATGGGAAAAGTATTGATTATCGATGATGAGAAGCAAATTTTAAGCCTCCTGTCCCGTATTATCGGGTTGGAAGGTTATGAAGTGTTCCAAGCAGCCAACTGCAAAGTGGGTATCAAGCAGCTCGAACAGAATGATCCCGAAGTGGTGCTCTGTGATGTTTGCCTGCCGGACGGGAGCGGTGTGGAGCTTGTTTCTGAACTGAAACGCTTGCGTCCCCTTTCGGAAGTGATCTTGCTTACGGCCCACGGTAATATCCCCGACGGAGTACAAGCTATCAAGAACGGTGCGTTTGACTATATCACCAAAGGTGACGACAACAATAAAATCCTTCCCTTGATCGCAAAGGCGATGGAAAAGGCTACCGTTGCCTACAGCCAGCAGAAGGCTGTAGGCAAACAGTATTCGTTTGCCACTGTCATCGGCCGTTCGCCTGCTATAGAGGAGGCTGTTTCTTTGGCACGCAAGGTTGCCGCCACGGATGTTCCCGTCTTGCTCACCGGAGAGACCGGGACTGGCAAAGAAGTGTTTGCACAGTCCATCCACCAGCACAGTTCCCGCAGTGATAAAGCCTTTGTCGCTATCAACTGCTCCTCTTTCAGTCGCGACCTGTTGGAAAGCGAGATGTTCGGGCATAAGGCGGGAGCTTTCACCGGTGCACTCAAAGAGACGAAAGGACTGTTTGAGGAAGCAGACAACGGCACGATCTTTCTCGACGAGATCGGTGAGATGGCGTTCGATCTTCAGGCCAAGTTACTCCGTATTCTCGAAACCGGTGAATTCCTCAAGATTGGAGACACGAAACCTGTCAAGGTGAATGTGCGTGGGATAGCCGCCACCAACCGTGACTTAGCAAAAGAAATTGCCGACGGCCATTTTCGTGAGGACTTGTTTTACAGGCTTTCTGTTTTCCATATTCACCTGCCGCCGCTCCGCGAACGGGTGGACGACATTCCTCTGCATGTCGAGGCGTTTGTTTCCGCACTGTCTTCCAAGATAGGAAAGACCATCCGCACGATCTCGCCGGACTATGTCCGTATCTTGAAACGGTATCCTTGGAAAGGGAATGTCCGTGAACTGCGCAATGTCGTGGAGCGCAGCCTCATTATCTCCGATGGAGACACCTTGACTGCAGACACCTTGCCGCTCACAATACAGAATCCTCAAAATAATACCGACAGCAGCTATTCCGGCTTCGACCTTGACGGCGTAGAGAAGATGCATATTCAAAAGGTATTGAAGTATACCAACGGCAACAAGACGGAAACCTCCCGCCTGTTAGGTATCGGCTTGACGACCCTCTACAGGAAGATCGAAGAATATGGCCTTTGATTGTGAAATAGAATTGGCGGTAGGGCGAAAAGGCGCTGGTGTGTTGAGAGTGTCGAATGCATTTTGGAATCCCCGGTTGGAAGATGCACATTCAAAGTCTGCATCGGTATGACTGCCGGTGTAGACGAGTCGTACCAGGTGCTGTCGGTTTTCTGATACAGGACGTTGCTGGACAGTTTGTTGCAGTTGAATATTGACCAGATAATAATAGCATAAGCGTATGGATAAGTTCTTAAGACTGAAAATAAAAACGAAACTGACCTTCGGGATCGGCCTTTTGTTTACGATGATCGTTCTGCTGGGCGGGCTGGCTGTGCAGAATATTACGGATATGTCTTCCGACACGCAGAATATCTTGGCGGATAATTATAATTCGCTTCTTTATTCTCGTCGGATGCTGGATGCCCTCGAACGGATCAAGAACGATCCGCAGGCACGTGCGGAGTTTGAAAAGAACCTGGATTTGCAGCAGAAGAATATCACGGAGATCGACGAGAATGTGGCGACGGCGCATCTGGTCGCACAATACGAGGCGATGCACCGGGACCTGAACGATACGACTATACAGCGTGTCAGGATGGCACTCAACGATATCATGAGTCTGAATATGGCGACGATCTACCGGAAAAGCAAGGTAGCCGAGCGTACGGCGGACCAAGCATTGTTGTGGATTTGCATTATCGCGGTGGCTTGTGTCCTGATTGCTTTTGCTTTCCTGATCCGCTTGCCCCGTTCCATTACCTCGCCGATCCGTAAACTGACCGACGGGATCTTGGAGATTGCCAACCACAATTACGAAAAGAGACTCGACTTGGGCGATAACCAGGAGTTTGCCGAAGTTGCCTCCTCGTTCAATCGGATGGCGGAACGCTTGACGGAATATAGGAAGAGCACGTTGGCTGACATTATCCAGGCCAAAAAATATATTGAAGCGATTGTCAACAGCATCACTGAACCGATAATCGGGCTCGATCAGGACCGTTCCATTCTTTTTGCTAATGATGAGGCGCTCACCATCCTGAATCTGAAACGTGAGAACGTGATGGGAAAGTCTGCTACCGAACTGGCGTTGAAAAACGACTTGCTGCGCCGGCTGGTACGCGAACTGATACAGCACGACAAGAAAAAGGAGCCCTTAAAGATCTATGCAGATGATAAGGAAAGCTATTTTCAGGCCAAATATATCCCGATCCATGTGATGGATGGTGATGGACGTGAGACAGAGTATGCGGGCGATGTGATCCTCCTGAAAAATATTACCGAGTTCAAAGAGTTAGACTCTGCCAAGACGACTTTTATCTCTACTATCTCCCATGAATTGAAAACCCCGATCTCTGCTATTCTTATGAGTCTCAAATTGCTGGAGGATAAACGTATAGGAGATATGAACGATGAGCAGATCGCGCTTGCCGGAAGTATTCGAGAAAGCAGCGACCGCCTGCTCGAAATTACCGGTGAATTGTTGAAAATGACACAGGTGGAGGCAGGCAAGTTGCAACTGAATCCGAAGATCACGAAGCCGATTGAACTGATCGATTATGCAATCAAGGCGAACCGTGTGCAGGCGGAGCGCTTCAATTGCCATATCGAAGTGGAGTATCCTGAAAAAATATCCAAGCTCTTTGTAGACAGTGAGAAGATCGCCTGGGTACTCACGAACCTCCTTTCCAACGCCATCCACTACACGCCGGAGAATGGCCGTATCGTTATCGGTGCGCATCAGGTGGACAAGAAAGTGGAAATATTCGTGCAGGACTTTGGGAAAGGAATTGACCCGCGTTACCATCAGAGTATCTTTGACCGTTATTTCCGCGTTCCCGGCACGAAAGTACAGGGAAGCGGCCTCGGTCTTGCCATCAGTAAAGACTTTGTCGAAGCCCATGGCGGCACGATTCGTGTGGACAGCGAAGTCGGCAAGGGAAGTACTTTTGTCATAACCTTTGATGTTTGATATCGCTTGGAAGTGACAAAAGATCTCTACATTAAAACAACTGGATCATCAACAGTCCCAACGCCACCGACACTCCGGTAGCGACCAGTCCCGGCATCATGAACGAATGGTTTAGGACATATTTGCCGATATGCGTCGTTCCGGTACGGTCGAAGTTGATGGCGGCGACCACGGGCGGATAGTTGGGAATGAAGAAGTAGCCATTGACTGCCGGGAAAAGGGCGATTAGCATATAAGGAGAGATTCCGAGGGCGATTCCTAACGGCAACATGGCACGGATGGTTGCTGCCTGGCTGAACAAAAGTATGGACATCACGAACAGGGCCAGACCGAAAAGCCATGGCATTTCTGTTACGATATGTTCGATCGAGCCTTTCAGTTCCGCCATGTTCCCACCGATAAAGGTATCACCCATCCAGGCGATACCGAAAATCGCGACGACCGCTTGCATACCGGCGGAGAAGACGGAACCTTGTACGGCTTTTATCCCGTCTGTCCGGGTGACGAGCAGGATAAGGGCGGCAGCCGAGAGCATCAGAATCTCGATGATATGCGCCATCTGCATTTGTCGGAGACTGCCATCGGGCAGGCTGAACCAAGGGCGCAGTTCTGTCATCGAGCCGAACAAGACGATACCGATTGTCGCTGCTATGAATATAATCACCGACAGGAGGGCTGCATGATGGTTTTCGACTCCTTTCGCCTTATATTTATCACTTGTGAACTCCTCGTTTGCGACACGGCGCAGGTATTCGGGGTCTTCCGCCAGTTCCTTTCCGACATGTAGCGAGCAGAATGCTCCTACCAGGACACCGATCAACGTGCAGGGAACGGAGATCATCAGAATGTCCATCAATGATATATTATGTCCCGACAACATACTGAGCAATGCTACGGTTGCCGCCGAGATCGGGCTGGCCGTAATTGCCTGCTGAGACGCGATCACAGCAATCCCCAACGGCCGTTCGGGACGTATCTTTGTTTCCGTTGCCACTTCCGCTATCACGGGAAGGACCGAATAAGCCACATGTCCCGTTCCCGCAATAAATGTGAAGATATAAGTAACCAACGGGCTTAGAAGCGTAATCTTGGAGGGATTCTTGCGCAGCAATTTTTCCGCCCACTTCACCATCAGGTCCAGTCCGCCGGCTGCCTGCATGCAACTGGCAGCGGCGATGACGGCAACGATCATCAGCATTACATCGATGGGAGGGGAAGTCGGTTCCAAGCCGAATACGAAAGTGAGGATGGCCAGTCCTAAGCCACCTAATACTCCTAAACCGATACCGCCGAGGCGGGCTCCGATGATAATTGCAATTAAAACGAATAGTAATTGTAACAACATGTCTTGTAAAATGCAGATTTAGTTTGTAAAGGTTGCAAATTTAATTATTTTTGTTGCGCTAAGTACTACAAAAAACAATTAATACGAATGAAAAGAATCTATTTTGCAGCTTTGGTAGGCTTGTTTGGGTGCGTGTCGGCATTGTCGGCACAAGGACGGAGTGAGCTTCTGTTGGAAAAAAACTGGAAGTTCACCCGCGAAGACAACAATGAGTTTATAAAGCCAGCTTTCGATGACAGTAAGTGGCAGTCCGTGACTGTCCCCCATGATTGGGCGATCTACGGCCCTTTCAGTTCCCTGAACGACAAACAGGAGGTCGCTATCTCGCAGGAC
>ULQI01013052.1_pt1 | contig 9578 bp, 8 predicted proteins | sample 1954261 | NCBI WGS metagenome assembly ULQI01 (sample SAMEA4835650, study PRJEB28245) | human gut metagenome | biome: gut microbiome; material: fecal sample | place: Denmark | collected 2008 | reverse complement strand
CCGCCAGAACCGCTGGACGGCTATGCGGCGGCGGTGCTTGTAAAAAGATATCTGGAGCAAAATAAGAGCAGGGATTAATGCCCTGCTTTTTTTGCAGGTATTTTGCCAAGCGGCAGCGAATAATGCAGGCAGAATTATTTTATTGGTGATGTTATGAAACGGCTTATAAATTTATTTTTTGTAATGCTGCTGTGCTGTGCAGCCTTTTTGGCAGAGGCCGCGCCGGTACAGATAGATATTTACAGCGTTAACGATTTGCACGGCAGGCTGCGTGCCGCAGAAAATGCACCAGGCGCTGCGCGTTTGGCTGCTGCGCTTAATTTACTTACAGCAGCTAATCCCAAAGGCACGCTTATTGTTGGCAGCGGCGATATGCTATCCGGCAGCATCGACGCAGACAGCTTTGACGGCTTGAACGCTGTGGAAGCCATGAATATTATGGGGTTTGCCGCAAATTGTGCAGGCAATCATGCTTTCGATTATAATTTCCCGGCTATAGTGCGTCAGGCCAAAGCCGCTGATTTTCCGCTTTTGGCGGCTAATATTACAGATGCAAACGGCAATATTCCCGCACCGTTTGCACCGTATGCCGTTGTTAAACGCAATGGCATAAAAACAGGCATTATAGGCGTGCTTGACGAGCAGGCGTTTAAAAAAGTAAAGCCAGACCGGGTGGCAGGGCTGAAACTTACCTCTCCGGCAGAAGCGGCAAATAAATATGCTGTGGAACTCCGCAGAAACGGCGTGCAGGTAGTTGTGCTTTTGGCGCATATCGGCGGACAGATGGAAAACGGTATGCTGACAGGCGCAATAGTGCCTGTTCTGGATAACCTGAAAGGCATTGACGCTGTGGCATCAGGCGACAGCCATACTGTGTTTGCCTGCTCTTATAAGGGCATTCCGGCAGTGCAGGCAGGTGAATACGGCAGGCAAATAGGGCATATAAAACTTTTTTATGATGTTGATGCCGGCAAAATTACACAAGCTGAGGCCAATGTTTATGAAACCGGCGCTTTAACGCAAGAACGCGACAGCAAGGCAGCAGCGTTTTTGCAGCCGTATTTTGAGCGCGTCGATGCCGTTTACAGCAAGGTGCTGGCTTATAATACCCAGTATCTGGCTAACGAAAAGTATGGTAAATCTCCGCTGGCTGATTATTTTATGGATTTAATTAACAGCGAACTGCAAACGGATATAACTCTTTATAACGGCGGGGCAATCCGCTCCAACCTGCCTGCGGGCAATGTTACGCTGAAAGAGCTGAAGCAGATTTTCCCGTTTAACAATACCTTATATGTTGTGCGGCTGCGCGGCAGCGATATTTTAAAGGCTTTGGAGCATGGGCTGGGCAGTAAGGAAATTGCCAGGGTGCGTTTCGCCGGGCTTACCGTAACGGCAGATTTAACTGCGCCGGAAGGCGGAAGGTTAATATCTGTGCAGTTGGCAGACGGCAGTATGCTGAATCCTGAGAGATATTACAGCGTTGCTGTTAATGATTTTCTGCTTTCCGGCGGCGACGGTTATACCTCTTTAAAAGGGGCGGAATTTATCCGCGAAAGCGGCAAGGACCTTGATGTTTTAAGCACGGCACTAAAAAAGGCAGGGCAAATAAATTTTGATTATAATAATAAGCGTTTGATTTTAAAGTAACGGGAGGTTAATATGGAAAATTTAAGCACTATAACTTGCGGAACTTTTTTGGAAGAACTGGCGTCAAAAGCGCCAACACCGGGCGGCGGTGCTGCTTCTGCACTTTGCGGGGCTGTTGCGGCGGCACTTACGGCCATGCTTGCCAATTTAACTGTGGGCAAAGCAGGCAGCGAAGAAAATGAGCAGCAAACTGTACAGATTATTGCTGCTGCCGGTAAACTGCGTGAAGAATTGACGGCGCTTGCAGATGATGATGCGTCTGTATTCGGCAAATTTATGGCGGCATATAAAATGCCCAAAACAACGGATGAAGAAAAAGCGGCGCGTACGGCTGCAATCCAGCAGGCTGCTGTTGCGGCGGCAGATGTTCCCATGCAGATTGCCGAAAAAAGCATGGAGGTACTGCTCTTGGCCCGCAGAATTATTGCAATCGGCAACCCCAATGCCATCAGCGACGGAACGGTATCGGCCATTGTGGCAAGGGCAGCAATGCGCAGTGCGTTGTATAACGTAAAAATTAACCTTGGACTTATTAAAGATGCCGCTTATGTGGAGCAGGCAGCGGCAAAAATGCAGACGCTGGAGGCCAAAGCGCTGGAAACGGAAGCCTTTGTGCTGGCGCGCACTGATGAAATTTTAAAGTAATGACGCTTGACTGATAAGCATATTTATCATATAATAAAAAATTAGCAGGGAGAGGTGGTCGAGTGGTTTAAGGCTCTGGTCTTGAAAACCAGCGAGGTGCAAGCCTCCGTGGGTTCGAATCCCACCCTCTCCGCCACGATTTTACCGCGCCTTTCAAGGCGCGTTTTTTATTATGGGAGCGCTATGCTTTATTTTGAATACGGCGAAAAAGAACTTAATTATTTAAAAAAGAAAGACAAGCGTCTGGCTGCCGTTATAGAAAAAGCCGGGGTTATTCAAAGAGAATTATACCCCGATATTTTCGTATCGCTTGTTAATTCCATTGCTGGGCAGCAAATATCGCGCCACGCCAAAGCAAGCGTCTGGCGGCGTTTTACGGAATTGCTTGGCGGTGTTGTTACGCCGCAGGCTATTGACGCAGTAACGGAGGAACAGCTGCGCAGCTGCGGCTTATCCGGGCGCAAGGCCGTGTATATTAAACGCCTGGCGCAAAAAGTACTTAATGGCGAAATTGATTTTGCTGCTTTTGCGGCTATGGCTGATGAAGAAGTTATTGCAGAACTGGTAAAACTGGACGGCATCGGCAAATGGACGGCGGAAATGCAGCTGATTTTTTCGCTGGGGCGCAAAAATATATTGAGTTTTGGTGACGCTGCTATTCAAAACGGGCTTAAAAGGCTGTACGGGCATAAAAAAATAACCCCGGCACTGGTAGAAAAGTACCACAAACGTTACAGTCCGTATGCTTCGGTAGCCAGTTTTTATTTGTGGGCACTGGCCAACGGCGATGTGGAATACGAGCGCCTGCGCAGAAACACAGAAAAAATTTAAAATTGTTGCTTTAAATACTTGCCAAACAGCAAAACATAGTGTATACTAATTAAGTAAGTCAATTGGAGTGGTACTCAAGTGGCTGAAGAGGACGGTTTGCTAAATCGTTAGGGGGGGCAACTCCCGCCAGGGTTCAAATCCCTGCCACTCCGCCAAATTCAAGGGTTCAGAGCCTTCGAGAGAAAATCTCGAAGGCTCTTTTTTGTTTTATGGGTTAATTTGTGGGTTAATTATTGAAAAAACTTTGGAAGATTTAGAAAGTGTGATGCTTTTAGCACTGAATTTAGAAAGTTAGAATACAGAGTAATGAACTAAATTTATTTAATTTTAAAGAATCCGCTGGCAGAAATGTCAGCGGATTCTTTATTTTGTACTGTAATTTCATAAAACTGCTTTTTGCAAATTTATTATATTTATAGTAAAGATGTTAGAACCTGCGCTATAATATAATAAAAGAATAATTTAACATTAAAAAACTATAAATCAAGAACGACATAATCTGTCGTCCTTGATTGCTATAATCGTGATAAAAGGAAAGGAGGCACATTATGGACAAAGTCAGCAGAATTTTAAGGCTGTTCCATAGCCTTATACAGGGACAAAAACTAAATAAAGCTGACTTTGCCAAAAGCAACAATATCAGCGAAAGGTCAGTAGACAGGGATATTGAGGATATACGTTACTATCTGTCGGAAATCCATTCCAATGCTGAAGTGCTTTTTAATAAAAGCGAAAACGCCTATTACCTTTCCGATTGGAGCAATTACAAATTCAGTAGTATCGAAGTAATAACGATACTTAAAGTTTTAATCGGTTCAAAGGTTATGCGCAAAGACGAAATGCAGGGCATCATGCGTTCCGTGCGTATGATGCTTGACCCAACAGCACGCAGGGAAGCCGTAAATTCTGTTTATGCAGAAGTAGATAATTACATTTCGCCTACTCATGGCAAGGCGATATTAAAAATGCTTGAAGATTTAAACCGCGTAATTTCCAAGCGTTTAAAAATAGAACTGCATTACATCAAAGGCAATGGTGAGCAGGTAACTAAACGGGTATTGCCGCTGATTTTTATTTTTTCTGATTTTTACTTTTACCTTATCGCCTTTATAGACGGCGCCGGTTATAAATACCCTGCGTTTTTTAGGGTTGACCGTATTGAAAGTTTTAATGTTACTGACGAGCAGTACAGCGAAGAATTGTATAAAATCTATAATGCCGGTAAAATGCGCAACTGCCTGCAATTTATGTATGCCGGGGAACTGTTGAATGTAAAAGTACGGTGTAAAAAACAGGCAGAAGAAGCCTTTAAAGACCGTTTACCGAACAATTGGCTGATAAAAGATGAGGGCGAATATAAAGTGTACGGAGCGCGGGTATTCGGCGAAGGCTTTGTAAAATGGGCGTTATCGCAGGGCTGCAATATGGAAATTTTAGAACCGCGGAATATTAGGGAACAGTTAAAAACTGAAGTTGAGCAAATATATAATTTATATGTAAAAGTTTAAGGAGGAATTTAAAATGGCGGATATGGAAAAAGATGTGGAGATGAAGTTAGTAAAATTCAAGTATTCAGTAAAAAAGGCTGCGCAGTATTTTTCTGGAGGGGATGTATATCATTATATGCCATTTAATTTGCCTTTAGAAAATTATGATGAATATCATAAAAATTTATTTTTATCGGTTATTTTTGATACTATCTTTTCGTGTCCGATTAAAGGTGCTTTATCAGGTCCGTCAATTAATGAATGGGATGGTGCGTTAGAATTATTAAAAGATGAAAATGTTCCATTGTGTAGTAGCAATGATTTCATGACAATGCTACCTCTGCATTACTGTAAGGGTTCAATAATATTTTGGGCTTTAGTTATGACAACCATAAATGAAGACTTTTATAAAAATGAAGTAAATATGATATCTGATTTAGCAGTTATGTTTGACTTCACAGAAGACATGCTGAAGGATTGGATTAAAGCGGTTAAATATTTGCTTGACGGCAATATGTTTAGCGAAGATATGCCTCTTGAGTTTAAAACTGCTGAAGCAAATAAATTCTTTAAGCACAAATAAAATTAAAAGATTGGGAGTGATTTATTGTGGCAAGAAAAATCAGATTTGGACTTAACATGCCGGAAAAACAAAACATCAGGACGCTGGAAGAATTAAAGCAGTATTTTGATTTGAAAGCGGTGCTGGAATACTATTTTAACAACAAGCTGACCGAATGGCTTAACGATAGAGGCTATGCAAGCATTGCAGAACAGCTTAACGCTTTAGACCGCGACAAAGACGATTTTGAAGAAAACGTATGTAAAATTTTTGGAGCGCAGTATAAAGCTGAAGCTACCGGTGCAGTAACCGCTGAAGATGTAGAAGCGTTGGTGGATAGAAAAGAAGAAATCCGCAAGTACACGGATGATGTAAATATTTTAGAAAATGCCGGTAATGTGGCGTTTAATCAGGCAGAATTAAACGCTTTGGTTAAGGATGACAGCAGTAAGACAGTATACCTGCTTGGCAAAGAATTTACTTTGACTGCCAAATACAAAAACAAAACCTATGTCGGTTTAAATAACCCTACGGTTAAGTTTGCTGAAGTGCCGGAAGTTACGTTGGAAGAACTGGGCATAAAACTGACTGGTGTTAAAATTTTAGGCGATACCATTAAAGTTGCCAAAGAAGCGGTAAAACCTAAAGCTAAAAAAAGAAGAATCAGCAGTGGTTATAAAGTATCTGCCGCCTTTGACTTTCTTTTAAACGATGAGCAGCGCGCCCAAAGCGAAAAGTTGTTTAACTGCATAGAAGAAGGGCTTGGCAGTTATGAATTTAACCCGGATATAAAAAGCGATAAGCTACTGAATGTGATAGAGGAAAGCGACTTAAAAGGCTACTTTAAAAACTATTTAGACCGTATGGCGTAGGAGGCATCTACTATGGAAAATGTGAGTGAAGTAAAATTAGCGAAGTTTGAAATAATGTTAAAAGAAACTTGTTATTGGTTTTATGCTAAAAACCCAAATACGAGCATTGAAAATACAATTCTTGGGAACGGATATGCTATTATGCCTTTTTGTTTACCAGTTATTGATAGTAGTAAAGTAGATAAATATTTAAATAATCCTTTTATAAAACAAGTTTATGATGTTTGTTTTTTGCCGAATTCAGAAATTACAGGACCTCAAGTCAACAAATTAGGACAAACAATGATGAATTTAAGAAAAAGTCAACATTGCGCTTGCCAAATATTTTATGGAGCAAATGCTGGTGTTATTGGGATGATGCATGCAATTTGGGGTGGTACGTATCATGCGAGTGAAGAAAAAGTAGATTTTGACAGCTATAAAATAAGAGGCGGAATGATATTTTGGGCATTACTTTTAGCTGCTGTGAATGATGATTTTTATAGTAATGAAATAAACATGATTTCTGACTTGGCATATATGCTTGGTTTTACAGAAGATATGATGTCAGATTGGGTTGCTGCCGTGAAGTATTTACTTGACGGTAATAGGTTCAGTGAAACCATGCCGCTTGAATTTAAGACACCTGAAGCAAATAAGTTTTTTAAACATAAATAATGGAACATTTTAATTATGTCAAACGCTAATAAAACAAATTTGAATTATTAGGAGCTGATACTATGCTTACAATGCGTGAAAAGTTTAAACGCTATATAGATGCAGGGTTTCCAATTATCTATCTGAACTCTGCCGAAGCTGAAAAATGCGATGCTTTAATACAGGAAACTGCTGATAACCGTGGCATTATCGAATGGAGCGCCGCTGACGGCTTTTGGGATATGAAAGATAATATCCGTGAACCGGAACAGAGCATACTGCAAACCTTAAACCATATCAATGTTGATGAAGAAGCCTTTGAAGAAAAAATCATCGTTTTAAAAGATATTCACCCCTACCTTGAAGACCCGCAGGTAATAGCCTTATTAAAAAAATTTGCTTTGGAATCTTTAAACGGGCTTGGCTGTAATGTGGTAATTGTTTCTCCGGTATGCGTAATACCAAAAGAAATTGAAAGCTACGTTACAATTTTGGAACTTGACCCTGTAAGCGAAGCGGAAATACGCCAAATTATTTTAAGCTTTATTGATGAACAGGGTATTACCAAGCCTACCAATGAATTTTTAAACGAACTGGTCAACAGCTTTAAAGGGCTTTCCGATACCGAAATTCAAAATATTTTAGCCCTTGCCATTACTGGCAACGGCGAGTTATATAAGAGTGACCTGGAACTTGTTTTTGAGCAGAAGCAGCAGGTAATTAAAAAATCCGGTATTTTGGAAATGGTGCAGGTAACTGAAAGCGTTGACGATATTGGCGGGCTGGAGAACCTTAAAGAATGGCTGGAACGTAAAGCAAAGATATTTAAAAACATCAGTGCGGCACAGCAGTTTGGCGTAGACGCACCTAAAGGCGTGCTGATTGCCGGTATGCCGGGCTGCGGTAAATCTCTTAATGCCAAAGCGGCTGCCAAGCTTTTTGAAGTACCGCTTCTGCGTATGGACATGGGACGCTTGCTTGGCAAATATGTAGGCGAATCGGAAGCCAATATGCGCAAAGCGCTTGCCCTTGCTGACAGCATTGCTCCCTGCGTTTTATGGATTGACGAAATGGAAAAAGCTTTTGCCGGTATCGGCGGCAGCGGCGGAGCGGCAGAAGTTACTACCCGCCTTTTCGGTACATTTTTGACCTGGCTGCAAGAGAAAAAGAGCCTTGCCTTTGTTGTGGCAACGGCTAACGATATTACCAAAATGCCGCCTGAACTTTTGCGTAAAGGTCGTTTTGACGAAATTTTTTATGTGGATTTGCCGAATATTGAAGAACGCAAAAAAATCTTTGAAATTCATATCGGCAAGCGCCGCTCTGCTGATTTAAAAAACATTAATATCGACGCTTTAGCTAAAGACACCAACGGGTACAGCGGCGCTGATATTGAAGGTGTAGTAAAAGACGCAGTTGAGGACGCTTTTGCCAACGGCAAGGATAAGCTGGAACTTGACGATATTAAAAGGGCTATTAAAAATACACATTCTCTTACTGAGATTATGAAAAAATCCATTGACGAGATGAAGAAAAAATATACGGAATGCAAGTTTAAAAATGCGTCCTGCTAAAAGGAGGGATAGAAATGCAAATGGCTTCTAAAGAACTGGAAATAAAAGAAGATGCCAAGGTAGCTGAAGAATGTAAAGCGTTAATGGCAACTGAAGAAGAACTGGCGGAAAATGATACGAAAGTGCTTCTGCCGCTGATGGAAAAATTTAGTAAATCTTATGACCAGAAGGCAGAAAGCGTAAGCGACATCGACTGGCTAAAAGGTACGTTAAAAGAAGAACTTCCTGAAAAATCTGATGAAGAAATACAAAAAGACGCAGAAGAAATAGTAAACGGCATTAAAGAGCAGGATAAATGCTATGCTTCTATCAATGAGTTTTGTGATAACGGCGGTACAAAGGAAAAATGGGTAGCCAAGAAAATTTCCGAAGCATGTACCGGCATGGAAGTAGCGCAGTTCGGTGAATACCTTTCTAATATTGACGAAGTATTGGCACAAAATAACCGTGAAATGGTAATGGCTATTTTAAATAAAAGCGGTGCGATAAGTCAAAATCCTAATTTACATGGGTTTATTGCCGAACAATACCATGCGAATGCTTTTAATAGAAATGCCGTACTGCAAGGTAGTCCGTTAAGGGCAGAGGTTTTACGCCCTGAAGGTCAGGCTTATGCCAAAAATTCCGTAGATTTATTGATAAAAGACATGAGCCAAAACGGCAAAGTTGTAGAGCGCATACAGGTAAAATTTGGCAAGGACGCAGACGCTACGGTAAGGCTGCTTGGCAAAGGCGATTACAGAAGCCAGCGCGCACTTGTGCCGGAAGGACAGCGTGACGCTGTTGCAGAGAAAATGCCGTCTAAAACAGTAATAGATAAAATAGGCGGGGACGATAAAACAGGTGATGTAGCTTCTGACCCGTTGAGCAAAAAAGAAGCTTTAAAAATGGAAGAACGGGCACAGGAAAAAGGCAGGCTTCCGAAAAAAGACACTTGGAACAGCTATAATACTAAGGAACTTGCTTATAACATTGGCAGGCAGGCTGTTTATGCAGGCGCCGGTGCGGCTGTTTTAACTGCCGGTATTGATACTGCCGCAAAATTGATACAGGGTAAAGAAATTGAACCGGCTGAAACAATGAAACTTGCCGTTTGCACAGGTGTTGATACTGGCGCAAAAGTTAGTGCGGCAGCAGCTATTAAAGTCGGTGTTGAGAAGGGCGCGTTAAAAATGCTGCCGAAAACTATTGGCAATACCGGTATAGTAGCAGTAGGCTGTGCTGCGGTAGAAAATGCCAAAGTTTTATGGAAAGTAGCCAATGGTGAAATGACAGCTACCCAAGGCGCGGACGCTATGGGGAGAGTAACGTGCAGTTCCTT
>ULQI01020021.1_pt1 | contig 9597 bp, 10 predicted proteins | sample 1954261 | NCBI WGS metagenome assembly ULQI01 (sample SAMEA4835650, study PRJEB28245) | human gut metagenome | biome: gut microbiome; material: fecal sample | place: Denmark | collected 2008 | reverse complement strand
GGCGGTGGTGATACTGGAAATGACTGTGTGGGAACCAGCATCCGTCATGGCTGCAAGTCTGTAACACAGATCGAGATGATGCCAAAGGCTCCCGATACCAGAAGTGCCAGCAATCCCTGGCCGGAATGGCCGAAGATCTGCAAGACAGATTACGGCCAGGAGGAAGCTATCGCTGTATTTGGTCATGATCCCCGGATCTATGAGTCTACGGTGAAGGAATTTGTGAAGGATAAAAACGGCAGCCTTAAGGCAGTCAAGATCGTGAAGCTTTCCTGGGAGAAGGATCCTGCAAGCGGACGGATGAAGATGAGCGAGGTGCCGGGCTCCGAGCAGACTCTTCCCGCAGAGATCGTGCTGATCGCGGCAGGGTTCCTTGGAAGCCAGAAATATGTAACAGATGCGTTCCATGTAGATATCAATGAGAGAAGCAATGTGAAGACCGGCGCAGGTGCCTATGAAACCAGCGTGAAGAATGTCTTTACAGCCGGAGATATGCACAGAGGCCAGTCCCTTGTAGTATGGGCAATCCGTGAGGGCAGGGAAGCAGCAAGGGCTGTGGATGAAAGCCTGATGGGATATACTAATCTGATCGTACAGTAAGGGCAGGCAGGTGGCAACCAGTGCTCAATTTGGGTGCTCGTCAGTCTGAAAAAGTGAATGTGAGATGAGTAAAGGTGGCTCTGCCTGTTGGCAGGGCCACCTTTTTTGCCTGGAGGGGTGCCAGAGACGGAAGGCTTTCGGAGGCCTGGGGCACCAGAGAAGAAAATATGTCGTGGTGCCCCGGAAACTTTGCAGGGCGGGGCATCAGCAGGAAAATTGCACGCAGATGCCCGCAAAGGCCGTAAAATGGGTATGAAAATGACCGAAGCGGGGCATGGAAGAAGAAAATACAGCCTGATGCCCCGGAGAGGGACTCACTTTGCTGGATAAGATTTCAAAAAGGAAACGATATTCTTGGTTGGACAAGATTTCAGGAAAGAAGATATATATATCATATATTTGTTGGGATGGTATTTGTGAGGGGAAGAGAATCTCGATAATATATACTTTCATGGAAGTTTCCATTATAATGTATAATGATATGATGAAGTTATGAGCAGGAAAGGATGACCTTAGTATGCAGAAAGTAATTGTGATCCCAGACAGTTTTAAGGGAAGTATGTCATCCCAGGAAGTAACTGATATTCTGGTAGAATCTATAGAAGAACATTTGAAATGTGAGATTATCAGGCTTCCTATTGCAGACGGTGGGGAAGGAAGTGTGGACTGTATTCTGCGTGCAAAGGGTGGCAGCCGGAAGGTGGTAATGGTACATTCACCGGAAGGAAAATGGATTGAGGCCGCATACGGGATTCTTCCTGATGGAACAGCTGTCCTCGAAATAGCAGAAAGCAGCGGCCTGACAAAACAGACCGGATTCCGTGCACTGGAAGCCAGTACGTATGGGTTTGGGGAACTTATAAAAGCGGCACTGGATGAAGGCTGCAGGAAGTTTTTCCTCTGTCTTGGCGGCAGTGCCACAACGGACTGCGGATGCGGAATGGCAGCGGCGCTTGGTATCACTTTTTATGACCAGGAAGGACGGACATTCGTTCCGGCAGGAGGAACGCTGGCAGACGTATCGAAAATAGACTGTTCAGGGCTGGATCAGCGGATTGGAGAGTCTGTATTTACAGTAATGGGTGATGTAACCAATCCTTTGTATGGTCCTCTGGGAGCTGCTTACATTTATGCACCACAGAAGGGAGCAACGAAGGAAGAGGTTGCAGTTCTGGATGCCGGGCTGATCCATGTGGCAGAAGTGATAGAGCGTGACTGTCAGGCAATGCCGCCGGAGGCAGGAGCTGGGGCTGCAGGAGGTGCCGGATATGGCTGCACAGCATTTCTTGGGGCAAAGGTTGTCAGCGGTATTGATGGCATGCTGGAGCTGTGTCAGTTTGATACGCTGGTAAAAGACTGTGATCTGGTCGTAACCGGAGAAGGATGCCTAGATGAACAGAGCCTTATGGGGAAAGTCTTAAGTGGAATCAGGCAGCATTCCGGTGACAGGGAGATCGTTTCTTTCTGCGGTATCTGTAAAGTACCGGCAAAGGAGCTTCCGCAGTATCATGTGACTGCAGTGGAAATTGCCGGAGGAATTTCGGTTCAGGAATCCATGGAGAAGGGAAAGCATTATCTGAAACTGGCAGCAGATACTTATTTTAAGCAGAGGATGGGACAGAATGGTATCTGACAGGAAAGTATAGTTTCAGCAAAATATCAATGAAAACAGATAGGACAAGTCACGGGTGCCAGGTGAGAAGAAATATAATATATTATGTTTAACACAGGCAGGTCTGTATCTTGGGAGGAAAATAATACTGTGGAAATGAACTTGAGGGAGATGTGAGGTTTGCAGGAATTTATCTGAGTGGTCATGGACATATAGATTATTAATTCAGGAAGAAATAATAGAAAGAAATGAGAAAAGAGGAAATCGGGTAAATGTACCGGATTTCCTTTTTTTGCGAAGCAAGTTTTATTTTATCATTGATTTTCTGGTCAGACAGATATGCAATTTCAAAGTTATAATTTCTGATCTGTACTGGAAGAAGTATATCTTGCAATATCTTCGATATTACAATTCAAAATTCTGCACAAATCATTGATAGTAGTAGTGGTCAATGGTTTGTTTTTTCTTAGTTTATCCAGAGTTGAGCTTGAAATGTGATGCTTATTAATGAGTGTGTAAGTAGATTCATTTGATTTCTTCAGAGTCTCCCAAAATGGACTATATTCAATCATTGTTTTCCCATACCTTTTTTCAAAACTATCTTAATGGTATTGTCTTCACTAAACATTGACTATAGTCGTTAAAGAGACTATAATATGAGAAAAATAATTATACAGGAGGGGAGAAAATGTCAGATTATGTTGTGAAGTATAAATGTGGTTCTTGCAGGAATTATGAGTATGAAGGAAAGGATACAAAAGGGTACTGTTCTTACTATAGAAGCTATTATTATCCGGATGATTCCTGCAGCCACTGGGATCAGAGCAATACCTGTGAATCTTCTACGGGATGTTTTTTGACAACCGCATGTTGTGAATATAAGGGATTACCGGATGATTGCGAAGAACTGACGGTGATGAGAGCTTTTCGTGACAATTATCTGTCTAAAACACCTGTTGGGAGAAGATGCATCCAAATATATTATGAGGAAGCACCAAGGATCGTGAATCAAATAGAAAAAAGTCCTTTCATAGATAAGATACTCGAAGAAATTTATCAGGAAGTTTGTGAATTGAAGAAAATGATTGAAAAAGGAAAAAATGAGGATGTCCTCTCACGGTATTTGCTTCTTATGATGCAGGCAGATGAAAAATCCAGAGGAAAACAGGAGGAAAAAAATAATGATTGAACAGGAAACATTAAGACTGGCACATCAGGGTGATGTAGATGCCATGATAAAAGCAACAGAGTACTTTTGGAATGAAGAACATAATGAAGAGGCCGCTTTGAAATGGGCAGATAGATTGAGTGCAACATTAAATGTACAGGCATTAACGATGGCAACTACAATTTATGGATTACAAGGGGAGGCAGTACATCGGAATACGGGAAATATAGAAGAAACATACCAATTATATAGTAAAGCATTGTCTAATATAGAAAGAATCGAAAAAATTAATGGCCAGTATAAATTCAAAGATAAAATTTTGATGTTGGTGGCTGAATTGTATGTTTTGTATATGAACAGCAACTATGGGCAGGCATTAGAGATTTTATGTCCATTGAGAAATAAAGGATCAGCATACGCAGCATATTTAATACTGGAATGTCATGAAAATATGGGGAAAAAGAAAGAGTTTTATAATGCAGATATTTGTTACTTAGAAAATTTGATAGAAAAGGTTGATGACTGGCCTAATAAAGCATTAAAATCAGGAGCGTATGTAGACCTAGGGACTTATTATAGTGAAGATGAAACAGTAAACATCTCTAAATTTTGTACATATATGCAAAAATCCATAGAAATAATGAGTGATTATGCAGAATCTAGAGATAAAATGTATGCAGCATTTTGCAAAACAAAAACATATCTTTTAGCATGTGGATTTGTAAGGTCTGTATATAGACATTATAAGCAGGAAATTAATAAAAAAACATCATTGAGTACCGGAGGATATATTATTGTTATTTTAGGGTTTTTATGGTGGATTATTCCTGGAATAATTGCGCTTGTATGCTTTCAAAATAAAGCAAAATCGAATAGAAAGCAATATCCTGTTACAGATGATGATTTGAAAAAATTAGAAACAGGTATAAACACTTTGCAACAGGAAGCACTTAATACTGGCATACTACAGTACTTGCCGCAGGACGTTATTACAGTAGAAAAATTTCCAGAGATATATAAAAAGTATGAAGAAGAAAATCAGTGGTAGAAATTGAGAAATTTAAAAAGAAGAACTCAGTCGTGCATATCTGCACCGACTGAGTTCTTTTGGCAATTCTTATTCAAGGAATCTGTACATCAGATCCTGCCGTAGAACTTTTCTGGCTGGCAGGAAGATCAGCTTGCCTTCTGGATCACAGAAATGATCTGGTTTCTTGTCAGATCAGAAATCTCCTTTGAGGTCATATCCTTGTAATCTTCATAGTACATGGGCTTCAGGAAGTGAACCTGTGTGCGTACCGGCTTTAAGCTGTTGACACCGAAGACCTTGTAGGAATCAATGAGAACGACAGGGACAATGGGGCGTTTGGCCTTCATGGCACATTTGAAAGCACCGGGAAGGAAATCGTGGACTTCGTTTTTATTGTGGTCGTAGCCGCCTTCCGGGAAAACGATATATCTTCTGCCGGAAGCAACCTCAGAGGCAACCTGAAGAACGGTTTTTAACTGTTTTCTCATGTCGGTCTTGTCAAGACGGCTGCCCTTTAATAAGGAAACAAATTCCTTGGTCAGCGGCAGATCGGCCCGTTTGTCATCGATCATCATGGTGCAGGGTTTTTCGTGAGCGAAAATAATACCAAGCACGTCATATTTGCCCTGATGATTGGGATACATAACGTAGCCGCCGTCCTTAGGCAGATTTTCAAGACCGTAAACATCGGTCCGGATCATACCATTGAATTTCAGGATGGAAATAGCATTGCGGGCAATCTGGTATCGGACAGTTTCTGTGTATTTATCTCCGTGCTGTTCTACATAGCTGATGCGGATAAGATAATAAATAACGAATGGCAGTGAGATACCAACTACATAACATATTCTGATCAAAAAACTTCACCCCTCAAATTTAGTACTGGGAAAATCATACCATATCAGACATTTCTTTTCAAGAAACGACTGAAAGCGCGGATATGGTGTATGAAACGACTAAAAATGCGGATATGGTGTAGGGATAAAGAAGTGTGTCTCAGAAAGAAAATGCAGTCTGTTTCAGATACCGGGATCTTTATGGAGCTGGTGGTGCTCCTTTAATAGCTCTTCTGCAAGATTTCCTGCATCCCAGAAAATGTTGACGGGTGTGATAACGGCTTTGCAGGCAATGGGAGAAATCCCCATTTTACGGTACTCAGCAAGGAACAGATCGATCTGCTCAGAGGTCATGCCGGAGAAAACAAGCATCTCAGCAGGAAGCTCATTACCAGGATAGACTGCATTTTTTCTTGCAAAACCTTCTATGCCGGCAAGATAGCCAAGTGACTGGGAATAGTCGGCCCGTTGAACAGTTTTTACTGTGATGGAAAGCCGTTTGCAAAGCTGTCTGATCTGCATTTCCTTTGTTTTTTCCATATAATATAATAAAATAGTCTGGCTGGATGGCATCTGAAAACTCCTTTTATATATTGATAATTGGTTATTGAGAAAAAGAATCATTTATAACTCTTCCATTATTTATAGAATAGCAGAAAAATAGAAGTAAGAAAATACAAAGAAAAGGAAAGGTAATGGAATGAGTGTGGAATTTAAAAAGGGGATGTATCAGTTCAACGACCAGAGCAATTTTAACTATCAGTTAAACCGTCTGGTGATGTGGGATGGCGGAGATGCAGAAGAAGTGCAGAAGGTAGGACCGTCAATCCAGACCAGCGAGGACTGGAAGAGAGAGCTGATCGCACTGGGGGACAAGGCATTTGCCGAAAAGCGTATGGAAAATGCCATTGCCTATTACAGGATGAGTGAGTTTTTTATGTATGACGGTGATCCGGATAAAAAGAAGTATTACTGTCTGGCGACAGATCTGTTTTATGATTATTATAAGTCCTATTTTGAAAGCGGCGAGGTAGAGCGTTTTGCAGTACCTTATGAAGAGGTGAAGCTCCCTGTCATGCACGTGAAGGCCAAAGGAGAAAAGAAGGACACGGTTCTTCTGCATGGCGGCAATGACAGCTATTTTGAAGAACTGTTTTTCCCGATGCTGTATCTGGCGGAGCATGGATTTGAGGTGTATTTGTTTGAGGGACCCGGACAGGGCGGTGTAGTCAGGACACAGGGCAAGCATTTTACCTATGAATGGGAAAAGCCGGTTGGTACAGTCCTTGATTATTTCAGGCTGTCAGATGTGACGATTATTGGAGCAAGCCTTGGCGGTATGCTGGCACCCCGTGCGGCCGCTTTTGAAAAGAGGATCACCAGGATCATTGCATGGAGTATTTTCCCGAATTTCCAGGATGTACTGCTTTCCGCAGCAGATCCTTCCGAAGCAAAGAAGATGAAGCTTGCCAAGTGGATGATCAGACATAGCTGGAAAGGAATTATTAATTCTATATTTAACAAATTAGCAAAGCAGGAAGAAATTGTGCGCTGGGGACTGGAACACGGCAAATATGCCTATGAAGCAAAGGATGCTTTTGAATATGCATCCAAGATGAACCAGTACCAGATGATGAACATAGCAGATAAAATAACACAAGATATTTTAATTGTCGGTGCTAATCAGGATCACTTTATCCCCTATCAGATGATCGGTGAGGAGATCAATGCACTGGTCAATGTAAGATCCCTGACCTTCCGGCTGTTTACGGATAAGGAAGATGCAGGAAATCACTGTAACTGCGGAAACAGCAGACTGGTATTTGATACCTTTATGGACTGGATCATGCAGATGAAGAGCGACAACAGATAACGGAAAGGGCAGGATATGGATTATTTTATTTACTATCTGACCATGATGCGCAGCAGGCAGTACATGGAAGAAAAATACGGAAAAGAATTTTATCAGCGCTTTAAAAGAGCGTCTGATCCCGTCTTTAAACAGGTGGCGAAGGAACTGCCGGATATCGGGAACAGTATATTTTCCTTTAATTATGCTTATGCGCCGTCTTATGTGGCATGGTATCAGACAATGATGAAGCTTGGACTTTCTAAGGAAGAAGCAGATGATCTGATGTGGAAAATGAATGAAAAAATGCTCCTGTCTGTGCCAAAGCCGCTTCTTCATATGACGGGAAAGACCTATCTGAACAGCTTCCGGAAAAAGGCAGCGAAGCATCTTGAGAGGCAGAAAAAGGGTGAGCTTCCGGAAAATGACTGGATCATTGATTACAGAAATATAGATCAGAATTCCTTTGAAATCGATATCATGAGGTGCGGCTTTGTGACGGTGGCCAAGAAATATGGGGTAGAGGGGATGCTGCCCGGTATCTGTGGTGTGGACTATATGATCTCCCATTATATGGGAAACGGATTCCGAAGGACCAAGGTACTTGGTGATGGGGATGAGTGCTGCAACTGTCATTATGAACTGACAGGAAGGTGTCCGCTCAAGGCACCGGAAGGTATGAAATAACACGGACAGCTGACAGGAAGAGCTTCTGGCTGATATGTAATGATCTTTAAAGAGGACTTCCTTTCCTCTGCATTTTCGATTATAATTGAAGCATCAGGTAATAATTTTACCACAGAGAAGAGAAAGGAGATTTTTTACTTATGGCAAACAGAATTATGCTGAATCAGACCTCTTATCATGGGGCAGGGGCAATCGCAGAGATCGCAAACGAGGCAAAGGCACATGCTTTTCAGAAAGCATTTGTATGTTCTGACCCTGATCTGATCAAATTTGGAGTGACAGCAAAGGTAACAGAGCTTTTGGAAAAAGAAGGACTGGCTTATGAGATCTATTCCGATATCAAGGCAAATCCTACCATTGATAATGTAAAGAACGGTGTGGCAGCCTTTAAGGCTTCCGGTGCAGACTATATTATTGCAATCGGCGGAGGCTCCTCCATGGATACTTCCAAGGCGATCGGTATCATCATTGCCAATCCGGAGTTTGAAGATGTACGCAGCCTTGAGGGCGTAGCACCTACAAAGAAGCCCTGCATCCCGATCATAGCAGTTCCTACCACAGCAGGTACAGCAGCAGAGGTTACGATCAACTATGTTATTACTGATGTAGAGCGCAAGCGTAAGTTTGTCTGTGTAGATCCTCATGATATGCCGATCATTGCAGTTGTAGATCCGGAAATGATGGCTTCCATGCCTAAGGGACTGACAGCATCTACCGGTATGGATGCCCTGACTCATGCGATTGAAGGTTATACCACAAAGGCAGCATGGGAAATGACAGATATGTTCCATTTGAAAGCAATCGAGATCATTTCAAGATCTTTAAGAGGCGCTGTTGCCAATACCAAAGAAGGACGGGAAGGGATGGCGCTTGGCCAGTATATTGCAGGTATGGGATTTTCCAATGTAGGACTTGGAATCGCACATTCCATGGCTCATACACTGGGTGCTGTTTATGATACTCCTCATGGAGTTGCCTGTGCAATGATGCTTCCTATCGTTATGGAGTACAATGCAGACTGCACTGGCGAGAAATATCGTGAAATTGCCCGTGCCATGGGAGTTGAAGGCGTAGACCAGATGGATCAGGAAACTTACCGTAAGGCAGCAGTCGATGCTGTACGCAGGCTTTCTGAGGACGTAGGCATTCCGGCTAAACTGGAAGCACTGAAGGAGGAGGATCTTCCTTTCCTTGCAGAATCCGCTCATGCAGATGCGTGTGCACCGGGTAATCCGAAGGATGCCAGCATCGAAGATCTGACAGCACTGTTCCGCAAGCTGATGTAAGAAAATGTAATGTCCTAAATGGACAGAAAGGTTCCCGGTTCCGTGCAAAACGCCGGGAGCCTTTTTTGCAGCTTCAGCCAAAAGGAGACCCCGGAAAATCGGTAATCTGATTTGAAAAAGATATAGCATGGCATCTTTGCCGGCAGAAAGGAAAACAGACAGAAATGAAGAACAGTATTTTGAAAAACAGGCTATATCTGTATCTGACAGAATTTTTCGCAGGAATGTCAGTTATGGCAGTAGAGCTTGGAGCAAGCAGACTGCTGGCGCCCTATTTCAGCTCATCCCAGATTGTATGGACGATCATTATCGGAACGATCATGATCGCCATGGCGCTTGGCAACCTGTATGGAGGAAAGGCAGCCGATAAGGATCCGAATCCGGATAAGCTTTATGGACGTATTATCATCGCAGCACTGTGGATCGCAGCCATACCGGTTGTCGGCAAATATATCATTATCGGAATATCGGCGCTGCTGATCTTTACCGTAAACAGTAACTTCCTTATCATAGCCGGATTTGTGGCATG
>ULQI01055782.1_pt1 | contig 9616 bp, 5 predicted proteins | sample 1954261 | NCBI WGS metagenome assembly ULQI01 (sample SAMEA4835650, study PRJEB28245) | human gut metagenome | biome: gut microbiome; material: fecal sample | place: Denmark | collected 2008 | reverse complement strand
TGTACTTCTTTTTTCTTTATATCCTTTTTAGTCTTTTTCTTTTTTTTCTTTTCTGTTTGCTTATTTTCACTATTACTTTGTGTGTTACCTTGTGATTTTTGTTCTTTATTTTCAGGATTTGGTTCACTACTTTGTGAGTTTTGTTGACTACTTTGACTTCCACTACTATTTGAACCTTGTTGATCATTTGAATTTGATTTTTGTTCTTCAATATTTTGTTGATTCGTTTCTTCCGCTTTTCCAGCTGCCGGTTCATCCATCGGATCACTTCCAGAAGCATCACCAGATCCCGGAGTCGCTTCAATCATTACCCAACCAACACCTTTTACATAAACTTCGACCCAAGCATGTGCTTTTGCTTGAGTAACAGCAGCAACATTGCCCCCTTTAAAATCACTTTCATCTAAAACAAATCCCGTCGTATAACGAGCCGGAATATTTATAGTACGTAATAATAAGGCTGCACTTGAAGCAAAATGCATACAATAGCCTTTTTTATTTTCTAATAAGAAATATAAAACAGGGTCTTGATCACTTGGACAACTACCTGGATGTAATGTATAAACACATTGACTAGCAAGTAGATTTTTAACAAGTGTTACTTTTTCATAGATTGTCATTTCTTCATGATAACCCGCTTGATTTAATAAATTTAATAATTGATTTTTTATATCTTGTGAAACACCTAGATAATTTTCTTCTACAAATTGATCATATTGAGGTGTTGTATAATCCCCTAAAGCATTTAATAAGTCACTAGATGAAACACCTATTTTTACATTCGTATGTCTTGATGAACTTTGACCTTTTGAATAGCTATCTAATTTAAACGTTTCTCTATCATAACTATAATAAGGATAATATTTATAAGGAACTCTTTTGAAATGTAAATAAGCTAAATGATTTCTTTTAGCGATAAAATGTTCATGTGTTTTTTCAACATCTACATGTCTCATTCCTGGTAAAGAAATGACTAAAGATAGAATTGGTAAAATAAGTAAAATATATGTACAAATAAGCAAAGAATAAACAGATGTCGTTAAATATAAAAATAACACAACGCCTAATATACTAAAGTATTTGATTCTACCATTTCTCATATTTTTATTTTTGGTTCCTTTACTTCTTTTAAAATACTTTTAATAACGTCTTGAATAACAACACCTTTAACTTTTGCATCATAGGTTAAAATCAAACGATGTGACAATACATCATAAATAACTTTTTTAATATCATCAGGAATAACATAATTTCTATGATCCATATAAGCTATTGCTTTCACCATTTTTAATAAAGAAATAGATGTACGTGGAGAAGCCCCTTGTTGAATCAATTCATGATCACGTGTTTTATGAATAATTCTTACAATATAATCATAAATCTTATCATCCACATAAACTTGATCTACTTGTTTTTGTAATTCTATTATATCTTGCGGTTTACATACAGATCGAATGGTATCTAAAGGATTTTCTTGACTTTTTCTTTTTAAAATTTCAATTTCATCTTCTAATGAGGGATACCCCATTGAAAGTCTCACCATAAAACGATCTAATTGTGAATCTGGTAATAATTGTGTTCCTGCTGATCCATAAGGATTTTGTGTAGCCAGGACTGTAAATGGTTGTGGTAATTGATAAGTGATACCATCAACTGTTGTTCTTCCTTCTTCCATTACTTCTAATAAAGCAGATTGTGTTTTAGGAGATGTTCTATTTATTTCATCTGCTAAAAATAAATTACACATGATAGGTCCTTCTTTATATTCAAAATCATTGTTTTTTTGATTATAAATAATAAAACCTGTAACATCTCCTGGTAAGACTCGCTTGTAAATTGCATACGATGAAAATCTAAAGATAAAGCTTTAGAAAGTGCTAACGTTAAATTTGTTTTCCCAACACCAGGTATATCTTCTAATAAAACATGACCCCTTGCTAAAATACAAGCCAATATTTTTTTAATATGTTCATCTTTTCCAATGACCGCCTTTTTGACCTCGTTAATTACTAATTCTAATTCATTCATTCTTTTTTCTCCATATTGCTTTCATCATAGTCTCTTTCAAATCACTAAAAAAAAAGAAAACCTCGAGAATATCCCAAGGTTTTCTATCAATGATTGTGAGTATATTTTGATATCCTATAAATTAGAATACCCCATTAAATCTTCATCAACTGCACGTGCCACTTCACGTCCTTCTCTAATTGCCCAAACAACTAAAGATTGACCTCTACGCATATCACCAGCAACATACAATTGTTTTTGATTTGTTTGGTAATTTTCATCTGCCACATTTCCTCTTGGTGTAAGTTTTACATCAAAAGCTTTAGCAACATAATCTTCGCAGCCTACAAATCCTGCAGCAATTAAAACAATATCTGCATCTAATGTTTTTTCGCTTCCTTTAACAGGAACCATTTGCATGCGACCTTCTACTTGTTTTGATTCAAGTGAGACAATAACGACTTGTTTTACATTTCCTTTATCATCTTTAATAAACTCTTTAACAGTTGTTTGATAAAGACGAGGATCATGTCCAAAGACAGCAATAGATTCATTTTGTCCATAATCTGTCTTTTTCACACGTGGCCATTCAGGCCATGGATTTGAATCCAAACGTTCATGAGGTGGTTCTGGCATCATTTCTAATTGAATAACTGATTTACATCCTAAACGAATAGCTGAACCAACACAATCATTACCAGTATCTCCACCACCAATAACAAGTACATTTTTACCTTTTGTTTCAACAAAAATTTGATCTTCTAATTGACTATTAAGTAATGATTTAGTAATTCCAGTTAAATAATCAACCGCAAAGTAAATACCTTTGGCATCTCTCCCTGGTGCTTTAATATCTCTAGCCTTTTTACTACCACAAGCAAGAATAACACGATCAAATTCTTTATATAATTGTTGAACTTGTTTTCTATTTTCAATACCGGCATTTGTTTTAAAAACAACACCTTCTTCTTCCATTAATTCAATACGACGATCAATAATATGTTTTTCAAGTTTCATGTTAGGAATACCATACATTAATAGCCCTCCTAAACGATCTTCTCTTTCAAAGACTGTTACTTGATAACCTCTTTTATTTAATTGATCGGCTGCTGCAAGTCCTGAAGGGCCTGACCCAATAATTGCTATTTTTTTATCAATACGATGTTTAGGTGGATGGGGTTGCATCCAATTGGAAGCATAAGCTGTTTCAATAATTGCATTTTCATTTTCTCTTACGGTAACGGGATTTCCATTTAATCCACAAGTACATGCTGCTTCACATAAAGCAGGACATACTCTTGATGTGAATTCTGGAAAATTATTTGTTTTTAAAAGTCTTTTTAAAGCGGCTTTATAATTTTTATGGAAAATTAAATCATTCCATTCAGGTATCAAGTTGTTTAGTGGACAACCTGATACCATTCCTTGAATCATTTTTCCATTTTGACAGAAAGGAACTCCACAATCCATGCAGCGAGCTCCTTGGCATGATTGTTCATCACGAGATAATGGTTTATGAAATTCATTAAAGTTCTTAATACGTTTTAATGGTTCAACTTCTGTTGATACTTGTCTTTCTATTTCTAAAAATCCTGTTGGCTTTCCCATAATCTACATTCCTTTCTTAAAAGCATTGAATGCTTCTACTTTTGCTTGTTCATTTGTAAGTCCTTGTTGTTCAAATGAACTAATAAGTGACATCATACGTTTATAATCATGAGGAACAACTTTTTTGAAGTGTGCAACTTCATTTCCAAAGTCATCTAAAATCTTTTTCGCAACATTTGAATTTGTATATTGATAATGTTTTTGAATCATTTCTTTTAATTGATCTTCATCATAACGTGATTTCACATTTTTATATTCTACGAGTTCTTTATTGACATGTTCATAGAATGTATTATCTGGATCATAGACATAAGCAATACCTCCAGACATACCAGCAGCAAAGTTACGCCCTGTTTTTCCTAAAACAATAACCATACCACCTGTCATATATTCAAGACCATGATCTCCAATACCTTCAACAACGGCATGTGCTCCTGAGTTACGTACGGCAAATCTTTCACCAGCAACTCCATTGATATAAACTTCACCAGATGTTGCTCCATATAAAGCAACGTTACCAATGATAATATTATCTTCTGGTTTAATTGTTGAATCTTTTGGTGGTACCACAATTAATTTACCACCTGATAAGCCTTTTCCAAAGTAGTCATTACTATCTCCATAAAGATGTAATGTTAAACCTTGAGGAATGAAAGCACCAAATGATTGACCACCTGCTCCATAGCAGTTAACTTTGAAAGTATCTTCTTCTAATGATGTTCCATATTTCTTCGTAATTTCTGATCCAAAGAGTGTTCCAAATGAACGATCGATATTTGTAACATGGACATCAATTTCTTTACCTTGATGTTTATCTAAAGCTTCTTTAAATTGTTTATAAAGAACTGTTGTATCTTTGACTTCATTTAATTTGAAATCATATTCATTATTCTTTTCATGATGACTATGTTTACTAGAAGTAAATGGATTATTTAAGATTTTTGATAAATCAATATTTTTAACATCATCCTTAGGTTCTAATAAATCACTACGACCAACCATTTCATCAACTGTTTTGAATCCAAGTTGAGCCATATATTCTCTTAATTCTTGAGCAATGAAACGCATAAAGTTTTCAACATATTCAGGTTTACCTTTAAAACGTTTTCTTAAAATAGGATTTTGTGTAGCAACCCCTACTGGACATGTATCTAAGTTACATACTCTCATCATAACGCAGCCCATTGTTACAAGTGGTGCTGTCGCAAAACCAAATTCTTCTGCTCCAAGTAAAGTAGCAATTGCAAGATCTCTACCTGTCATGAGTTTACCATCTGTTTCAATAACAACACGGCTTCTTAAATCATTCATGATCAATGTTTGATGAGCTTCTGCTAAACCTAATTCCCATGGAAGACCTGCATTATAAACTGAGTTTTTAGGAGCAGCCCCTGTTCCTCCATCATATCCTGAAATAAGGATAACACCTGCACCTGCTTTAGCAACACCGGCAGCAACTGTTCCAACACCAGCTTCTGATACAAGTTTAACTGAAATACGTGCTTCTTTATTAGCGTTCTTTAAGTCATAAATCAATTGTGCTAGGTCTTCAATTGAATAAATATCATGATGTGGTGGTGGTGAAATTAAGCTAACCCCTGGTGTAGAGTGTCTTGTTTTAGCAATCCATGGATAAACTTTACCACCTGGTAAGTGTCCACCTTCTCCTGGTTTTGCTCCTTGTGCCATTTTAATTTGAATTTCATTGGCACTACATAAGTATTCACTTGTTACTCCAAAACGTCCTGAGGCAACTTGTTTAATAGCTGAACATTTACTATCACCATTAGGAAGTGTTTCAAATCTTTCTGGATCTTCTCCACCTTCACCACTGTTAGACTTACCATGTAATCTATTCATTGCAATCGCCATTGTTTCATGTGCTTCTTTTGAAATTGATCCATAAGACATCGCACCTGTTTTAAATCTTCTAACAATTGATTCCACAGGTTCAACTTCTTCAATTGGAATTGATTTTGTCTTTTTAAATTGCATTAAACCTCTTAAGTTTAAATGTGCTCCTTCTTCATCAATCATTTTTGAATATTCTTTAAATAATTGATAATCACCTAAACGTGTTGCTTGTTGTAATTTATGAATCGTTGCCGGATTATATAAATGTTCTTCTTTTCCTGATCTTTCTTTATGATCACCGGCGCTGTTTAATGAAATGTCTACATCTAATCCAAGTGGATCATATACTTGATCATGTCTATATTCGACATCTTTTTCAATATCTTTAATTGTTTTTCCTTCAATACGACTTACTGTTTTAGAAAAATATTTATTCACTAAATCACTTGATAAACCGATTGCTTCAAAGTTTTGTGATCCACGATAAGATTGAATTGTACTAATTCCCATTTTAGAAGCAATTTTAACAATACCATGTAAAATACCACTATTATAATCATCAACGGCTGCATAATAATCTTTATCTAATAAACCTTGATCAATTAAATCAAAGATTGTATCTTGTGCTAAATAACCATTGATAGCTGAAACACCATATCCAAGTAATGTCGCATAATGATGTACTTCTCTTGGTTCAGCTGATTCAAGAATTAAAGCTAAACTGTTACGTTTTTTTGTTCTTACTAAATAAGAGTTAACAGCTCCAACAGCTAATAATGAAGGAATTGGTAAATGGTTATCATCTACTGCCCTATCTGATAAAATAACAATATTACATCCTTCATGATAACGTTTATCTACTTCTACAAAAACACGATCAATTGCTTTTTCTAATGAAGTATTTTTAATATATGTAATATTAACTTCACCTACTTTAAAGCCTTCTTTTTTCAAGTTTTTGATTTTTAAAATATCTGTATTACTTAAAATAGGGTGATTGATTTTTAATAAATGACAGTTTTCTGGTTTATCTTCCAACATATTTCCATCTCGACCAATACAAATACTTGTTGAAGTAATAATTTCTTCACGAATCGCATCGATTGGTGGATTGGTTACTTGTGCAAACAATTGTTTAAAGTAATTAAATAATGGTGGATGTTTTGTTGATAAAGCTGCAATTGGTGTATCATTTCCCATTGCTACAATATTTTCATTACCAGTTAAAGCTAAGTTTTTAATATAGTTTGTATCTTCGTAACTATAACCATGAATCTTTTGTAATTTAGTTAATTCTTCTCCTTCGTATCTTTCTACTCTAATACTAGGAATTCTCATATCTTTTAAATTAATTAAATTGCTTTCCAACCATTCTCCATAAGGTTGTTTTGTTGCATACGTTTCCTTTAAAACATCATCTTCAATAAGTTCACCTTTAACAGTATCAACTAATAACATTTTTCCAGGTCTTAGTCTTTCTTTTAAAACAATATCTTTAGCTGGAATATCTAATGATCCTACTTCTGAAGATAATACTAAATAATGATCTTTTGTAATGTAATAACGTGATGGTCTTAAACCATTTCTATCTAAGATAGCCCCCATGATGTCTCCATCACTAAATAAGATAGAAGCTGGTCCATCCCAAGGTTCCATAAGTGTAGCATTATATTCATAGAAATCTTTTTTTGCTTGTGACATGCTTTTATCATTTTCATAAGGTTCTGGAATACACATCATGACAGCTCTTGGAAGTTCCATACCTGACATTACTAAAAATTCCAATGTATTATCTAACATAGCTGAATCGGAACCATTGACATCAACAACAGGATATACTTTTGAAGTATCCACAACATCTGTTTGCATGTTTTCTTCTCGACAGAGCATGTTATTCGCATTCCCTTTAATTGTATTGATTTCACCATTGTGAACAATAAATCTATTAGGATGGGCTCTTTTCCATGATGGCATTGTATTTGTTGAAAAACGTGAATGAACTAAAGCAATGGCACTTTTATAACTTTTATCTTGTAAATCTTTAAAGAATAATCGAAGTTGTTGTACTAAGAACATTCCTTTATAAACAATTGTACGACTTGAAAGTGAACATACATAAGTATCTTCAAATTGACTTTGTTCAAAAATTCTTCTCACTCGATATAATTTTCTATCAAAATCTAAACCACAATTTACGCCATGAGGTTTTTTAATAAATGCTTGGACAATATATGGCATGGCATCTAATGCTTTTTTCCCTAAAACACTAGGTACAGTTGGTACAGCACGCCAACCTAAAAATTCTAATCCTTCTTTTTTAACAACTGTTTCAAACATTTTTTTGACACGTAAACGTACTTTTTCATCTTGAGGCATAAAGAACATTCCAACTCCATAATGTCCTTTTTGAGGTAATGTAAAATCTTTAATAATCTTTTGAAAATATTCATCTGGTATTTGTGTTAAGATTCCTACACCATCTCCAGTTTCCCCTGCTGCATCCTTTCCAGCACGATGTTCTAATTGTTCAACGATTTTTAAAGCATCATCTACTGTTTTATAAGTTTTTAATCCTTTGATATTAACAACGGCCCCTATTCCGCAGTTATCATGTTCAAATGACTGATCATATAAACCTACATTTTCTTTGTTCATAAAGGTTCCTCCTTTTTTTGTACAGTTAGAATAGCACATTTAGTAATATGTGTAAAGATTAGCGTTTTTTTTATGATTTTCCTAAAAAATAGCTAGATTGTATACATTTTTTAATGTTTTATCAATGATTTGATAATCTTTTTTTAGCAAATTAATAAATTTATTACAAAAGTGAGAAAAAATTTTTTTATTTTTTTTTTATTTATTGGCATTAAATGATAAAAAGAGTAGAATAAATGTAGTATTAATATATGGAAAGAGGAGAAAAATATGGAAGGGATGTTTATTGTCGAAACTTCTGCTAGACATATTCACTTAAGTGATAAAGATTTAGCAACTTTATTTGGTGAAGGTCATCAATTAACAAATAAAAAAGATTTATCTCAACCTGGTCAATTCGCTTGTGTTGAAAGAGTAAAAGTAATTGGACCTAAAGGAGAATTAAATATGTCTGTTTTAGGACCTACAAGAAAAGAAACTCAAGTAGAAATTTCTTTAACTGACGCTAGAAGCATTGGTGTTCAAGCATTAATTAGAGAATCAGGAGATATCGAAGGAACTGCTGGATGTAAATTAGTTGGTCCTGCAGGAGAAGTTGAAATTCCTTGTGGCGTGATTGCTGCAAAAAGACATATTCACTTAACACCTGAAGATGCTGAAAAATTTGGAGTAAAAGATAAAGAAATCGTTAAAGTTGAAATTAATACAGATGGACGTTCTTTGATCTTTGGTGATGTTGTTTGTCGTGTAAGCGCTTCATATGCAACAGCTATGCATATTGATACTGATGAAAGTAATGCAGCAGCTTGTGGTAGAGAAGTTTACGGTAAAATCATTAAATAAGAAAAAGAATGGTTTTAGATATAATTTCTAAAATCATTCTTTTTTTATACCTATAATATCTTACTTCGACAAATTATGATATAATCTTCGTGGGTGATGACATGAAAATATTAGATACTCTTGGAAAGTCAAAAAAGGCTATTGGTGGTGTTATAGCAATTATCGTTTTAGTTATTGCAATCTTTTTTGCAGGTGTTCATTATGCAAGTGGTAGTAACAATAATAAAATTACTTCAACAACCATTAAAAATCAATTAACTGAAATTAATGAGCTTGCACTTTATTCATATGATTATAGTAAGGTAGGAAAATTTTCTAATAAATTATCTTTTAATGGTTGGAAAATTCCTTTAACACAAAAAACTTTTATTATTACATATAATGGATCTATTAAAGCAGGGATTGATTTAAAACAGGCTAAAATAAGTATTGATAATGATCAATTAAATATTACTTTACCTGCAGCAAAAATTTTAAGTCATGAAATTGATGAAAAATCTATTGAAGTATATGATGAATCATCAAATATTTTTAATCAGATAAGTATTAACGATTATAAATCTTTTGCAACTAAAGAAAAGAAAAAAAATGAAAAAGAAGCTATTTCTAATGGTATTTTAGAAAAGTCTAAAACAAAAGCTGAACAAAC
>ULQI01010191.1_pt1 | contig 9685 bp, 8 predicted proteins | sample 1954261 | NCBI WGS metagenome assembly ULQI01 (sample SAMEA4835650, study PRJEB28245) | human gut metagenome | biome: gut microbiome; material: fecal sample | place: Denmark | collected 2008 | reverse complement strand
TTGTGCCTGTGTGGAAATCTGAAATGGATTATGTAATGTTTAACCAGTCCGATGCCATTAAAGAAGAGGCAGTGAAAACCGTAAAAGATAGTGTGCTTGATAAGGCTAAAAAACAATTGGCCAAACAGCCTAAAAATGAAGCTCTTGACCTTTTTATAAAAAGAGCACAGGCAAAAGATGCCAAAGAAAGTATTGCTATCAAAGAAGAAATCCAAAAAGCTTCCAAAACAGTAAGAAAACAGGTAAAAATTTTAATTGATGATATAGCTGTCAAAATGCGTGCAGCAAAAAATCTTACCGATGCAAATATTAAAAATGCCGTAAAACAAAAACGCTCCATCAGCGCATTTTTGCTACCCGGAATAGCTCTGGGTGCTCTTGGTGCTTATGTTTATAACGTTATCGGCACAATCAGCGAAGAATAATTTGATACCGGCAAAAATTATTAGTTATTTAAACTGTGAATAGGAGCAGGAATTCTGCCGCCTCTTTGCACAAATTTTGAGCTGGAAAGAGTGTTTACACTCATAATCGGTGCTTCGCCAAGCAGCCCGCCAAAAACAATTTTGTCTCCCACGGTTTTGTTTGGCGCGGGAATAATCCTAACCGCAGTGGTTTTTTTGTTAATCATGCCAATAGCCATTTCATCTGCAATGATTCCTGAGATTGTATCTTCGGGTGTATCACCCGGGATTGCTATCATATCCAGCCCCACAGAGCATACGCTGGTCATTGCTTCGAGTTTGTCAAACGTTAAACAGCCTCTTTGTGCTGCTTCAATCATGCCTGCATCTTCCGAAACAGGAATAAATGCACCGGACAGACCGCCTACGTGTGAGCTTGCCATGATGCCGCCTTTTTTCACCGCATCATTGAGCATAGCCAGAGCAGCTGTTGTGCCGTGAGCACCTGCATGTTCAAGTCCCATTGCCTGAAAAATACCGGCTACACTGTCTCCAACCTCCGGAGTGGGTGCAAGAGAAAGGTCTATAATACCAAAAGGTATGCCCATTTTCCTTGCCATGTCACGGCCGACCAGCTCACCTGTAGAAGTAATTTTGTAGGCTATTTGCTTAATCTTGTTTGCCATTTCTCCAAAAGATGTGCCTTGAGGCAGAGATTCTATTGCGGCACGCACTACGCCGGGGCCGGAAACCCCTACGTTTAAAGCACATTCGCTCTCGCCGTATCCATGAAAAGCGCCTGCCATAAAAGGATTGTCTCCGGGAACATTACAAAAACACACAAGCTTTGCTGCGCCTATTCCGTCACGGTCGGCTGTCAGCTGTGCTGCTTTTTTTATCGTTGCACCCATTTTGAGCACGGCATCCATGTTTATGCCAGCTTTTGAACTGGCAACATTTACTGATGAGCAGATTCTTTCTGTGTTTGCAAGTGCTTCGGGTATGCTTTCTATCAGGGCAATATCGCCTTTTGTGCAGCCCTTTTCTACAAGAGCACCAAAACCGCCTATAAAGTTTACCCCGACATCCTGTGCTGCTTTATCCAGAACCTTTGCAAGGTATACATAGTCGTAGTCTTTGCAAGATTCACCAACAAGCGATATAGGAGTAACGGAGATTCTTTTGTTGATAATGGGGATGGAGTATTCGTCTTCAATCTCCTGTGCCATGGACACAAGGTTTTTTGCATATTTTGTAATCTTGTTATAAACCTTTTCTCCGACCGCTTTTACATCAGTGTCACAACAATCACGAAGGCTCAAGGCCAGTGTAACCGTTCTGATATCAAGGTGGTGAACCCTTATCATGTCTATTGTTTCGAGAATAGAATCAGCATTTATAGATGTCATTGTTTTCCCTTTTAAAAATTAAATGTTGTGCATTTTGTCAAAAATTTGTTTTTTTTGTATCCAAATTTCCATTTTGAGCTCTTCGCCTGCTTTTTGCATTGCTTCTTTTATTTCTTTAAAAGATTTTTCTGATTGAGAAATATCTCCTAATAAAAACATAACAAAGTAATCCTGCATGATGCTTTGTTTTATGTCTTCTATGTTAACTTTGTAATCTGCAAGAACAGCGGCAACTTTTGCAACAATACCGATTCTGTCTACACCGGAAACCGTTATGATTATTTTGTTTTCGCTTCTGTTTTCCATATACTTCCCTTTGCATGATATTTTTTATAACAGATTTATTTTACCGTATTTAAAACATTAAGTCACCGGAAAAAATAGTTTTTTGATTTCCTTCATTTGTTCTTACAACAAGATTGCCATTTTTGTCCATAGCTATTGCTGTATACTGCTCTTTTGGAGTGTTGTCTCTTTGTTGGATGTAAACTGTTTTGCCAAGAAAATTGTTTCTCTTCAAATATTCCTGTTCAAAAGAGCAAAAGCCCCGTTCGATTACGTCTTGGTATTTTGAAAAAAACTCTTTTAAAAGTTTTTCCAAAAACTCCTGTCTGTCAATAGAGTGACCGGTTAACAGGTTTAAAGATGTGGCTGGTTTTTCTATTTTTTCAATAAGGCTTAAAGGCATGTTAAGGTTTACGCCTATGCCAAGCACAACACCTTGAATAATATTTTTTTTGAGCACGCTTTCACAAAGTATTCCGCAGACTTTTTTTTCGTCAATCAAGACGTCATTGGGGTATTTTATTTGCGGTTTTAGCCCGTATGTTTCTATGACTTTGCAGGTGCAAACACTCATGTACTGGGTAAGATTTGCTATGTGTGCGATTTTTTCAGGTTTCAACACGAGTGAAAGGCATAGATTGTCAAGGGTTTCACAAATCCAAACTCTGTTAAAACGACCCTTGCCCTGTGTTTGCACAAGCGCACTCACAGCGGTTTTGTCTTTTAGTTTATCAAAATTTTTGACCCCGTAAGTGTTTGTTGAATCTATGCTGTCAAATTGTATAATATCAAAATTATTCATTACTGTTTTTTCTAAGCATTAAAACATTTCCCGCTTCGTCATAGCAGGCGTTTTCTACCCAGTGGCCGAGCAGTTTCTGGTTTTTGTCGTAGAGATACTGTTCTGTTTTAGAAACAACAAAGGTTGCGTTTTTAAACGCGCCGTATCTGTTGTAAGCCACAGAGCGGTGCGGGTATACGTCAAAAGGTTTGTTCAGTACATCTACTTTAAAAAGCGAACCGAACTCGTCGTAATAATAGTTGTGATAAGGGTCATTAGAGTATCTTACACCGTATGTTCCGTCGGAAAAAAACGCAAGATAGCGGTTGGCTATTTTTGTTGTGTTGTTTTTTAGCGCGTTATAGTTTGCCTCGTGGTTGGGGTCTGTCCAATAGTCTCTGAACTCGTTGGGCCCCAGAGCATAATTAATGTTGTTGAATGTTTCTTCTCTTGCTATTTCTGCATCTATTTGTGCATTACCCTGCAAAATCAAAGCAGAAGCTGGTAAAGTCAAAAAAAGCATTAAGACGATAAGCAATAATTTTTTCATAATTTAATAATATAATAAAAATACCCCGCAAGTCATAAACTTTCGAGGTATTTTGTTAATTTTTTTTAATCAGCTTTTATTATGCTTTAGCTTTAGCTGTTTCTACTACAACAGAGAAAGCTTCAGGTTCGTTAACAGCCATTTCGGCAAGCATTTTTCTGTTAACTTGGATATCAGCTTTTTTGAGTGCGTTCATGAATTTGGAATAGCTCAAGCCGTGTTGTCTAACAGCAGCGTTGATTCTTACAATCCACAAACGACGCATTGTTCTTTTTTTGTTGCGTCTGTCTCTGTATTGATATTTGAGTTTTTTCATTACAGCAGTGTTAGCAACTTTAAAGATTCTGCTTCTTGCGCCAATAAAGCCTTTAGCTAATTTTAATATTTTTTTATGTCTTTTTCTTAAGACATTTCCGCGTTTTACTCTCATTGTTTAACCTTCCTTATCTTGAATACTTTTTGTACGGTAATTCTTTTGAAATTAAATCCAAATGTGTTTCAGAAACTTCTGTCATACCTGACAATCTTCTTTTTCTGCTCACTGCTTTGTGTTGAAGCAAGTGTTTTGTACCGGCAGAACGTCTCAAGATTTTTCCGGAAGCTGTCACTTTGTAGCGTTTTGCAGCCGCGCGGTGTGTTTTCATCTTTGGCATAGTTTTCTCCTTTCGTGGTGCTTACGGGTGTTTCCACTTTGTGCCGCAGCCCTTGTCTTAACTTATCCGGCGCCCGGGTTTTGCCAGAGCCCCTTTCTAACCCCTGTGACATGCCGTCCACAGAGTATCAGTATAATTTATTGTAAAACAAAAAACCCGCCATGCAAGGCCTGATGAAGATATGTAAAATCTTAACCAATCGTAACTTTTTTGACTATCTTTCGGGTTTATAAGAAAATAAGAGATACATATGTTTAGACTTGGGATTAGATTGAGTTAATGTACATTAAAGAAGTAGAAATAGATAACTTCAAATCTTTTGCAAACAAGCTTACAATACCGTTTTTGAAAGGTTTTACCACTATTTCGGGCCCGAACGGCTCGGGGAAGAGCAACATCATTGACAGTGTGCTGTTTGCGCTTGGCCTGTCTACGTCTCGAACTTTGCGTGCGGAAAAAATATCCCAGCTTATCTCCACTCACACACGCAGAAACGAAGCTATTGTTAAAGTAACTTTTGCCCCCGAAAACGGCGAAGAAAAAGAGTTCTCCGTTGCGCGTAAAATCAAAAAATCCTCGCAAGGCTACAATTCTATCTATTACCTTAACGACAAAATCGTTACGCTCACAGATGTTCACACAATTCTGGAAAAATACAACATCACCCCCAACAGCTACAACGTCATCATGCAAAATGACGTTATGTCTATCACAAACTGCTCTGATGTTGAAAGAAGAAAAATCATAGACGAAATCGCCGGCGTTGCCGACTTTGACCGCCGTATAGAACAGGCGCAAAATGAGCTGGGCACTGTAGAATCCCGTGTTCAGAATTCGCTTTTGATTTTGTCGGAAGTTGAAACAAGACTCGAAACCTTAAAAGCAGAACGCGAAGTTGCGTTGAAATATCAAAAACTCCGCGACGAAAAAACAGACCTTGAGTCTAAAATTACAACAGTAAAATATTTTGATATCAAAAAGAACCTCGAGCGCACGCACGAGAGCATTCTTGACGCAAACAAAAAGAAAAAAGAAGAAGAAAACAAACTCAAAAAACAAGACGCTGAACTGCTTAAGGTAAAAACAAAACTCGATGAACTTTCAGACCTTGTAAAAGAAAAAGGCGAGGCCGAGCAAATCGAGGTCAAAAAACAGGTTGAAGAAATTAAAGGTCAGGTTGACAGAAAAGAATCTGCCATTGTCTATGCGGACAAAGGGATTCAGGATAATTTAAAAACTATCGAAAATGCCAAAAACGGTATAGAAGACCTTAAAAAGAAAAAAGAACAGACTCAAAGCAACATCGAAGCAAAAAATCTTGAAATCAAAAATCTCGAAGAAGACAAAACCTCAAAGCAAGAGGATTTGATGAAGACTTTGCAAGAGGTTGCGGGTTTAAACCAGAGTGCTGACAAATACGTTGCACAAAGAAACGAGCTTCGCACTCAGCTTGAGGCGCTTAAAGACGAAGAAACAAAGCTTATTCAGGCGCAGGCCCCGCTTGAAGCGGAATTAAACAACCTTGTAAAAAGCATTGAAGATGCAAAAAACAAAATTGCAGAGTTTGAAGAATTCAAACAAAATTTTGCAGGGAACAAAGACCGCGTTGAGGTTCAGGCAGAAGAGCTCGGCAAGGAGCTCAAGGACTTTAAAACCATACAGGAAACCACTTTGTATGAGCTTGATAAAACCAAAAACGAACTCAACGACGTGCAGTACAATGTGCAGACAGCTTACCGCAAAATATCACAGATGGAAGCACAAAAACAGGCTTTTGAAGATGTAAACTTCGGACGCGCGGTCGACACGGTGCTTAATGCAAAAATAAAAGGCGTGCATGCCACACTGGCGCAATTGGGACAGGTTGATAAAGAATATTCAACCGCGCTGGAAGTGGCAATGGGCGGCAGAATGGCCAATGTGGTCGTGGATGATGATGAGACGGCAAGAATAGCAATCGAGGTTTTAAAAAGCGCAAACGCAGGCCGCGCAACTTTCTTGCCTTTGAACAAAATTAACAAAGCGCCGCGTTCTTTGAAACTGCCAAAAGACAAAGGCGTTATAGATTTTGCAATCAATCTTATTGATTTTGATGATGAGTATTTGAATGTGTTTTTCCATGCACTCGGCGAAACCCTTGTTGTGGAAGACTATAACAGCGCGCGTAAACTCATCGGCCAATACAGAATGGTTACTTTAACCGGCGAGTTGTTTGAAAAATCAGGCTCAATTTCAGGCGGTTCGCAAAAACGTTCGGGTCTCAAATTCAGCCAGACTCAAGACGATGAGCTTGCAAAATTTAAAGAAAGATTGCAGGCGTTTGAAAAAACTTATGCAGAATTAAACAAAAAGAAAGAAGAGCTTGAACTCAAACTTGATAAGGTCAGAATTTCTTATTCAAACTCAATGACAGAGTACAACAAGGCCAAAATGGAGCTGCAAAACCTTGTTGCTCAGGCAGATTCAAATGAAAACAATATTAAAGAAAAACGCGATTACCTTGCGCAGGCGCAGCCAAGAATGCAAATAATCGAAAAACAGCTTGATGAAATGGAGCAAAAACTCGTAAACTACAACGAACAGGCGCTCAAACTCGATGAAGAAATCAAAGAAATCGAAGCAAAAATGACGCCAGAAGAGCTTCAGAACCTCAAAAAGCTCACAGAAGAAAAAGAAAACGAAATTAAAGCGATTGACGCGGCGATTCTCCGCGCCCACAACGAGATTGACGGGTTTAACAGAACCCTTGTGTTCCACGATGATGTTATTGATACAAAAACAAAAGAAATCGCAAAACTCGGCTCGGACAACGAGATTTATGAGCAGGATAAAGTTAAATACAAAGCCGAAATCGTTGAATTAAAAGCGCAGATTGAAGTGCTCGATGCAAAAATTAAAGAGCTTGGCGAAAAACTCATCGAACTTCAAACAGAGCGTGACGCTGTAAACGCGCAGTATCTTGAGCTGGACAAAGAAAAGAATTTGATTGTTTTAAATATTGAAAAAGTATCAGAGCAAATCGAAGCTTTCAAAGCCCGCAGACGCGAGCTAGAGCCGCAGCTGGAGCTTGTTAAAGAAGAGCTTAAAGAAAACGGCGTTGATATTTCAAACCTTGTGGAAATCGAAATTTCCGTTGAAGAAATTACAGGCAGAATCCAGCGTCTGCAAAGAAGAATGGACGAACTTGGCGATGTTAACATGCGCGCTATCAAGTCGTATGACGAGGTTTCCGAACGCCAGAACGAGCTTAAGACAAAAATTGATACCCTTTCAAACGAAAAGAACCAGATTCTTGACAGAATGCAGGGGTATGAAAACCTTAAAAAAGACACGTTTATGAACACTTACAACAACATAAACGACAACTTTAAAGAGATTTTCCACAGATTGTCAGAAGGCGAAGGCACGCTTGTGCTGGACAATCACGAACAACCGTTCACTGGCGGCATGTCTATTGAGGCACAGCCGCGCGACAAGGAAAAAACACGCCTCAATCTTATGTCAGGCGGGGAAAAATCACTTACTGCTTTAGCGTTTGTGTTTGCAATCCAGCGCTATTTGCCGGCTCCGTTTTATGCGTTTGACGAGGTAGACGCAAACCTTGACGGTATCAATGTTGAGAAACTTGCCGATATGGTAAAAACACAGGCAGAAAATACGCAATTTGTAGTAGTTAGTCACCGCAAACCTATGATAGAATCAGCTAATAGGACAATCGGCGTAACGCAGAAAGAAAAAGGCATAACACGCGTAACAGGCGTAAAACTAAGGGATTAATAATCGGGAAAAAATATGACAGAAACAGCCGAATCTAATTTACATCATGAATTTTATGCACCGGAGACATCAGTTGCCGGTACAACCGCTCTGGATGAAATGAACATAATTTCTTCTACCCCTGCTGCTGCGGCAGAGCAGGTTGATGGTATTGAAATCCTTGTAAACATGGCAAAAACTGGCAAGGTCGACCCGTGGAATGTTGATATTGTTGATATCACAGACAAATATCTTGCACACCTTTTTCAAATGAAAGCGCAAAACCTCCGTTTAACAGGCAGAACTTTGCTTTTTGCTGCTATTCTTTTACGTTTAAAATCCAATGTTTTAGAAGGCATTGACGCTAATCAGATTGAGGGAATTGAGGAAGAACAATTCGACGATTTTGAACTAGAGGACGATGGCTGGGATGACGGTGAAATCAATACAAACAATGTTGTGTCCTTAGACGAAGTGCTTCAAAGACGCACAAGTATCCGTCTTAACAGAAGCCGTATGGTCAACTTGAAAGACCTTATTAAACAACTGCAGTTTTATGAAGAGCTGGATAGAAAACAATCTTTAAAAAACGCTCACGAGCGTGCAAAAAGACGTGTGCGGTCTTATGCAAGGCTTACGCCTGATGACATTGTGAACCTTGCTCACGATGAGTACATTGAAAAAAGTGTGGAAATCCTCCACGAAAACCTTAAAAAAATTTTTGAAACACAGGAAAAAGTAGAGCTCAATACCCTGACACTGCTTGGTCTGGACAAAATTTCCGCTTACATTGCGCTTTTGTTTTTGACAGCAGATGCAGAGGCTGATATTGATTTGTATCAGGAGGAGTTTTATGGCGAGCTTTATGCTGTGCCATACAAAAAGCCTGCCCAGACAGAAAAAGAAACAGCCTGAATGTTTAAAATTTTGTAAAAAAATGCCTTTGAGGTTTAGTCAAAGGCGTTGATTCGGTTAGTAATTTTGGTAGTTAGGTTATAGAGTTTATGGAGTTAATTAAGTTTTTCACACACAAAAATTCACGGGGAATTTAAGACTTTAACAAAATTTTCACTTACTTCTGATTTCATAAGTTTCGTCAAAGAAAAAAATTTCCCGTTTTGATATTATTTATTACAAAAGTTAACAATTCAAACTGTTAACAAAAAAACGCTTTCAATTCTTCAATTTTGGCTTTTTCGTCGCTTTCAAAATAAATTCTCAAAAGAGGCTCTGTGCCGCTCGGGCGGATGAGCACCCATGTACGATCATCATCAAGGTAGTATTTTACGCCGTCTTTTGTGTCTTTTTCTTTTATGTCAAAGTTTGCGACTTTTTCCAGCTCACAATATTTTTTCATCAAAATATCAAGCTGCTGCTGGTCTTGCAGTTTTACATCTATTCTTTCGTTGATAAAAACGCAGCCTGCTTTTTGTTTGAGCTCTTCTTGAAGCTCCCACAGCGGTTTGTCTTCGTAAGCAAGCATTTCGAGAACAAGCAGATCGGCTATAATGCCGTCTTTTTCAGGAATGTGGCCTTTTATGCTCAAACCGCCTGATTCTTCGCCGCCAATGATTGTGTCATACTCGCGCATTGCTGCACCCACCCATTTAAAACCGACCGGCGTTTCAACAATATCAATATCATACTGCTTTGCAATAATGTCGAGCATACGGCTTGCGCCCACGGTTTTTACGAGCTTGCCTGAAAAACCTTTGTTCTTAATCAAATGTCCTAAAAGCAGCGCAATAATTTCGTTTGGCGTAACGTATTCGGCTTTTTCGTTTATCACGCCGAACCTGTCGCCGTCACCGTCGTTGCTAAGGCCTATTGCACTTGTTCTGTGGGTG
>ULQI01011061.1_pt1 | contig 9748 bp, 6 predicted proteins | sample 1954261 | NCBI WGS metagenome assembly ULQI01 (sample SAMEA4835650, study PRJEB28245) | human gut metagenome | biome: gut microbiome; material: fecal sample | place: Denmark | collected 2008 | reverse complement strand
AGTGTTAAATACTGCAAAAATACAGGCATATCTTCTATTGGAGAAATAAATCCCGAAAGCAAAATAGCCGGCATTTGAAACGTTATTACCCCCAGAATAGCCTGCTGCTGCGTTTTGCAAATAGAAGATATAAACAAACCCACACCTACTATTGAGAGAAGAGAAACAAATACCGATATCAAAAATAACAAAACAGAACCCACAAAAGGAACCTTAAACAATACAATAACAAGTATTGTCATAATACATGTCAGGGTCATTGCTATTACAAGTGGGGGAATGGTTTTACCGAGTAAAATCTCAAAGGAGGATAAGGGGCTTACTATAAGCTGGTCAAAAGTACCCATCTCTCTTTCTCTTGCAATGGAAAGCGCAGTCAACAAAAGTGTAATAACAAGTGCCAGCATAGCCACAAGAATCGTCAAAATATACCATCTGTACTCAAGGTTGGGGTTATACCAGTTTCTTACAACAGGGTTGATAACAGCAGAGTTTGAAGCTGAAATTTCCCTATTATACGAGGCAATTATTTGAGAAGCATATCCACTTGCTATTGACGCGGAATTTGTCTGCCTTCCGTCAGCAACAATCAAAACATCAACCGGCCTGTTTGACTTTACGGCGGAAGAAAAATCGTTATTTATATAAATACCAATTTGTACTCTCTGGGTATCTATTTTCTCTTTAAAATCCTTTTCGTTATCCAGGATATAAAAACGTCTGAACCGAGGTGAGTTTTCAAACCTTGATAAAAGCTCGCGCGATTCTACAGAGTTGTCTCTATCAATCACTGCAACATCAATGTTTTTTACTTCCATTGTAATGGCATTTGCAAAAATAAAAAGCTGCAAAAGTGGAAGCGCGATAATTATCCCTCTGCTTTTAGGATCTTTCCAGATAGTTATAAATTCTTTTTTTACTAAAGCAAATACACGTCTTAAAAAATCTCTTATCATTTATTAAGCCTCATATCAGTGTTTGCATATACTGCCGCAAATAAAACCAACCCGAGTATTGTCAAAAAAATTGAATTTACTATAACAATTTCCCATACAGTACCGGCCATAAATTCACTTTCAATAAAAGTTATAAAGTATCTGGGAGGCAAAATTCTTGTTAAATGCTGGAAAATTAAAGGCATTGAGTTTATCGGAAACATAAGCCCTGACAACAAAAGTGCGGGCAAAAAACCAATACCTAAAGAAACCTGACTGGCAAGAAACTGATTTTTTAATTTGGAGGAAATTAAAAGCCCTATACCTGATGAAGTGAATAAAAACAAAGAACAAACCCCGAACAAAACAAAATAATTGCCCCTGAAAGGAACTTTGAAAACAGCTGTACAAAGAAAAACATTAAAAGCCATAGAGCACATTCCCAGTATCAAATAAGGAATATATTTACCAAGAACAATATCTGTTTTTCTTACGCGTGTGCTCAAAATTGCTTCCATGGTGCCTCTTTCCCATTCTCTTGCAACCACAAGAGCTGTAAGAAGTATACCTATAAGAGTCATGGTAATAGCCAGAGAGCCCGGCAAAATAAAATAATGACTGTTTAAATCCTGATTGTACCAAGTACGAATCTGTGGATTTATCACAGATTTTTGTGCATTTTGTGAATATCTGCTTGTTTGAAGCCATTGGTTGGCAATTTGCATTGCGTAGTTTTGAACATAATTGGCTGTATTGACCTCTGAACCGTCAGTGATAATAAACAAATCCGCACTTTGGCCACGTGAAAGTTTTGTAGAAAAATCGTTAGGTATTACAACTGCACCTTTTATTTTTGAACGGACAAACAAACGCAATTATAATACTGCTTGGATCTCTTATTATTTGAAAAAACTCTTTTTTCAACAGAGCATTAAGGATTTTCATGATTTTTCACTCTCCTTAATCAAATTTATAAAAGTATTTTCCATATCATCAGCACCCGCCTTATCTTTGAGTTCCTGCGGCGTTCCAACAGCAATAGTTTCACCTTTATAAAAAAGGCTTATCCTGTCACAGTATTCTGCTTCATCCATAAAGTGTGTAGTAACAAGAATCGTCACGCCTTTTTTTGCAAGCGATGTAATATGGTTCCAAAAATCACGTCTTGTAATAACATCAACGCCTGATGTAGGCTCATCCAAAAACAGCACGGGTGGATTGTGAATCAAAGCACACGCCATAGAAAGTCTCTGCTTGAACCCGAGCGGCAAATCTTCGGATTTTTGATTTTCTATATCTTTAAAGCCAAATACTTCAATAATTTCATCAACACGTTTTTTTCTATTTAAGAAACTTATGCCGTAAGCTGCCGCAAAAAATTCCAGGTTTTGTCTGACTGTCAGTGTGCCGTATAAAGAAAATTTTTGTGCCATATATCCGAGAAAAGAACGTGCTTTTCCGGGATTTTTTAATATATCTACTCCCATAATCCTTGCTGTGCCGCCGGAAGGTTTTGTAAGGCCGCACATCATTTTGAAAGATGTTGATTTACCCGCACCGTTAGGGCCCAGCAGCCCAAAAATTTCTCCTTTATTTATGCAAAAGGAATTATTTTTTACAGCGTAAAAATCACCGTATTTTTTTTCAAGATTATCTGCCTCAACAGTGCATGTTAATGAAGACTGAAAAGGTGTATAGTTTTTAGCAATCAAAGACTCTTCTTTTTTGTATCCGCCCATAAGCTCTATCACCTTATCCTCAAACTCAGGTGCAGTGGCCGCAAGTGAATGGGGAGAACCGTTATATATTACTTTACCTTTATCTAGCACAATTGCTGTGTCAAAGCTGTGTGCCTCGTCAAGGTATGCAGTTGACCAAAGTACAGTCGTTTGCGGACTAATCAGGTCTTTTACCATTTTCATCAGGTCACGGCGGGAAATCGGGTCAACACCTACGGAAGGTTCATCAAGAACAAGAAATTCAGGAGTGCCCATCAAGGCACACGCAAGACCCAATTTTTGTTTCATACCGCCGGAAAGCGCACCTGCCAGACGGTTTAGAAAAGGCTTTAGACCTGTAAACTCCAGCAGTTTATCAAAGTCATATGGTTGATTTTTCAAATCAGCATATAACCGCAAATTTTCAAGGATAGTCAAATCCTCATAAAGGCCAAATTTTTGAGGCATATAACCAATGAGTTTATTCAATTGCTCCTTTTGAGTAAAAGGATTTAACCCTAATACACTGACCTCCCCGTTATCTGGAACAAGAAGTCCAATTACCAATCTTATCAGGGTAGTTTTACCTGCACCATCTGCACCTATGAGGCCGGTAATTTTGCCTTTTTCTATGTCCAGAGACAAATTATCAATTGCAAGTGTCGAATCAAATGTCTTGGTTAAATTTTTGATTTGAACCGTATTCAATTTACTTCACCAGATTAATTTTTATTGTAGTAGGCATACCCTGACGAAGAAAATCATCTATTTCGTCAACATATACACGGATTCTGTATACGAGGTCCGTCCTCAAATCAGTAGATTCAACTGTTTTTGGAGTAAATTCCGCAACAGGAGAGATGTATCCGATTCTGCCTTCGTATTCTCTGTTTTGACCGGTTTTAGGGTCTTTTGAATCGGTAAGTACTCTTGCTTTCATACCATATTTGATATTACCCAGATCAGACTCGTTAACATAAGCTCTTATCCAAACAGGTTTTGTTTTTGCAATTGTATAAACAACCTGTCCTTTATTAACAGTTGCTCCGGGTTCTTGCACTCTGACTGTAATAGTACCGTCATCAGGTGCATATATTTTTGTATAATCAAGCTGGTTTTTGGCGAAAGTTTTCTGCGCAACAGCAGCGTCATAGTCTGCTTTTGTTTTGTTTTTTGTATTTAAAAGCGTGTCACACTCCTGTTTCGACACAGTACTATCTGCACACAGTGGAGCCTGACGGGCATATTTCGAAGATGCATCTTTACTCAAAGCAGAAGTTTTTAAGACATCAGCAGCCGCTTTTTCCAAATTTGATTTATAATCCCTGTCATCAAGCAAAGCTACAAGTTCGCCTTTTTTTACACTGTCACCTTCCTCTTTAAGCATCAAAGAAATCTGTCCAGGTACCTGAAAACTCAAGTCAACCTGTCGTATTTCAATGTTACCGTACAAAGTTAGCTCATCGGGGTTTGGCTTCTTTTTTGTCAGCAAATATACTGCTGCTGCAATAATCAGCAAAATCAATATTGCAACAATGGCTCTTTTTTTCATAACTTACCTCCGACAGCTTTGTAAAGAGTAAAATAATCTACAATTTTTGCGGTTTTTGCCTGTGCGCTCTGTTGTTTTGACGCAACCAGATTGCGGTATTGCACCAAATAATCAGATGACGATATCACTCCGCGATTATATTTCTTTTGTGAATTTTCAAATATTTTGGCCTGCGAAGCCTCTGCCTTTTTAGTATTATTTTCAATTACAACATCATGTTTTAATATACAAAGTGCAGTATTAACTTCCTTTACAGCATCAAGGTCAATTTGTTTGTATTCTTGAAAAAGTTCCTCATATTTTGCTTTTTGAATCCTCAAGTTGGCGACTTTCATTCCTCCTTTAAAAATATCCTGCGTAGCCCCTGCAAGCAATGCTGCCAGCGAAGATTCCCATGAGAAAAATGAACCCGGCGCAATTGTATTAAAAATCCAGACACCCGTTATATTAAACGAGGGCAAGAATTCTTTACGTGCAATTCTTACATCAATTTTTGCCTTTTCCAGATTCTTTTCTGCTCTCATCACATCAGGGCGGGAAAATATAACATCAGATAATATAACCGTTGGCACAGCAGAGTTGTAATTTAACGCTTCAAGTTGTCCGCGTTTTAAAGTGTGAGCACATTCAGGAGGAAGTCCGCATAAAACAGCCAGCTGCATAAGAAGGGTATCTCTTTCTTTTGAATATCGCTGCAAAGATATTACAGCATTATCAAGATTCTGCTTCGATAGATTCAACTGCGAAGTGTCAATGACCCCTCTTTTAAATTTTTTCAAGTCAGAATCATAAATGCCGCGATATGATTTAACAGCTTCCTGCTGCAATGATATCAGGCTGTCATACTGCAATATATTTGTATAAACAGAAGCCACATCACCCAACAACGATAAATAAACTGCCTTTTCATCGTACAAAGCTGCTTCATAAGCTTTCTTAGCACTTCTTGTTTTATCTCTATTTTTTAACAGGAAGTCAGGTTCATAATTTGCAACAAAAGGTAAAATAAAAGCATTCTGGCTCAGTTGAAAATTGTCAAGGCGAGGCACATGCACACCCAGATAATTTGCACTGACAATCAATGAAGGTAACTCTTTGCCCAGAGAATAACGTGCCTGCTGCCTGTATTGCTCTACAACATACCCTGCTTTTTTGAGATTGTGATTGTTTTCCATAGCCTTGTATATATAAGAAACCAGATAATCATCATTGAATCTTTCAAAAAAAGCGGGGTTTAGACTTTCCTTATCAATAGCCAATGCACATTGAGAAAAAAAGAGCAGAGCAATTGTAACCAAAAACTTTTTAATCAATGCCTGCCTCCTTAATCAATGCTTTTACATAGAACATTACATTATCCTTTATGATTTTAATATCTTCTTGAATAAAATCATCCTGCCCCAACAACCTAAGCGAAAATGCGGGCAAAATACGTGGAGAATTAACCTGTGAGGTAATAAAAAGGGTTTTTAGTATTATTTCTCTGTCAGATTCATCTTTGTCAAACACAGCCGCAATAAGCTGCCTAAAATACTTGATAGCCGGTGATTGAAGAACAAAGTATTTATTTTGCTGTTCTTTCAAAAGGATTACTATCAAATCAGAGGAAATATTCTTGTAAAAAAAGTCCACAAATTTATCCAGCATCAAAAACAGTAAGTCCAGTTGTTCTTTTTTTGACATACTTTTTACAGGTTTTGTAAAATCAACAAACGTTTTTAGATAGTTGCACTGACATTCAATAAGATTGTCAATTATGCCCTGATATAGCTCTTTTTTCCCGCCAAAATAATATGACACCATGCAAACATTTACATTGGCTTTGTCACATATATCACGGACACTCACACCGTCAAACCCGTGTTGCGCAAAGAGTTTTGTTGCTGCGCTAAGGATTTTTTGTTTAGAATTTTTTGATTTTTTCTTTTTCATAAAGCTATTATAAAACAAACGTTTGATTTAATCAATTGCGCAATTAAAAATCTTTATGATTTGTGCATTTATAAAAGTTTTTTATAAAAGTCACATATGCCGTCTATTTTGAAATTATCCCAGCCAACGTTATTTTGCATACAGTTTTTTACCATTTTATTCCAGTTTTCAGGCTGTTCACGATACACTTTCAGGGCCTGTTTTAAAGCAGACAAAAGAAACTCCTGTGGATATTTTGCATCCAATAACGGAATATCTGTCTTAAATCCTGTTTTTTCACAAACAGTATCTCTTAGCCCCCCGGTATTTGAAACAACAGGAATACATCCGTATCTCATTGCCTGCATCTGCACCATTCCGCAAGGTTCAAAATAGCTGGGCATAACAAGGATATCACTCGCTGCCATATAGGTATAAACGGGCACAAAATCATCGATAACAACTACTCTTCCTTTAAAAAGTTTATGACTTTCACAATTTTTAAGTAGTTCATTAATATAATCATATTTTCTGTTTTTTGATATTCCTTTGATACATATGACAAACTGTACATGCTCGTCTGCAAGCAAAATAGGTTTTATCACCTTTATAAAAAGATCGATCCCCTTCTGGCTTATATCAAAACGTGATGTATTATAAATCATCACGGAATCAGGGTCTTTGTTCAGGCTGCCGAATATTCTTTTTTCATCAGAATCAGACACCAAAAATTTCCTGTCAGGATTGCTGCCTTGATTATCGTTTGCAAAAAAATCTTGCACAAAAGCTTTGTTTTTCTTTTTACACTCATTTGCGTCATATAAAGAGTATGGGAATTTAACCTGTTCACAATTACTCGGGTCATACCGTTTTTCGCATATTCCACACGTAACACCCGCACCTTTGTTTCTGTTTCTGTACAGGGTTTCAAAAAGCAGTGTGGAGGCATAACTTGCGTTTGTAATAAGCTCCTTATAAAAAGACTCTGAATCCGTAAGCCAGGCATCAGAATTTTTTATCGCATACAAAAGTGTATTGAATCGTTCTTTTGTGACAAAGTCAATGTCAAAGTAATTGGAGTCCAGTCTTTCTTCAAGATAATCATTGAGTTTCGTACAAAGATCTTTATTATTGAGGCGAAAATCATCATAATCCTGCAATGCATTTTTTATTGTATTTTCTGAGATTTGGATATTGCAAGCTGACAGCGTTTCTTTTATAAAATCTTTTTCAAAAAGGTTCAAAAAAGCATAGAAAGTATCATACTTGCCTTGATATCCTGTATTATGAATTGTCATAACAGTTTTCATGTTTTTGTAGAATTTGTCTTTATGGCAGCTGTCTTTTAGCAAATGTGTGACAAAACCAACGGGCCAGTCTGTAAGGTGAAGTATTTCCGGTTTAAAATTTTCTTTTTTTGCAAGAATTTTTAAAAGTGCAAGTACACAACTACTGTAGGCAATATACTGTTTACCGTAATTATACTCAGAGCCTTCGTATGGTTCTTTCATTAAAGAAAAGGCAGGAGAATACACAGCATATGTCTCCACTTCGTTGTCAGGAGATTTTACCTTGTACAAATTTGCATAACTTTTGTTTAATCCATACGAATAATCTGCTTTTATATTAAGGTCTTCAATTTCAAAACCATTTAGGCTGACAATGTTTCGGGCGTTATAAATTGGAATAATTATCCTCAAATCAAAATCAGGATATTTTTTCTTTAAAGCTTCTGTAAAATCTCTGTTTATATCACTCATTCCGCCGGCTTTAGAGTAAGGTGCACATTCCGGAGCGATGAGCAAAATTTGTCTTTTTTGTTTTTTCAATTTATTAGCTTTAAAATTTTTAAGAAATGAAATTTGACTTTTTGTGTCAATTTTATAAGCACGAATTTCTCCCGTTTCCACTCCTTTGAGCACCACAGTATTGTTTTTTAACGCAGTTTTTGGAGCTTTTTTCTTATTTTGTGATAACGTCAAAAGAGGCAAAAAAGTATATTTTTTATCCCTTGGTACACAGTTTTGAAAATCTCTTATTGTTATATCTTGCTCAAATTCACCCGCATCAAGATTTATCACAAAGAGGTACAAGGGTTTTTGGCTTTTGCTATCAACATACATCCAGCAGGCATGCCTGTCGTTTTCGCTATTAAGCCAAAAAACACGTGCATCTTTTATTTCTTTTGTAATTTTTTCGTACAATGACCTTATTTCAGATATTTTGGCAAACAGTTCAGCGTTATCGCCCCACTTAAATGCATTTTCCTGATAATTTGTATAGATTGAGCTAAAATATTCCTTTTCTTTTTTGCAAAAATCCTTGAGCTCATATCCTATTGCGCAATAAGAAGGAGAATCGCAGAACAAACCCGTGAAATATCTGATTGCACAAGACATAACAGAAGAATAGAAGATTGTATTTTCCTGTCTGTCTGAATCATTTGTAAAAGATGTTGAGCAAATCTTGAAGTTGTAATTGTAATAGTTATCGTTTCTTGTTTTCAGGCGATAAATATACTCATGGTTTAAGAAAAGATAGTTCAAATCCCCAAGCACAATATCAAAGTCTTTATTTTGCAAGTCCTGATAACCGTCTATGTAATAATCCATGTTTAAAAAAGCTTCTGCAAGTACTGCAAAATAAGGCTTTTGCTCATTGATACGGGATTTTATAAAACGCCATATTTCCTTTTGGTTGCAAAAAATCTTTTCATTTTTTTTATGCGAATGTGATTGCTGGTTATGAGCCATATCCGCACGCATAAAATCAAAATTATACTCTTTTTGAAAATCAGCATAAATGTCGGAAATAAAGCTCCATACCTTCTCTTGAGGTTCATCACAGAGAGGATAGCCGTCTTTATCAATCCTGTAGAGCTTGAACGGAGTTAACGCTCCGAATATTTTTGCCTCACGGGACATATTTTCTACTTTAAACTCTGAATGAGAGCCTTGAGAATCTTGTACTATCTTGTCAAATACAACAGGCCGGCTTGGCGAATGTTCTGTCACAGGAATAGTTTCAAAGCCTGCTGAACGCACAAAATTGATAAGAGATTTTCTGCGTTCAAGCCGGAGGTTGTCATCATTGCCAAACAAAATTTTATCAAGATACAAAACATCACTGCCGTCTGTAAAAAGCTCTGTAATCTGTTTTTCAGTCAAAAAAGAGGTGTCAGCGCAGCCATTGAGCTGCAAAAAAGTTTTTATACAGATTTGTACCTCTTTGTATATCGAGTTGAAATCGAGTTCATAACCCGAATATTGTCTTGATTTAGTTTTATTGAGTTTTACCCATTCAAAAAATTGCGGGTACAAAAATACAAGCTCACTCCAGCGCTCTGTATGCAAAAGAGCATCAAAACAGACTACTTTCCCCATTGCATGAAGCACATTAGTCACAAGTTTCAGCTGTTTTTCAGGCGTGTCATATCCGTAAGCAGACAACTCATTGTCCATAAACTCTTTATTTAGCCTGAAATTGAGCGGAGCATAAAAACCGCCGTCAATACCCGGAGTCCACAAAGGCATAATATGGACACATTCTTCAGGAAAAGTCATTGCATATTTTACAATTCCCCAAAAAGTTTTTGTAATTCTCGGGTTTATGCCCATTATTTTAGCGTTATG
>ULQI01040049.1_pt1 | contig 9846 bp, 5 predicted proteins | sample 1954261 | NCBI WGS metagenome assembly ULQI01 (sample SAMEA4835650, study PRJEB28245) | human gut metagenome | biome: gut microbiome; material: fecal sample | place: Denmark | collected 2008 | reverse complement strand
AATGCCGCATTTTTTGAACAGAATGTTCCATAGGCATTCCATCCGAAATCGTAGGGGTATGCTTCTCATAGTATAACTTATCGCCCCAAAGTCAACTGCCCGCCTGATGGGACAGCTTCTTTGCTAACGGCAGGGTAAAGATAAATTCCGTTCCCACGCCTTCCGTGCTGATACAGTTGATGTTTTCGCCGTGTGCCTGGACAATCTCCTTTACGATGGAGAGACCAAGCCCGGTTCCTTTTTTGTCCTTGCCGCGGGAGAGATCCGTCTTGTAGAAGCGCTCCCAGATCTTTTTGATGCTGTCGCCCGGGATACCGATGCCAGTGTCCTTGACGGAGACGAAGATCTTGTCGTTCTTCTCTGTGGTCTCGATTGTGATTGCGGAGTCCGTGTGGCTGAATTTGATTGCATTGTCGATCAGGTTGTAGAGCACCTGCTCGATCTTACTCATATCGGCGGAGACAAAAAGCTTCTCGCCGGTTAAGATCAGGTTGAAAGTAATGCGCTTTTCCATGCAGCGCCCCTCGAACGTCTGGACTGTCATGCGGATCGTGTGATTGATGTCGAAATCCGTGATGTCCAGCATCGTGCCGTGTGAGCCGAATTTGTTTAACTCAAGAAGGCTCTTGGTCAGCTTGTTCAGCCGCTCGGTCTCAAAGAGGATGATGTTTAAATATTTGTCCTGCATCTCTACGGGAATGGTGCCGTCGAGCATCGCTTCCACATAACCTTTGATGGAAGTGAGGGGCGAACGGAAATCATGCGAGACGTTAGAGACGAACTTTTTCTGGTCGTCCTCCAGGGTATTCAGTTCGTTCGCCATGTAGTTGAGCGAGGCGGCGAGATAGCCGATCTCATCATTGGAGTGAACATCAATCTTTTTTTCAAAGTTGCCGGCGGCATATTCGTCCGCCGCTTTCGTAATCTTGCGGATCGGTATGTACACCACATAGGTAAACAGAATCAGTACCACAAAGGCTGCCAGAAACAGAAGACCAAGCGTCTCATAAGCGATGGCGACAAGTCCGTTCGCGTAGGACACGAGACTGCTGGTCGGCTTGTGGATGACCACATAGCCGCGCACTTTGTAGTTGACTGTGATCGGCGAGAAAACACTTAACATCTCTGACGTAAACTGGTTATAAAACGTGCCGGTCTGATAATAGCGGCTTCCGAAGTCGGTAATGTTGAAGCCGGGAACCGGTGTGGGATCACATCCCGGCGCCGCCGTGTTCAGAATGATGCTGCCGCGCGTGTCCACGATCCAGATTTCGCTGGAGAGATAGGTGCTTAAGGTGGAAAGCTGTGTCTGTATCTCGTCCAACGTCATGGTCTTGGAAAAATAATTCCCGGCATAGTTGGAGGAGATCAGGGCGGATTCCCGGTAGAGGCTGGCAGCCTCCTTTTTTTCCACAAAGGCGAACGTAATGTGGTAGGTAAAGGTTGTGATGATGAGAAAACCGATCAGACCGTACATCAGATAGCCGGCGAGCAGTTTGGGGTAAAGGGTACGTTTCATAGGTCACGAACCTCGAATTTGTAGCCGATGCCCCAGACCGTTGCGAGGCTCCAGTTGGCGTGATCCTTGATCTTTTCGCGGAGACGCTTCACGTGAACATCCACAGTACGCGTGTCGCCGATGTATTCATAACCCCAGATGTGGTCTAATAGCTGCTCTCTTGTAAAAACCTGATTCGGTGAAGCCGCAAGAAAATATAAAAGCTCCAGTTCCTTTGGCGGCATATCGACGGCCTGCCCCATGTAGATGACGGAGTAGTTCGAGAGATTGACCACCAGATCCGTGTACTTGACACATTTTAACTCTGCGGCGGGTTCTTCCTGCTTTGCCGGCTGATAGCGGCGCAGCACTGCCTTGACGCGCGCGACAAGCTCCTTGGAGTCGAACGGCTTCATCATGTAATCGTCCGCGCCGAGCTCCAGACCGAGTACCTTGTCAAAAATCTCGCCTTTGGCTGACAGCATAATGATCGGAACATTTGCCTTCGCACGGATCTCACGGCAGACCTGATAGCCGTCCATGCCGGGAAGCATCAGATCGAGCAGGATCAGATTCGGATTGTACTGATCAAAAGCGATCATGGCTTCCTCGCCGTCATTGACGATCCGGGTATCGAAACATTCCTTTGTGAGATACAGGGAAATCAGTTCTGCGATATTATTGTCATCATCTACGATGAGAATTTTCTGTTTTGCTGCCATATCATCATCTCCTCATTTTTATTTTAAATATCAGTCCTTAAACTCGGCAATCGTGACGCCGGCATCGCCCTCACCGAACTCGCCGAGGTGGAATGATTTGACATATTTTAAGCGCTTTAAATGAGCCTGCACTGCGTTGCGGAGTGCGCCGGTGCCTTTACCGTGGACAATGCGCACGGACGGCAGATGCGCCAGATAAGCGTCGTCCAGATACTTGTCAAGAAGCGGAATGGCCTCGTCGGTCGTCTTGCCGATGAGGTTGATCTCTGTGGAGACGGAGGCGGATTTGCTCATCTTGATCTTGCCGGCACTGGTCTTCTGGAACTTCTTGGTGCCCGGTGCGGCATCCTCTTCCAGAAGGATCAGGTCGTTGATGTTGACCAGAGAGCGCAGAATTCCCATCTGCACATACAGGTCGCCCCTGGCATTCGGAAGGGAATGAACGGTGCCCTTTAAGTTCATGCTGATGACTTTGACGCTGTCGCCGATGCGCAGCTTCTTCGGAACGTTGTGGTTCGGTACGGAAGCTTTTTTCTGCTCGGACATCTTCTGTGCGGCTTTGTCCATCTTGCCGCGCAGCTTGGTACGTTCTTTTTCCATCTCGCTGACCGGTGCGCCCGCCTTGCCGTATTTGTTAAAATTGCGGATCGTCTCATCGGCGACGTCCTTGGCTTCTTTTAAGATATTGTATGCCTGCTCGTTTGCCTCGCGCAGAATCTTGTCGCGGCTGGAATCCAGGCGCTCCTGCTTCTGCTCCAGCTTTTCTTTTAAGGACTCGATCTCGGCTTTGTACTGGTTGATCTCTAACTGCTCCCGCTCGATCGTGCTGCGGCTCTTCTCAAGATCTGCGATCAGGTCTTCAAAATCGCCCTCACTCTTGCTGATGCGCCCCTTGGCGTCGGTAATGAGGTCCGACGGAAGACCGAGCTTCTCGGAGATGGCAAACGCGTTGCTCTTGCCCGGAATACCGATTAAGAGGCGGTAGGTCGGACTTAACGTCGCTACGTCGAACTCACAGCAGGCATTTTCCACGCCCGGTGTGGAGAGAGCATAGACCTTGAGCTCGCTGTAATGCGTCGTAGCCATAATGCGTGCTCCGTAAAGGTGGAGCTTTGAGAGAATGGAGATCGCAAGCGCAGCGCCCTCGGTCGGATCGGTCCCGGCGCAGAGCTCATCGAAAAGTACCAGAGAACGGTCGTTGACCTGCTCTAAGATACGGATGATGTTGACCATGTGGGAGGAGAAGGTACTGAGCGACTGCTCGATACTCTGCTCGTCCCCGATGTCAGCGAACACTTCGTCAAAAATACCGAGTTCCGAGCGCTCGGACGCCGGAATATGCAGGCCGGACTGTCCCATCAGCGTCAGCAGACCGACGGTTTTTAAGGAGACCGTCTTGCCGCCGGTGTTCGGACCGGTCACGATCAGCAGGCGGAAATCCTCGCCGAGCCGTACGTCGATCGGAACAACCTTTTTCGGATCGAGTAACGGGTGGCGTCCTTTGCGGATGTGAATCCGTCCGTCATCATTGAACAGCGGGGCAACCCCGTTGTATGTCTGAGCGAAAGCCGCTCTGGCAAAGATAAAGTCCAGCTCGGTCAGAAGTTCATAGTCGGCGAGCAGCTGTGTGGCGTAGGAGGCGGTCAGATTGCTTAAGCCGGCAAGGATGACCTCGATCTCCTCCTGCTCACGGAGCTGCAGTTCTTTGTATTCGTTATTCAGGTTGACGACAGCCATCGGTTCGATGAAAAGTGTGGAGCCGGTGGAGGACTGGTCATGGATCATGCCGGGAACGAGAGACTTTGCTTCCGCTTTGACCGGGAGACAGTAGCGCCCGTCGCGCATGGTAATGACGGTGTCCTGCAGATAGCTTCTGGTCGTGGTGTTGTTGATCATGGAGTTCATCTGTGCGCGGATCTTATCGTTCATTCCGCGCATGGAGCGCCGGATCGAGTGCAGCGTGCTGCTGGCGTCGTCGGCAATCTCGTCCTCAGAGGGAATACAGCGCCGGATCTCGTCACACAGCGGTGTGAGAGGTTCGATGCCGGCAAAAAGACCGGTCAGGGAATCGTCCGGCTGATCGTTGTCTTCCTGTGATCTGGCAAAAGCCTTCGCGCGTTTCGCGGACTCTAAGAGGGAGCAGACGCGCAGCAGTTCAATGGCGCTTAAGGCGCCGCCGATCTCTAAGCGCTTTAGTGAATCACGGATGTCCGTAACTCCCGAAAAGGACAGGGAGCCGTATTTGAACAGCCGGCTTAAGGCATCCGATGTCTGCTGCTGCAGCTGTTCGATCTGCGCGCGGTCGGTGATCGGGCGCAGCTTCTGACAGCGCGACTTGGCGTCGGCGCTGAAAGCATATTCGGTCAGTTGATCGAGAATCTTGTTATATTCTAAGGTGTGTAATACTTTTTCGTTCATAGCAGTTCCTTTGATTTGATTGTCACATGGTTATGTCCTTCTTATTATATATGATTCCGGGAGTCTTGGAAAGCGGAACCTGAAAAGAATTGTAGAATCCTATTGCAAGCGTATGTGATTCATTTTATAATGATTACTGGTACGGTTTTCAGAAATTCGTGTGTAAATACATGCAGAAAAGAGGAAATCATGCAGCAAAAGGATAACGATCAGTTTTCTTTTATTAACGAAAAAATCAAAGAAAAGCCGGTCAATAAGAAGCGATTGCTGATGCAGGCAGGTTTTATCGCCCTGATGGCAGTCGTTTTTGGAATCATAGCAAGTCTGGTTTTTGCATATTTTCAGCCTAAGTTTGAATCACTGTTTTGCCCAGAGGAGGAACCAGTGGTCACCATTCCGCAGGATTCGGTTACGGAGACGGAGCAGACCGAGGAGACAGAGACATCCGAGGAGACGGAGGCATCCGAGGAACCGCAGGCGCCTTCCGAGGAACCGCCGGTACAGCAGCCCGAGGAGCTTGAGATTGCGGATGTACAGAACGTGCAGAACAAGCTGTATGCGGTGGGAAGAGAAGCCAACCGCTTTGTCGTGACAGTGACGGGGGTCAAGAGTGATACGGACTGGTTCAACAATTCCTACGAGAGCAGAGGACAGGCATCCGGTATCATCATAGCGGATAACGGTCAGGAACTGCTGATCTTAACGGAGCGCAAGGTCATCTCGGATGCACAGGAAGTCTACGTTACATTTATCAATGACGTGACGGTGGAGGCGTCCATGAAGCACTACGATGGCAATACGGGGATTGCGGTGCTCTCGGTACCGAAGGAGCAGGTGGATACGGATACCATGAATGCGATCTCGGTGGCGAAGCTTGGGAATTCATTGACGACGATGCAGGGAACCATGGTTATTGCGGTGGGAAGTCCGCTTGGAACGAACTACTCGATCCTCACGGGCAACATCACATCTACCAATAATGTGATTTCCACGATTGACAATAATTATACCGTCTTTACGACGGATATTGTTGGCAGCAGCAGCGGCAGCGGCGTCATCATCAACGTGAACGGCGAAGTGATTGGTCTGGTAATGCAGGATTATGGCAATGAGGAGGATCAGACGACGCTGACAGCGATTTCGATCTCCGAGTTAAAGCAGCTGATCGAAAAACTGTCCAACAATCAGGATATTCCGTATATTGGTCTGGAGTTGACGACGGTATCAGCGGCAACCGCCAAGGAATACGATATTCCAAAGGGTGCATATATCAAGGATGTCAAGATGGATTCACCGGCACTGGCGGCGGGGCTGCAGAGCGGTGATGTCATTACAGAGATGGGCGGAGAGGCTGTCTACACGGTGGACAGTTATGAGAGCAAGCTTCTGGCATTGGAACCGGGCGACGAGGTGGAGATCGTTGTACAGCGGCAGGGCGCTGAAAAGTATGAGGAGATCACCTGCACGGTACAGGTCGGAGTGTTAAAGTAGAGGATAGTAACAGAAGGCGGTGCCTTGTGGCACCGCCATATTATGGAAATGAGGTCAGAAATGAAGTATATTGAGAGCCTGCGTGAGGGCGAGAGAATCAACGAAATCTATTTATGCAAGGTAAAGCAGTCAGCGCTGACAAAGGCGGGAAAGCCTTATGATAATCTGATCCTGCAGGATAAGACAGGTACGCTGGACGCCAAGATCTGGGAGCCGGGCTCGGTTGGAATCGATGAGTTTGATTCGTTAGACTATATTGCAGTCATGGGAGACATCACAAGTTTTCAGGGAAATCTCCAGCTCAACGTAAAGCGTGTGCGCAAGGTGCAGGAAGGGGAATACGATCCGAAGGATTATCTGCCGGTATCCAAAAAGGACATCGACGAGATGTATACAGAGCTTCTGGGACTGATTGCTTCCGTGAAGCATCCGTATTTAAAAAAGCTTCTGGAGAGCTTTTTTGTCGAGGATAAGGATTTTGAAAAACGGTTCAAGTTCCATTCCGCAGCAAAGAGCGTGCATCACGGATTTGTGGGCGGACTGCTGGAGCATACGCTTTCTGTGACGAAGAACTGTGATTATTTTGCGGAAACTTATCCGATCTTAAACCGCGATCTGATCGTGTCTGCGGCAATTTTCCATGATATCGGAAAGCTGGAGGAACTTTCGACGTTCCCGGAGAACGATTACACGGATGAGGGACAGCTTTTAGGACATATCATGATCGGTGCCGAGATGGTCGGAGAGCGGATCCGCACGATTCCGGGATTCCCGAAGGGAACCGCCAATGAGTTGAAACACTGCATTTTGGCACACCACGGAGAACTGGAATACGGTTCGCCGAAGAAACCGGCACTTGCGGAAGCACTGGCACTCAGTTTTGCGGACAATATTGACGCCAAGATGGAGACAATACGGGAGATTTTTGCAAGTGTTCCGGAGAACAATCTGGAGTGGCAGGGATATAACCGCCTGCTGGAGAGCAATATCCGCAGATCAGGAAGAGAGTCATAGGTATATCACAGGATATGAAGAAAAACGACAGTATTGAGTTAAAGATCGAAGATATGGGCGTTGACGGAGAGGGCATCGGAAAATACGAGGGGATGACCTTTTTCGTGAAGGATGCTGTGATCGGGGATACGATCCGTGCCGGCATCACGAAGCTCAAGAAGAACTACGGCTATGCCAGGGTGCAGGAGATTTTAGAACCGTCGCCGTACCGTGTGCAGCCGGAGTGTCCGCTATATGCGCGCTGTGGCGGCTGCCAGATCCAGGCGATGGACTATAGGCAGCAGCTTTGCTATAAGCAGAAAAAGGTGCGCGGCAATCTGATCCGCATCGGAGGATTTGCGCCGGAACTCATTGATTCCGTGATGGAGGAGATTGTGGGGATGGAGCAGCCATACCGCTATCGCAATAAGGCACAGTTCCCGATCGGCGCGGACAGGGACGGGATGCCGGTGGCGGGATTTTACGCGGCGCGCACGCACAACATTATCCCGGTAGAGGATTGTAAGCTGGGCGTTACGCAGAATGAGCAGATTCTTGGAGTGGTGCTTTCCTATATGCGTGAGAATGGGGTCCGTCCGTATGATGAGACGACAGGGCGGGGGCTGGTGCGCCATGTGCTGATCCGCTATGGCTTCACCTCAAAAGAGCTGATGGTCTGTCTGGTCATCAATGGAGAGACACTTCCACAGAAAGAGAAGCTGGTGAATGCTTTATGTAAACTGGATGGCATGACCAGCATTTCCGTGAACATCAACCGGAAGAATACGAATGTGATTCTGGGGGAAGAGACACGGACCATCTGGGGAGCTGATTTTATTACGGATCAGATTCATCTGCGCGACTGTGACCATGACTTTGCGCTGACAGATACGGCGATCGCCTATCACATTTCCCCGCAGTCTTTTTACCAGGTAAACCCGGTACAGACGGAGAAGTTGTACAGTCTGGCACTTTCCTACGCGGGTCTGACTGGTAGGGAGACAGTCTGGGATCTATACTGTGGAATCGGGACGATCTCGCTGTTTCTGGCACAGAAGGCAGGGAAGGTCTATGGCGTGGAGATCGTGCCACAGGCGATTGAAGATGCAAAGAGCAACGCAGCGTTAAATGGGATTACCAATGCGACTTTTTTTGTGGGAAAAGCGGAGGAGGTTCTGCCGGAGTTCTACGAAAAGAAGAGCAGGGAGACGGAGACAGACATGCTTCATCCGGATGTGATCGTTGTCGATCCACCCCGGAAGGGATGCGATGAGAAGTGCCTAGAGACGATGATTCGCATGAAGCCGGAACGGATTGTGTATGTCAGCTGCGACCCGGCAACGCTCGCGAGGGATCTAAAGATTCTGTGCGAGGGTGGCTATGAGCTGCGGAAGGTAAGACCGGTGGATCAGTTCGGGCACACAACACATGTGGAGACGGTTGTTCTTCTTTCCAAGGGAATGTTCGACAGCAGGAAAGTGAAGGTTGACTTCTCGTTGGAGGATATGGATTTATCAGAGTTCAAAGGAAAGGCAACTTATGAGCAGATAAAGGCTTATGTACTGGAACAGACTGGACTTAAGGTTTCTTCGTTGTATATTGCACAGATTAAGAAGAAATGTGGACTGGATGTGGGAGAGAATTTTAATCTGCCTAAGTCAGAGAATGCGAGACAGCCACAATGTACACCGGAGAAGGAAGAAGCGATTATGCAGGCGTTTAAGCATTTTGGAATTGTATAGATTGTGGATAAGTTGTATCGTGAGTCTATTTTACTGCTAAGTAGCGAAAAAAGGACATTCCTGAACCGTAATTATTACGGGGCAAGGGATGTCTTTTTTGATTGTCTTGGAGTGTCCAAAGGACAAGGTAATGAAACTGAAAATATTAAGACTTATATGAATAATATCTATCTTATCTAATCAGACGATATATTCAGCATATATTTCAGCCATTGAATTTATTTAATACGTCAATTGTAACCTGAGATTCCATACCCACCATCTCAGACTGCTTTAAAAAGTTAATAGTAATAAGTGTAAAGGAAGGGTATGGATTTTCCTTTACAAATTCAAGAGACTGACTGGATTGTTGGTCTCTTTTTTGTTATGCTTTGATTTCTGGCGGCTGGAAAGGAGTTACCATGTCAAAGTTTTTAACATATGAAGATCGATTAGTTATTGCACAACTCCTTCAGGAGAATTCCTCCTTTGGAGTTATAGGAAAGAAATTAGGCAAGGATCGTACCACGATTGCAAAGAAAATAAAAAAGCATTCCTATGATAAGAAAAGTGGTCGCCCAGGATATCCTTATAATCCATGTAAACATCGCAGTACATGCAAAGCTAAAAAGCTGTGCGGAAACACTTGTACGCATCAATCAGCGTATAAATGCAGTCTATGTTCCGAGTGTACCTTGCATTGTCAGGATTTTGCAGAGGATATCTGTTCCGTTAAAACAAAACCTCCATATGTATGTAATGGTTGCAGTCAGCTTTCCAAATGCACCTTATTAAAACGCGTTTATGATCCGGCAGATGCTCATGAAATGGCACATCAGTCTATTTCGGAATCCAGGACAGGCATTTTATCCAATGAGGATGATATAGCAAGAATCAACGGAATTATCAGCCCGCTGGTTAAAAATGGTCAGTCGCTTCATCAGATTTATATAGAGCATGTTGATGAAATCATGTGCAGCGAAAAAACATTGTATAACTATGT
>ULQI01018697.1_pt1 | contig 9886 bp, 8 predicted proteins | sample 1954261 | NCBI WGS metagenome assembly ULQI01 (sample SAMEA4835650, study PRJEB28245) | human gut metagenome | biome: gut microbiome; material: fecal sample | place: Denmark | collected 2008 | reverse complement strand
GCCAATCCAGCCAAGGCCGAGCGAGGCAAGGGTAATGCCAAGCTGCGTTACGGAAAGGTAGGCGTCAAGGTGCTCCGTTACCTGGCGTGCGTAAACCGCGCTTTTGCTGCCTTCTTTAATTAAAGTGTCGAGCCTTGAAGGGCGCACTTTAACGATAGAAAATTCTGATGCCACGAAAAAGCCGTTAAGCGCTACCAGAAATAAAATTATAATAATGTTTAAAATTATCACGAAATAATCCAAATAATGTGTTTCCGCTTGGGAAACAGTCACCTCCGCTCTAATAGCAATATTTTTTTAATTGTATCATATATTCGGGCGCGTTCAAAAGGTTATATCGGCATAAATTGGCGTTTATGGGGTAATTTTGGGCTTTGGTTTGCCAATGCTTCCGCACTGACCACTGTAAAGGGGCGTAACTTGTTTTTTAGCCGTTTTTCGCGGTATTAAAGGCAAAAAATACCCGGCAGGCGTTAAAACGTGCCGGGTATTTGTAAATTTTGGGTAAATTGCAAAAGTTATTTAATGTAATAAATGCGGTTTTCCTTGCGCGGTGCGTCCTGCGGTTCGGGAGTGTCTGCATAGCCTAAAATGCAGTGTCCTATGCCTTCGTAATCGCCTTCAATGCCGAGCTGTTTTAAAATTTCCTTACCTTCTGGCAGTTCAAATTCTTCTTTTGCGCGGTGAATCCAGCAGCTGGCAACGCCGAGCGCGTGGGCGGCAAGCATTAAATTGCCCATGGCAAGGCTGCCGTCGTAAACGTAAGTGGGATATTTTTTATCGGCCAGCACAATAACAACAACCGGCGCGCCGTAAAACGGGTCAATATCGGGTTTGCCAAAAATTTTGGCGTTTAATTTGCTTAATTTATCGCGCATTTCTTTATCGGTAACGGCAATCATAATGGGGTTTTGCGTGCCGTGCCCGCTGGCGGCGTAGGTGCCTGCCTTTAAAATTCCGTCAAGTACTTCCTGCGGCAGCATATCGGGTTTATATTTGCGGCAGCTTCTTCTGGTTAAAAGGTTGTTCATTGCTTCGTTCATATTTAAAACCTCCTTTGGGGGCGTGTGCCCTTACAAATTTAATATAGCACCGCGGCGGCGCTTCGTCAAATATCCGCAGGGGCGGATGTGCCTGCCAAATTAAAATGTTTTATGCAAAATTTGCGTTAAGATATGGTATAATTAATAGATGTAAATTTTTATAAAGGACGGTAGTTATGCGTTTAAGAAAAAAACCATGGATTGAAACTGCAATGGAAGAATTAAAGGATAAATATGTGCTGATGCACAATCTGGAGGATTATAAAGGGCACTGGCAGGAGCGTTTTCCCGGCAAGCGCCTGTGCCTTGAGATTGGCTGCGGCAAGGGGCGCTTTTTAACCGGCATGGCGGAACTGCACCCGGAAAAGGCTTTTATAGGCGTGGAAACGCAGCACGATATTTCGTATTACCCGGGCAAGTATATTATGGATAACAAACTGGAAAATGCCGTTGTTATCTGCGCTAACGCAGAGCAGCTGGAGGACTGGTTTGAGCCGGGCGAAATAAAGGAGCTGTATTTGAATTTCAGCGACCCGTGGCCGAAGGCGCGCCACGCCAAACGCCGCCTTACGCACAGAAACTTTCTGGCAAAATACCAGAGGCTTTTTGGCAGCGGCGGGCACCTGCGCTTTAAAACTGATAACAGGGCTCTGTTTGATTTTTCGGTAGAGGAGTTTAAAGAGTTTGGGCTGGAAATTATTGCCCTGAGCTACGATTTGCACCATTCGGAGTACGAAAACGAAGTGCAGACGGAGTATGAGCAGAAGTTCAGCGCTTTGGGTACGCCCATTAATTTTTGCGAAGTTGTGTTTAAGTAGAGGCATTTATGCAGAAACACTTTTTTATCTGGGACAATCCGCGTGACGCAGTAATATGGATTACGCTGATGCTTTTGGCGATAGGCTGCATTAATGTTTTCAGCGCCAGTTTTGTTGAAGCAACGGATATGTTCGGCGACGGCTATTTTTATTTAAAACGTTATGTTGCGTTTGCAGTGGCCGGTTTTGCCGTTATGCTTTATTTGGGGCTGCGCGGCCCTGATTACCATTTATGGCTGAGCAAGCACTGGCTGAATGTTATTTATTTTTCGGTACTGTTTTTGCTGATTGCCGTTGATACGATTGGCGTTACAACCAAAGGCGCGCAGCGCTGGCTGTATATAGGGCCGTTCAGCTTGCAGCCTTCGGAGCTGGCAAAGCTGGCGGTAATTATGGTGTGCGCCGGTGAGCTTGGCAAGCGGCTGAAAAAACACCTGCGCCCTGCATTGTTTGATTACCCGGGCAACAAAACAATAGTAATGGCGCTGATATACGGCGGCCTGGTTTTGAAACAGCCGGACATGGGCACGGCGGCGATTGTTGTTGCGCTTTCCGTGGGCATGTATATTCTGGCGGGGCTTCCGCTGCGTATGCTGCTGCTTTTAATGGCGGGCGGCTTTGTGGGCGTAGTGGGGCTTATTGCCATTGCACCGTACCGCCTGCAAAGGGTTCTGGTATGGTATGACCCGTGGAGCGACCCTTCCAACGCAGGCTACCAGATGGTGCAGTCGTTGATTTCCATCGGCAGCGGCGGTGTTTTGGGCGTGCCCTGGGGGCAGGGCAGCGGCAAATTCTTTTATCTGCCGGAGGCACATACCGACTTTGCCTTTGCCATTTACTGCCAGGAATGGGGCTTTGGCGGCGCCGTGTTTTTAATTTTTCTGTTTGCGCTTTTGGGCATTGCGCTGTTCCGCATGGCGGCTGCCTGCCGTGATGAGGAGGGTTTTATGCTCATCAGCGGCGTAACGCTTCTGGTTGTAGGGCAGGCTGCAGCCAATATGCTGATGGTATGCGGCTGCCTGCCGGTTATCGGCGTGCCGCTTTCGTTTATAAGTTACGGCGGCACTTCCATGGTGGTATCGCTTACGGCGCTGGGGCTGGCGCTTTCGGTTTACAAGGCGGAGGTTAAGCGCGAAAAGCGCGAAGAACTGCTGCGTGATGCCGGTATGCCGCCCATTATGCCAACCTCTGATTTAAGGCGCAGGGGGTGGCGTAAATGAGAAAAGAATTTAAGTTTTACAGCAGCAAAAAACGCTTTTTTGGGCTGTTTGCATTAATTTTTACCGTTTTTGCCATAGTTATCGGCCGCCTGGTGTGGCTGCAAATTGTACGCGGCGACGCAATGGCGCGGCAGTCGATGGCACAGGCCATGGGCACGGACGTTATGTATTCTCCGCGCGGCGCGATTGTTGACTGCAACGGCGAAGAACTTGCCGTAAGCATTATGGCAAAATCGCTGTATGTTGACCCTGTTGAAATGGAGGACTGCCCGGACAGTGCGGCTGCCAAAAGCGGGCGCAACGTTAAGCGCCTGGCGGCAGATTTACTGGCAGGGCCGCTCGGCATCAGTGCCGAAAGCCTGTACAGCGATTTTACTACGGAAGCACGTTTTATATGGATTAAGCGTACACTGACGCCGAAAGAGGCGGACGAGGTAACGCGCATAGTTAAGGAAAACAAACTGCCGGGCCTGCACTTTTTGGAAGAAAGCAAGCGTTACTACACCAAAAAGAGCATGGCCGCGCAGATTCTGGGTTTTGTAGGCACGGATGACAAGGGGCTGGCCGGTATTGAGCTGGCGCTCGATTCCGTAATAAAGGGCGCTAAAACAGAACAGGAAGAAATGGTGGACGCACTGGGACGCCCGATGGGCGAAGCGGGCATGAACCATTCGCGCCCGCAGAATATGCCGACGGTGTACCTTACAATCGACAGCAAAATTCAGTTTGTGCTGGAGGACGCGCTTGACCGCGCCATGAAGGAAACCAAATCGCGCGCGGCGGCAGCTATTTTGATGGACCCGCACACCGGCGCGGTACTGGGCATGGCTTCGCGCCCGACCTTTGACCCTAATGATTTTGGCGAATACCCGGTTTCCACGTGGACGAACAGAGCAATTTCCATTATTTACGAGCCGGGTTCCGTTTTTAAACCGATTGTAGGCTGCATGGGGCTGAGTGAAAACATCATTACGCCGCAGACCGTGTTTGAGGACAAGGGCAGCATTAAAATTGCCGACCGCGTTATCCGCAATTGGGACGGTGAAGGGCGCGGGCAGGTGCCCTTTGAGGATATTATTAAATACTCCATCAACACCGGCATGGTGCAGCTGGGCATGCAGCTCGGCGCGAACCAGATGATTGATTACAGCAAAAAGTTCGGCTTTGGCCAGCCGACTGGCATTGAACTGCCGGGCGAGGAAAGCGGCATTTTGTACAGCCCGGAAGATATGTACGAGCCTGATATTGCCACCATGGCCATTGGGCAGGGCATTGCCGTAACGCCGCTGCAAATGCTGCGCGCCATCTGCGCCATTGCCAACGGCGGCGAACTTCTGGAGCCTTACATTATTGATAAAATTGTAATGCCCGACGGGCGTGTGCTGCGCCAGGGGCAGAAGAAGGTTGTGCGCCGCGTTATTACCGAAGACGTTGCCGGGAAGATGCGCATGATGATGGAAAAAGTAGTCAGCGAGGGCGGCGGCAAACCGGCGCATATTGCTGGCTATCAGATTGCTGGCAAAACCGGCACGGCAGAAAAACTTGCCGAGCAGGGCGGCTATGCCCCGGGCGAATACATAGCTTCTTTTGTGGGCTTTGTACCGGCAGCCAATCCGCAGTATGCGATGCTGGTAATGCTTGATACGCCGCAGGGCGCGTTTTACGGTTCGCAGGTATCGGCGCCGGTATTTAAAGATACTTTGCAGCAGATACTTGTTGCCAAAGGCATTCAGCCGAGCACGCACGAAGGGCTGCCTTCGTTTGAAGAAGACGCCAAAGACAGGGCCAAAGCCGTTAAAGTGCCGGTAATGGAATTTTTGCCGGACAACAAAGTAAAGATACCGGACTTTACCGGGCTTGACATGCGCCAGACGGCAGAACTGGTGCAGCGCGGGCATCTGGTGCTGGTGCCTTACGGCAGCGGCAGGGCGAAAAAGCAGTCATTGCCGCCGGGGACTGTTGCCGCGGAAGGCACAAAACTGGAAATATGGTTTGAATAATTTATCTCTACCGGAAGGAAAAAGGAACTCCGGCAGAGAATAAAACAAAGATATAGTTATTTAAGTGCAGAAAAGGGAGGTACCAAGATGTTATCGGATATTGAAATTGCTCAAAAGGCGCATATGCTGCCTATTACTGAGGTTGCCGCAAAACTCGGCATCGGTGAGGAAGATATTGAGTTATACGGCCGCTACAAGGCAAAACTTTCCATGGATTTAATTAAAAGAGTGCAGGATAAGCCTGACGGAAAACTTATTCTGGTTACGGCCATTACCCCGACACCTGCCGGTGAAGGCAAATCCACCACTACGGTAGGCCTGGCACAGGGGCTTGCCAAAATCGGGCAAAAAGTTATCGTTGCCCTGCGCGAACCTTCACTCGGCCCCTGCATGGGCATTAAGGGCGGTGCAGCAGGCGGCGGCTATTCTCAGGTTGTGCCTATGGAGGACATTAACCTGCATTTTACCGGCGATTTCCATGCCATAACATCTGCCCATATGCTTCTGGCAGCCATGCTTGACAACCATATTCAGCAGGGCAATGCGCTTAATATCGACCCGCGCCGCATTGTGTGGAAACGCGTTGTTGATATGAATGACCGCGAGCTGCGCAACATAGTTGTCGGTCTCGGCGGCAAGGCGCACGGCGTACCGCGCCAGGACGGCTTTGATATTACCGTAGCTTCGGAGGTTATGGCTATTTTGTGCCTGGCAACCGGCCTGCACGATTTAAAAGAACGCCTGAGCAAAATTATTGTAGCTTACGATTACAGCGGCAACCCCATTACCGCAGGTATGCTTAAAGCACAGGGCGCAATGGCAGCACTGTTAAAAGACGCTGTAAAACCGAACCTTGTACAGACGCTGGAAAATGTGCCTGCCATTATTCACGGCGGCCCGTTTGCCAATATTGCCCACGGCTGCAACAGCGTAATGGCAACCAAAACGGCGCTCAAGCTTGCCGATTACACCATTACGGAAGCAGGCTTCGGCGCAGATTTGGGCGCGGAAAAATTCTTTGACATTAAATGCCGTTATGCCGGTTTAAAACCGGATGCAGTTGTGCTGGTTGCAACCGTACGCGCGCTTAAAATGCACGGCGGCGTGCCGAAAACAGAACTTGCCACTCCGGATGTGGAAGCTGTAAAACGCGGAATTGTCAACCTTGAAAAGCATATCGAAAACATTAAGCAGTACGGTTTGCCTCTGGTTGTTGCCATTAATGCCTTTGCACAGGATACCACTGAAGAACTGGAAGCCATCCGCAGCCACTGCGCCGCGCACGGCGTAAACGTTGCGCTTTCGGAAGTATTTGCCAAAGGCGGCGAAGGCGGCATTGAATTGGCGAAAGAAGTTGTGGCGCTGGCAACAAGCGGCAAAGCCGATTTTAAACTTCTGTACGGCGAAGAACTGAGCCTGAAAGAAAAAATTGAAACCATTGCCAAAAAGATTTACGGTGCAGTGGGCGTAAACTACACCAAAGAAGCAAACAATGCTTTGAAGGACTTTGAAAAAATGGGCTATGGGCATTTGCCTGTCTGCATGGCCAAAACCCAGTATTCCTTCTCGGATGACCCTACGCTTCTGGGCCGCCCGGAAGGCTTTGAAATTACCATTAAAAACTGCCGTATCGCAGCCGGTGCAGGCTTTGTGGTAGTATTAACCGGCGATATTATGACCATGCCGGGCCTGCCGAAAGTTCCTGCGGCCGAAAAAATTGACGTAAGCGACGACGGCGTAATAAGCGGACTGTTTTAAGGAGAACTGTTATGGAAACTTTGATTATGAGGGGAAAACCCGTTGCCGATGCTTACCGCGAAACCATTATGCAGCGTGTGGCCAATGCGCTTGGCAAAGGGCGTAAAGTAACGCTGGCAATTATTGTTGTTGGCGATGATCCGGCTTCGCACGTTTACAAAGACCGTTTAATGAAGCTTGCTGAAAGCATGGGCATTTATGTTAAAGAACTTTTATATCCTGCCGATACAAAACAGGAAGATTTGCTGCGCGACATTGCCCGCATGAACCACAACCGTTACGTTACCGGCGTACTGCCGATGATGCCGATGCCCAAACCGCTGGACAGCGATACAATCGGCGCGGCAGTTACCGCCAGCAAGGATGTGGATTGCCTGAACGTGAAAAACGTTGGCGATATGTATCTTGGCTACGGCAAAATGTCACCCTGTACGCCGCGTGCCTGCATGGCAACTTTGGAACATTACGGCATTGAACTGGAAGGCAAACATGCCGTTGTAATTGGCCGCAGCAATGTTGTAGGCAAACCGGTTGCCAATTTGCTTTTAAACAAAAATGCCACCGTTACCATTTGCCACAGCAAAACCAAAAACATTGCCGAAATTACCCGCCAGGCGGATATCATCGTTGCGGCAGTAGGCAAGCCCTGCTTTGTAACGCCCGATATGATTAAAGAAGGCGCAGTTGTTGTAGACGTTGGCATTAACGCCGTTGACGGCAAACTGGTGGGCGATGTTGACCCTGCCGTTGTAGGCAAAGCCTCGGCTTACACTCCTGTGCCGGGCGGCATTGGCGTTGTAAGCAATATGATGGTAATGGATTTGCTTACACGCAATCAGTAACAGGGCGGCGCGTATAAATGAAAAAATTTTTATGGCTGCTGCTGTTAGTGCTGTTTGCAGGTTTTATCTTTTTCAATTCTTCGCTGCCTGCGGAAACTTCATACAAAGCAAGTGGGCTGCTGGCCCAGTGGCTTGACAGCCTGTATGCCGCTATCGGCGACCCGATGCCGGTAGACCGTCTGGAAGCACGTCTGCGCAAGCTGGCACATTTTGTGGAATTTGCCGTTCTGGCAATGATTATGGTTAATACCTTTATCAGCTGGCGCGTGTCAAACCGCGTGGCGTCCGGCTATATCCTGTTTTTGGGGCTGGCCGTTGCCGTAGCGGATGAGTACATTCAGCTTTCGGTGCCGGGGCGTACGGCGCAGGTTACCGATATTGTGCTTGATTTCTGCGGCGTGTTCATTATCTGGCTGTGCCGCGAAATATGGCTGTGGAGCAAAAAGTAGCGCAGCAAAATATAATAACAAAATACGTTGCAAATAAAAAACACCGCTTTTACAGCGGTGTTTTTGCGTATATGAGTATAATAGCAATACATTGTTGTTTTGTTCAAACAAAATATTTATCTTGATGCGGTGACGTGTAGTTAGGGCAAAAGGTTTATATTATAAGGTCATAAATAAAAACTGCGGCGGCTGAAATTTTTAGTTTTAATCTTCGGGAGTCCGGCCGCAAAGCCCGGACGGAATCGGAGAAGCCGCAGCATTTTTACATGACCGCATTAAGATAAACCTTTTGCTGAAACATTATTGTTATATTTACTTTCTTACAGCTCTTTAATAAACTTGCACAGCTTGTCAACCGCATCCTGCGAGGTAGACCAGCTGGTGCAGATACGGGCAGCCACTCTGCCGTCCGGCAGGTTTTCATAAAGGCCGAGTTTAAAATGGCTGTTTATTTTTTCGTACATTTCTTTGGTGATGATGATGAACTGCTGATTGGTGGGTGAATCAGTCAAGAATTCAAAGCCGCATTCTTTAAGCACGGCTTTAATCTGCATGGCAGTATCAATGCCCTGTTTGCAGATACGGTAGTATAAACCGTTGGTGAACATGGCTTCAAACTGAATGCCAAGCAGGCGGCCTTTGGCAAGTACGCTGCCGCACTGTTTCATCAGCGGAATAAAATCTTCTTTAATGGCAGGGTTTAAAATAACTGCCGCTTCGCCGAACAGCATGCCGCATTTGGTGCCGCCAATGTAGAACACATCGCAGTTATTGGCAATGTCCTGCATGGTAAAATCGCAGGCGGGCGAAGTAAGCCCGTAACCGAGGCGCGCACCGTCAATAAACAGGTATAAATTATACTGCTTGCATACAGCGTATAAATCTTCCAGTTCCTTTTTGCTGTACAGCGTGCCGGTTTCCGTAGGCTGCGAAATGTAAACCATTTTAGGCATTACAATATGCTCGCGGCTGGGGTCGTGCAGGTATTTTTCCTGTTCGGCGGCAATCTGGGCAGCGGTAATTTTGCCGTCCTCGTCGGGCACTACAAGCACCTTGTGGCCGCTGCGTTCAATGGCGCCGGCTTCGTGCGTGTTAATATGGCTGCGCGCGGTTCCGTAAACGCCGTGGAAGGGGCGCAGGGAGGCGGAGATAATGGTAAGGTTGGTCTGCGTGCCTGCCATCATAAAATAAACGTCCGCATCCGGGCGGCCGCATTCTTTCTGAATCAGCGCGCGGGCAGCTTCGCAGTATGCGTCCTCGCCGTAGCCTGCTGTTTCTTCAAGATTGGTTGCTCCCAAAACTTCTAAAATTTCCGGCGTGCAGCCGGTAGTGTAGTCACTGGTAAAATAATACATCTTTCAGCCTTCTTTCGTTATTTGGCACGCTTGCTGCGGATAACCTCAAAAATAATCGGGGTAAGCGAAAACAGGATAATGCCCATGGTTACATACGAAAAGTTTTGTTTGATAAATGGAATGTTGCCGAAAAAGTAGCCGCCGCCGAGGAATAAAAATACCCAGGTGCAGGCGCCGCTGACATTGTAAATGGCAAAGGTGCGGTAGTGCATGGTGCCGATGCCTGCTACAAAAGGCGCAAAGGTACGCACAATCGGGGCAAAACGGGCCAGAAAAATAGCTTTGTGGCCGTGCTTGGCGTAAAAATCTTCGGCTTTTTTTACGTACTCCGGCTTAATCAGCTTTGAATTGGCGGCAAGTATTTTATGCCCCAGGTGTCTGCCTATCTCGTAGTTGCAGGC
>ULQI01018758.1_pt1 | contig 9950 bp, 8 predicted proteins | sample 1954261 | NCBI WGS metagenome assembly ULQI01 (sample SAMEA4835650, study PRJEB28245) | human gut metagenome | biome: gut microbiome; material: fecal sample | place: Denmark | collected 2008 | reverse complement strand
TTCCCAAATGAAACAGAAGAACAATTCCAAGATACACTTTCTTTATATGAAGAATGTGAATACGATTTAGCCTATACATTTATCTATTCTCCTCGTGAAGGAACACCTGCGGCTAAAATGCAAGACAATGTGCCATTTGAACAAAAACAAGACCGTTTAGAAAGATTAAATGAAGTTGTTAAAGAAAAAGCTTTAAAACAAAATCAACGTTTCCTAAATCAAGTTGTGGATGTTTTAGTAGATGGTCCATCTAAACGTGATGAAACAATGATGACAGGATATACTGCACATCAAAAATTGATCAACTTCAAAGGGCGTAAAGAAGATATTGGTAAAATTGTGCCTGTAAAAGTCACAGAAGTAAAAACTTGGGCTTTAAAAGGTGAACAAGTTGACTAGAATTGAAGAGCTTGCTAGAAAATTAAATCAAGAAATTTTAGCTTTAGAAGTTGTTCAAGAATATCAAAAGTATGAAAAACTTGTTTTAAATGATGAAAAACTTAAACAATTAGAAAAAGAATTAAAAGTATTACAAAAAAAGATTGTCAATCAAAAAGCAAAACAGGATGATCGAGTTACAAAAACAATTCAAGAATATCAAGGGAAAAAAGCATATTATGAAAATCATCCATTAGTTGTTAATTATTTATATTTACAAAATGAAGTGAATGAAATCTTACAAACAATCAATCAACAAATGAATAATGCTTTAAAGTAGGGAAACCTACTTTTTCTTTTTATTATTGACTTATTTAAATTTGGGGATTATAATTTTTCAAAAATATAGAAAGAATAAGGAGATAAAAAAATGGCATTTTACTTTGAAGAACCATCGCGTACTTTTAATGAATATTTATTAGTTCCAGGATACTCATCAGCTGAGTGTCGTGCTGAAAACGTAAGTTTAAAAACACCATTAGTTAAATTTAAAAAAGGTGAAGAACCTGCATTATCACTAAATGTTCCATTAGTTTCAGCAATTATGCAAGCTGTATCTGATGACAATATGGCAATTGCCTTAGCTAAAGAAGGTGGAGTTTCATTTATTTATGGATCTCAATCAATCGAAAGCCAAGCAGCTATGGTAAGACGTGTTAAAAATTATAAAGCTGGATTCGTTCCAAGTGATTCAAACTTATCACCTGAATCAACTTTAAAAGATGTTTTAGATTTAAAAGAAAAAACTGGACATTCAACAATGGCAGTTACAGCAGATGGAACTGCTAACGGTAAATTATTAGGAGTTGTTACTGGAAGAGATTATCGTATTTCTCGTTTATCAATGGATACAAAAGTTGAAACTTTTATGACACCATATGATAAACTAATTTGTGCAGATTTAGGAACATCTCTTAAAGAATGTAATGATATGATTTGGGATAACAAATTAAATTCATTACCTGTAGTAGATGCTGAACAAAGATTACATTATTTCGTATTTAGAAAAGACTATGAAAATAGAAAAAATAATCCAAATGAATTATTAGATGAAAATAAACGTTACATTGTTGGTGCTGGAATCAACACACGTGACTATGCTACACGTGTTCCTGCATTAGTAGAAGCTGGTGCTGATGTTTTATGTATCGATTCATCTGAAGGATTCTCAGAATGGCAAAAATTAACAATCGATTGGATTAGAGAAAATTATGGTGATACTGTTAAAGTAGGTGCCGGTAACGTTGTTGATGCAGAAGGATTTAGATTCTTAGCTGAATGTGGTGCTGATTTCGTTAAAATTGGTATCGGTGGAGGATCAATTTGTATCACTCGTGAACAAAAAGGTATTGGTCGTGGACAAGCTACAGCAACAATCGAAGTAGCTAAAGCAAGAGATGAATACTTTAAAGAAACAGGAATTTATGTACCAATTTGTTCAGATGGTGGTATCGTTCATGATTATCATATGACATTAGCCTTAGCGATGGGTTCTGATTTTATTATGCTAGGTAGATATTTCTCAAGATTTGATGAATCTCCTACAAATAAAGTTCAAATTAATGGACAATATATGAAAGAATATTGGGGTGAAGGTTCTGCTCGTGCTCGTAACTGGCAACGTTATGATATGGGTGGAGATGCTAAACTTTCTTTTGAAGAAGGCGTAGATTCTTATGTACCATATGCTGGAAGTTTAAAAGATAACGTTGGTTTATCATTATCAAAAATTAAACATACAATGTGTAACTGTGGTGCTTTAACAATCCCTGAATTACAACAAAAAGCTAAAATCACTTTAGTATCAGCTACTTCAATTGTTGAAGGTGGCGCACATGATGTTGTGTTAAAAGACGCTAAAGAACAAAAATAAGACTTCGTTGAAGTCTTTTTTTTATTTTTAGACATATTGTTATATGGGGTGACAAAATGGCTGGTAAAGTGTATGAAATCATGACCAAGGCAACTTTATCAAAAGGAACGAAAAAAACGATTTCTAAATATGATTATGTTGTTAATGAGATTGATAAAATACTAGGATGTTGGATTTGTAATCATCAATATCAAGGAATCATTAGGGAGCATCAACCATTTATAGAAGGAAGTTTTGATTTGCATATTTGGTATAGTCATTTAAATGAAAGTTATTTATTAAAACAACAAGTGCATTACCAAGATGATATTGATTTAAATATGAAAGATCATCAACTCAGTCAAAATGATCAAATTATTGTTGAAAGTCAATACTTACCTCGATGTATCCATGCAACCTTAGAAAATAAAACAATGCACATCGAAATAGAAAAACAAATGTCTTTAAAAATCATTGGTAATACAACACTTCTTGTAGAAAGTAAAACAAATGATGAAGAACTTGAAATGAAAATTAATCCCGATTTCATAACATAGAAAGATGTTTCTTTCTATGTTATAATAATCAACGAATTAGAATGAGGTGTAAAAATGAAACAAAAATACAGTCCAATGATGATGCAATATTTAGGTATCAAGGAACAAAATAAAGATTCTATTGTGATGTTTAGATTAGGGGATTTTTATGAAATGTTCTTTGATGATGCGATGATTGTTTCTAAAGAACTAGAACTTGCTTTAACAGGGAAAAATGCCGGCGCTAAAGAAAGAGTTCCAATGTGTGGGGTTCCTTTTCATAGTGCGAGTGGATATATTCAAAAATTAGTAGATAATGGACATAAAGTCGCGATTGTTGAACAATTAACAGATCCTGGAAAAAAAGGTATTGTTGAACGTGGTGTTGTTCAAATTGTCACACCAGGTACTATTTTTGATGAATCGATGACAAAGAATAAAAATAATTATATCGCGTGTATGATGATTTTTGATTTTGTTTATACGCTTGCTTTTTGTGATATTACAACAGGTGAATTTCAAGTCATCAATATTGATAAAAAGGATCATCTTTTAAATAATCAATTAGCTTCGATGGAAGTTAAAGAAATTGTTGTTAAAAGTGATTGTACATATAACTTTAATGATTCAATTATGGTATCTCATTATGATAATGAAACATTTAATGAAAAATATCGAGATATTTTTCATAATATAAAAGATTTAAAAGAAATCAAAGTATCTACTTTATTATTAAATTATTTAATTGAAACACAAAAAAGAGACTTGGAACATCTTCAAATGATTGAAGAAATCAATAATCAAGATTTTATGACAATGGATCTTTATACTAAAAAATCATTAGAATTAACTGAAAATTCTAAAGATCATGAAAAATATGGTTCCTTATTTTGGTTATTAGATATGACAAAATCAGCAATGGGAGCAAGACTTTTAAAAAATTATATTGATCGACCACTTTTAAAAAAAGAAGCCATTGAAGAAAGATTAGATATTGTTGAAATCTTTACTCAACAATTTATTCAAAGAGAAAGTATTAAAGAAATATTAAAAGAAATCTATGACTTAGAAAGACTATCAAGTCGTATTGCTTTTGGAAACATTAATGCAAGAGATTTAAAATGGATTGCTTCTTCTTTAAAAGTCTTACCAGAATTAAAACAACAACTTTATTCATTCAATGAACCTTTAACAGATCAATTAGCCAATCAAATCATTGATCTATCACATATTACAAAACTCATTGATGATGCTATTATTGATAATCCTCCTCTTACGATTAAAGAAGGAAATATTATCAAAGATCATTTTAATGAAGAATTAGATGAATTACGTTATTTAAGAGATCATGGAAAACAATGGTTAGTTGATTTTGAACAAAAAGAAAGAGAAAAAACAGGTATTAAAAACTTAAAAGTTGGGTATAATCGTGTCTTTGGTTATTATATTGAAGTTACAAAAGGAAGTTTAGATCTTGTTAAAGATGAATTCGAATATACAAGGAAACAAAGTTTATCGAATGCAGAAAGATTTATTACGCCTGAATTAAAAGATATGGAAAGTAAGATTTTATCGGCACAAGATAAAATTCAAAAATTAGAATATGTTTTATTTACTCAAGTTAGAAATGAAATTAAAAAAGAAGTCCATTTGATTCAAGATGTTTCGAAAATTATCGCGCGTGTAGATGTTTATCAATCTCTTGCAATGTTAGCAAGTGAAAATAGTTATGTAAGACCTGTCTTTAATGATCAAAAAATTATGGATATTAAAGAAGGTAGACATGGTGTCATTGAAAAAGTCATGGGGCATGGTAAATATGTACCTAACGATGTTTCAATTGATGACAATTCACCAGTTGTCTTAATTACAGGGCCAAATATGGGTGGTAAATCGACTTATATGAGACAAGTAGCTTTAATTGTTATTATGGCACAAATTGGTTCGTTTGTTCCTGCTAAATATGCGAATCTTACAATCTTTGATCAAATCTTTACGCGTATTGGAGCAAGTGATGATTTAATTAGTGGTCAATCAACTTTCATGGTAGAAATGTTAGAAGCGAATAATGCTTTACGTTTTGCTAGTGAAAAATCGTTGATTTTATTTGATGAAATTGGTCGAGGAACAGCAACTTTTGATGGAATGGCTATTGCCCAGGCAATGATTGAATATATTGCCAGTGAAATTCATTGTATGACATTATTTTCAACCCACTACCATGAACTTACATTTTTAGAAGATAAAGGTCTTGGCATCCAAAATGTTCATGCTAGTGCTAGAGTAGATAATGATCATTTAGTATTTGAATATTTAATTAAAAAAGGACGTTCTAATAAATCTTATGGGGTCAATGTGGCTAAACTTGCTAAATTACCAGATGAAGTAATCAATCGTGCTAATTTAGTATTAGAAACACTTGAAGAAAATAACGTAGAAGATTGTTTAATTGAAGAAAAACAAGTTCAAGTTATTGAAAAAGAAAGTGAAGTTGAAAAATATTTAAAGACAATTGATCCAATGGCTTTATCACCATTAGATGCTTTGTCAACTTTAATCGAATTAAAGAAATTAGTAAAGTAGAGGTGGCCTATGAAAATAAAACAACTTGATGATATTTTAGCAAATAAAATAGCAGCTGGTGAAGTCATTGAAAGACCAGCAAATGTTGTCAAAGAATTAGTTGAAAATAGTATTGATGCCTCTTCTTCTAAAATAGATATTATTATAGAAGAAGGAGGAATGAATTTAATTCAAATTATTGATGATGGATCAGGAATGGATAAAGAAGATGCATGTCTTTGTTTTTCAAGACATGCAACAAGTAAAATCTATAATGATCAAGATTTATTTTGTATTCAAACATTAGGCTTTAGAGGCGAAGCTATTCCTTCCATTGCTTCTATTTCTCGTTTTGTTTTAAAAACCAGTGATGGAAGTCAAGGATCAACAGTAATTTATGAATTTGGTAAATTTATTGAACAAAAACAAAGTGATCTTAATAGAGGAACAAATATTTCTATTTCAAAGCTTTTTCAAAATGTACCAGCAAGATTAAAATATGTAAAATCTGTCAATGCTGAATTTGCACATATACAAAATTATGTAGAAAGACTTTCTTTATCTCATCCAGATATTGCTTTTACTTTAATACATAATGATAAGATGACTTATAAAACAAATGGAAATGGAAATTTATTAGAAGTTATTCATCAGATTTATGGGTTATCTGTGGTTAAAAATATGTTGAATTTAAAAGCTGGAAATGATGAATTTCAAATAGAAGGTTTTATTGGCAAAATTGAAGTGAATAGGGCAAGTAAGAATCATATTGTTACGATGGTCAATCATCGTATTGTTAAAAATCAAGTAGCAATCGATGCTATTAATCAAGCGTATCGTAAATATTTAGCAGATAATCGTTATCCTATTGCAGTCATCAATATTGAAATTGATCCTTATTTAGTGGATGTCAATGTTCATCCAAGCAAGTTAGAAGTTAAGTTTTCTAAAGAATACGAATTAAAACAATTAATTTTTGATGCGGTATCTAAAACTTTAGAAAATGTAAATTTAACCTATCAAGTTAAAGAAGAAAGACCAATCTTTAAACCACAACTAGATCAAATGGATCTAGATATTGATTTTAGACAAGAAATTCCTACAAAGGTTCAAGAAAAACCACAAGCTTCATTTATTCAAGAAAAAAAACAACCACTATTTGTACATGAAGAAAAAAATGAATATATAACAGAACCTGTAGAAAAGCTTGTTGAAGAACCTATCCAACTTGAAAAAGTTGAAGTGTCTTTAAAAGAAATGAAAAAGAAAATATTTGTAAAAGCACAAATTCATGGAACTTATATTGTAGGTGAAGATGATAGTGGAATGTATTTGATAGATCAACATGCTGCACAAGAAAGAATCAATTATGAATATTTTCTGGAAAAATATAGTCATCCGGATATGACAATGAGAGATTTATTAGTACCTATTACAGTTGAATATCCTTTAAGTGAATGTATGATGATTGAAGAAAGAAAAGACTTATTAAAAGAAGTTGGCATTGATTTAGAGCCTTTTGGTAATGGTTTTATTATTAAACAACTGCCAATGTGGATGAATCAAATTAATGAACATTTATTTATTGAAGATATGATTCAACAGATATTAAAAGATAATAAAATTGATTTACTTTCTTTACAAGAACATGCTATAGCAACATTAAGTTGCAAAGCATCTTTAAAAGGAAATAGTCATCTATCAATTGAGTCAATGCAAACAATTGTTGATAATTTAATGCGTTGTGATAATCCTTATGTTTGTCCACATGGAAGACCAACGATTATTCATTATTCAGCATATGAATTAGAAAAATTGTTTAAGAGGGTCGTATAATGGAAAAAGTAATTGTTGTAATTGGACCAACAAGTGTTGGTAAAACAAAAATGGGAGTAGCTCTTGCTAAAAAGTTCAATGGAGAAGTTATTAGTGGAGACTCTATGCAAATTTATAAACAGATGGATATAGGAACTGCTAAAGTCACAGAAGAAGAAAAAGAAGGTATTATTCATCATTGTGTAGATATTTTAAATCCTGATGAAACATACAGTGTTCATGATTTTCAACAAACAGTAAGAAAAAAGATAACAGAAATTACCCAAAGAGGACATGTTCCAATAATTGTTGGAGGAACAGGCTTATATATAAAAGCAGCATTATATGATTATCAATTTGATGAAATGGAAAATGATCATCATGCAATAAATGAAAAATATAAAGATTATACAAATGAACAATTACATGATCATTTAAAATCAATCGATGAAGAAAGTGCAAAAATATTGCATTTCAATAACCGTCGACGTGTTTTAAGAGCTATTGAAATCTATGAAACAACAGGTAAAAGAAAAAGTGAAATGTTAGAAGAACAAGAGCATATTTGTTTATATGATGCTTATTTTGTGGGATTAACGCTTCCTAGAGATGTTTTATATGAAAGAATTAACAAACGTGTTGATGTGATGATGGAAAATGGTTTAAAAGAAGAAATGGAGCGTCTTTATAGTCAAGGACTTACAAGAAATCATCAAAGTATGAAAGCGATTGGTTATAAAGAATGGTTTGATTATTATGATCATCAAATTGATTTAAATGATGTTTTAGAGCTAATAAAAAAACATTCAAGACAATACGCTAAAAGACAGTATACTTGGTTTAAAAACCAATTTGATGTTCATTGGTATGATGTGAATTTAGAAAACTTTGAACAAACCATTGAACAAGTAACAGATGATATAGAAAAAATCCTAAAAGTTTAGGATTTTTTTGTATGATTTAATTTTTTAATATTACTTGTACGCCCATGTTTTAAAATACGTCGATAATTTTCAGCTAAAGCTTTTTCATATTGACTTGTCATCCAAGGTACATAGAATTGATTATTTGCGATTTGATCAGGTAAATATTGAATATATTCCCATAACTCAGGACGATCATAATTATATTTTTCATCCTCTTCTAGACCAACAGGTGTTAATCTTAAATATTCAGGTGCAGGCAAAGATTGTTGTCTTAAAGAAGCTAAGGCAGCATCAATAGCTGCTTCTGATGATTTAGATTTAGGTGAAAGACATAAATCAATAATAGCACTTGCAATAGGAATTCTTGCCTCAGGAAATCCTACTGTTCTGGCAGCTTGAAAAGCAGCCACAGTACGCATACAAGCATTTGGATTAGCAAGTCCAACATCTTCATATGCACAAACAAGAACACGTCTTTCTAAAGATTCAATATCATTATATTCTATCAACTTTGCAAAATAATACATAGCTCCATTAGGATCACTTCCACGAATAGATTTTTGTAAACCACTTAAAGTATCATAATATTGATCTTCATCTTTATCAAATTGACCATTAGCTTGTGTTAAAGCATTTTTAGCATCTTCAATAGTAATATGATTATCATGAGAAATAATTGTACATACTTCTAAACAATTATATGCAAAACGAATATCTCCTGATGAAAGACGAGCAATATGTTGCAAGACTTCTTCATCACATTGATATTGATGATGATAGCCCTTTTCGCTATCTAAAGCGTGATGTAAACCTTGAATAATATCTTCTTGAGTTAAAGGCTTAACTTCAATGATTTGACATCTTGAACGAATGGCAGGATTGATTGAATGATAAGGATTAGCTGTTGTACATCCAACAATAATCAATAGACCACTTTCTACATAAGGAAGTAAATTATCTTGTTTCATTTTATTCATACGATGAATTTCATCGATAATGACAAAAAGACCATTAGATAATTTAGCTTCTTCAATAATCAAATCCATTTCTTTTTTATTTCCTGTAGATGCATTAAAAGTACGACAAGGCATATTTAAATCATGAGACAAAGCCATTGCAAGAGTTGTTTTACCACAACCTGGTGGGCCATATAAAATAACAGACATTGGGTGATTCTTTTCTACAAATTTAGTAAATAAACCATTTTCACCTATAATATGTTTTTGTCCTAATATATCTAAAAGAGATTGAGGTCTCATATTATAAGCTAAAGTTCCACTCATAAAAAAATCTTCCTCCTTAATACAAAATGAATTATAATGATTATAACACTTTTATAAAAAGAAAGGTAGAAATGAATATGAGATTAGTTGTACAAAGAGTAAGTGAAGCAAGCGTGGAAATTGAAGGAAAAATAAATGGACAAATCAAACAAGGATTTATGGTATTAGTAGGTATTACGAATGATGATAATGAAGAAATTGTTGATAAGATGGTTAATAAGCTTATCAATTTAAGAATTTTTGAAGATGAAAATGAAAAATTGAATTTATCATTGATGGATATCAAAGGAGAAATTCTTTCTATTTCACAATTTACTTTATATGCAAATTGTAAAAAAGGAAGGAGACCTAGTTTTTTAGATGCTGCTAAACCAGAAATATCAAAACCATTATATGAATATTTTAATAAAGCATTAGAAAATGCAGGGGTCCATATAGAAACAGGAATCTTTGGAGCGATGATGAAAGTCTCACTGATCAATGATGGACCAACAACAATCATCCTGGACAGTAAAGAAATCATATAGTCATAAGGCAA
>ULQI01001190.1_pt1 | contig 10121 bp, 11 predicted proteins | sample 1954261 | NCBI WGS metagenome assembly ULQI01 (sample SAMEA4835650, study PRJEB28245) | human gut metagenome | biome: gut microbiome; material: fecal sample | place: Denmark | collected 2008 | reverse complement strand
CAAGTTATTGGAAGCCAATTATGAAACCGGGCAGAAGCTCGTAGAGGACGGGCTTGCCACGCAGACAGAAGACCCGGAGGAAGTCGTCGCGGAGGCAAAGCGCCTGTTGGATTACGGCGAGCAGTGCGGCAAAGAAGATATGATGGAAGAGGACGGACAGGACCTTCTCTATGACATGGTAAGCGCATCCAACCGCCTGATGGATCTGATCGAAAAGAACGGAGGTACGGCAATCACAATGGATGAGGCGATCGGGAAAGAGACAGAAGCCGCGCCTGTCACGGAAGCAGCAACAGAAATGGAAGGGGAAACGGCAGCACCGGGCGCAGAAACAGAGCAGGAAGCACCGGAATCAGCACCGGATGCAGCACAGGAAAGCGCGGCACAGCCGGATGCAGTAGAAAGCCAGACACCGGCAGAAGGACAGTAAGGAAGGAGCGGGGACCATGCAACCAGTCGGGTTAAAGATTAAGCATAATGTAGCACTGTTACTGTCCGTATCCTTCCTTCCATGCTTCTTAGCCTACGGCATTACGCCGCAGACGCCAAAGGAAGATGAAACCGCCGTGGTGGCGGAAGCGGATGCAAAAGAGGTGGCGGAAACAGGTGCGGATACCGAAGCGGCGAAGCGGAAAGCCCAGTTAAGTGGTATGTTTCGTGCGCTTTCCGACCGCGGGACGGACCGGGAGCGGACAGCAGAGGATTACCGGAAGATCGGGTTCACCTATACGGAAGAAATGTACCTGCAGTTAAGCGGAAGCGATACGGTACCGGAGGACTGGCAGGAAGAAATGGCACCGCTCATGGAAGGACTCATCGAAGAAGAAGCGGAGTTTACAGAGGAAGCAGGCACGGATGACGGCGTAGATGAGAAAGCATGGGAACCGGTCAATTCCCTGGATGCCGGACGGTATGCCTGGGCGACCGGCTCCACGGAAGAACTGCCCGTAGCATTAGATGCCGCCAGGGCCGCGCAGAAACGGCTCGGATTCCCGTACTCCCAGCCAAGGAGGGACAGCGGGATCGCCTATGACTGTTCATCCCTGGTGTACTGGGCCTACCGGGATGCCGGGGTGAACATCGACCCGGTAAACTGCCACACGGCAGCCAATATCGCGGAGTACCTCGAAGGGACCGGAAGGGGCGTCGATGCCGGTGACTTAAAAGCAGGGGATCTGATTTTTTACTCGTTTAAGAAGAACGGGCGGTATAAGAACATCAGCCACGTTGCCATGGTCTGCGATGGCGGACTGATGGTGCAGGCATCCTCCACCTTAGGACGCGTTGTCATGAGTGAGATCAGTCTCGCAAAGGCAGTTGCAATTGCAAGACCGGTATCGGAAGCAACCGTAGAAGGACAACTTGACGCCCAGATTGCTACCGATTCAGAAGCCGCACAGGCGGAAACGTTTGCCGGAACGTCCGCAGGGGAAGTGGCGGAAGTGATAGAAGCACAGGAAACTACAGCTGAATACGGGCCGGGTGTTCTCTCGCAGGAAGGAGAAACGGACGACACCAAGGCCTCGGAGCCCGAAACACAGGAATATGGCCCGGGCTTTGTAACCGAAGAAGCATCCGAAACGGAAGCGCAGGCCCAGCCGGAGGCAGCACCGGAAACGCAGCCTTCCGCAGAAAGCACAGGAGCGTAACCCGACTTTTCCTAGCCTATCACCATTTCAGGTTTTTTGGAACGAACCGTACCGTATACGGCTCCATCCGGAAGCGTACGAACCATACAGAAAGGAGAGAGAAACATGGCAGGCTGCATGACGATTATGACAAAACAGGGAGTTATGATCACGGCGAGTGCACCGAACATTTCCTGTTCGGACGGAAAAACGTATTTCTGGTCCGGCACGACCCTGACAGGCCCATTCGGCATGAGCTCCTTCAACGTCCGCTCCTTTGAGGAGGCGGTCGGTATTGTGATCGGCTACTACGGTGGCCGGACATATTAAGCCGCAAGACCCTACCCCCATGGAACAGTTTCCACGGGGGTATTTTTATGCCCGCAAAGAGAACGACACGTTTCCATACTGAGGATGTATGTAACAAATCATAAGAAAAGGAGGAAACAGAAATGTACAGAAATTATGGAGACAGAGATTTTTTTGAAAACGGGGTCCTTGTGGACACCGAACATTCCGACACTGTATTCCCGATGCTTTTATGCCGCCCGTACCCGGATGAGGAAGACTTATACCAGTTCGGCGAAGTGGAAGTGGATCTGGATGACTTTAAGGAGAGTGGCTGGGGCGACCGGAAGGTTGTCATGGATTATCTTGGCATGACGGAGGAAACGTACGATCCGGTGCAGTTAGCGATCGGCTGCACGGAATACTTTTCCTGGGACAACTTCGGGGCAGCCTCTTACGCGTATGACTGGCAGCGTATGGATAAACGGTCCATCTGCGAGATTTTAAAGCACCGCCTGATCGCTTCCGACAACCTGGATATCGTGTGGTAATAATAGGAAGGAAAGATAGTAAGGGAAGGAAAATACAGAAAAGGAGAACATGCGCAATGATCAAACTTTACAAAAACGCAGAAAAGAATGAGAAAATCAAAGCCGTTATCGCAGATTTACGCAAGACCAGCAGGCCATTTTCTTTCAAGTATTATCATATGACTGAGAGAATATCCTGGATTATGAGTCACTATGATCTGGAATCCTGGGAGATGGCGAGAAAAATCATATGGATCTTAACAGGAGATTGTGCAAGACAGATGCAGATCTGCGAAACGATTGGAACGGATTATGCAATGTACGTTCCTTCAAGTTACTCGGCATCAAACGCAGAAAAGGAGAAAATAAAATATGAATAACAGAATGGAAACAAACAATACAGCCATTGTAAAAAAGCCGTGCGGGTTCCTCTCAAAACCGTTATCCGTAAGGGAACAGTGGGCGTTATGCGATGAGGATGCGTATCTGGAAGGGTTCGTAGCTGTAAACCCGGCGGAACTTGTCGTAAACGATTTAAAGGGGCTCTTAACCCTCTTATCCGAACGGCTGGTCGGTGACCCGTTTTTAAGGGATGTCACCTACCAGGCGGAAGGCGTGACCTCGTTCCACCATGTAATCGTCCGTGTGCGCGGATGCATCGATGAGTGCGAGCCGTCCGAAAAGGAAATGGATGCGATCACGGCAGAGATCTGTGATGGGATTCTCGCGTTATGCAATGATGACGCGTTAAGCAAGCTCATCGGGGAGCCGGTGGACGGAAAAACAGGAAAGGAAAAGGAACAGCAGGTTTTGGCATTCCTTGAGATTTCTTCCATCTGGGACCTGATCCGGTACTATAAGACGTACGCCATGCCAGCACAGACAGAAGGCACCCAAGCCGAATCAGAACCGGAGACAGCAAAGACGTATCTGATCGCAGGACTCCAGTACGCCCCGGAATCTTATATGACGAAGGAAGGTATGGAACGCCTGATGAAGCTGCTCCCATCGGAAGAGTTTGAGATCTGCCATATCGACGGACATAACAACACCAGTTCCTGTTTCCTGATAGATGCAGGATTGTGGGGAGAGTTGGAAGTGAAAGACGTACAGGAATTGGAACAGTCCGTTGCCAGGATCTTAGATGACGTTAATCTGGAATCGGAGGACTGCACCTATGAATGGCGCAATGTCCGGCTGTTTTTGGATTACTTATAGAAACAAACAAAAACATTACGGCGCGGGATTCTCCTGCGCCGGATACGAAAAAGGAGAAAAACAATGAGAACACAGCAAAACCCATACATGACCGGAGATTTTTTTACCATGATATGCAAGCAGATCGAGTTCCCAAAGATCGTGGAAACTTCCGTGCCGGATGCAAAAAGCCGCCTCATCACACGCGCAGACGGCGTGTTTTACAGCCGTATCGACCAGAACTGGGCCGGAGACAGCATCCGTCTCGATGTCTGGCTGGAATATCCAGCCCCGAAGAATCGGGCTGTCCGCCTTGGAACCTTCTTAACCAGGGACCGCGGGCCGCATGCCATGCGTGACATGGCGCGGCTGATGGCTGACTTTATGTATACAGCGGGCCGCTTTATCAAAACCCATCCGGAGGATTTCCAGTGGGAAGGTTATCGCGTGAGCGGTATCGCGGAAGATGGGACCAGTTCTGGCACCGTCTACTGCGACAGGGTCTGCACGGCCATGCCACAGGTGGTGAAGCTGCTAAAAACCAACCCGTATGTCCAGTTCTTCGATTATAAGGAACAGGAAGCATGTTATTTTCGCATGGGAACAAACGGGATGCTTTCCGAATACGGGACTCTCGAAGCATGTCAGAAGGCGGCGCAGGACGCCATCCGGGAAAGCGAGGCCAAAAACCCAGCAGAATCTTCAGAAGAAGAATGCCGTCCGGAAGCGGAGGAAACTGCAAAAGAAGAAAAGGAAGAGAGTGAGAAATAACAAGAAGACAGGCAGAAAAACTGCATAACGAAGATGAGATCATGGCGAAAGAGACCGGAGAGATCTTAACGGTACTTTCTGTAGAGGTATATAGCAAGAAAGTCCTCGTTTGCTGTGATGATAGCAATACATACCACCACAGGAACATCCGATGAGAAAAAACAGGTACCCGGGACCGGCGGCGAGAGCTGCTGACTGGGTACTTTTTTTATACCCGGAAAGCAGATGATGCATTTTGACACAGACAGCGGCACGCCGGAAACACATACTGATACCGTAAACTAAAATATCACAAGGAATGAGAGGAGAAAAAATATGTTAATCAGAGAATTTGTCCAGAACCCGGCGTTTGATGTAAATTGTTATATCAAAATTTTCGACAGCACAAAGGAAGCAGGGTGGGAAGGAAAAATCCCGGTTTATGACGGGTATGGCTCTCCGGTAGACACTTCCGAAGACATCCTTTCTATGGAGCTGTCCTACGTGACAACCAACCAGCACGAGATCATTCTGGAAGGAATCCACAGGGACGGTGTTGTCCAGAAAGAAGAACCGGAAAAACTGATGGAAGGACATAAGGAAAAGGTACAAAAAGCGCTGCAGGCACTGTATGATGCGGCATACCAGGTTAACCAGATTACAGACGAGGATGATTACGAACAGTTTCCAGATCTGCTGGATGAAAGCGCAAATATCACAAACGAGTTCAAAAACCTGGGTATCGTGGGGGACGGCATTGTGTCCTTATGATATTCAAAAAAGGAAATGAGAGGCGAAGAAAAAACATGAAGAGAAACGAAATTTTTGTAGGAAATTTATGCCTGGAAGTGACAAGACGCTGCAATATGGGATGCGCACACTGCCTACGGGGCAATGCTGAAGATCTGGATATGAGCCATGAGACGATCGAACAGGTCCTGGGCCAGGTAGATGTAATCGGACAGGTTACCTTTACCGGTGGGGAGCCATCCCTCAATGTGGACGCCATCCGGTACTTTTTTGCGCAGGCAAGGAAATACGGGAAACTGCCGCGCTCTTTCTTTGTCGCAACCAACGGGAAAGCGAATCAGGAGGAGCTGGCCATAGAACTGTTAAAGCAGTACCCGGACATGGAAGAGCAGGAACTCTGCGGCGTAGCGTTATCTGTCGATGAATGGCATGATCCGCAGGATTATGACCGGTCTATCTTGAAGGGCCTGTCATTCTACAGCGATTGCAAGGAAAAGCCGGACGGCTATAGCCTGATCCCGGAAGGACGTGCAGTAAAATTGGTGATCGATCCGGAAAAGATGATTCGCCCAACGTCAGCGCACATCGTTCTTTCCGGAAATTCCGACCCGGATGCCGGAGCACTCGAAGTGGAGATGCTGTATGTAGCGGCTGACGGAAAGATCACGGGAAACTGCGATATGTCTTATGCGCGGATCGAAAAGGAAGCTGAATATACCATCAGTGGCTTCCGTGCGGCAGTAGACAAGCTGGTCAGCGAATTGGGATGATGGCAGGATAACAAAAAGAAAGCTGGGAAACACTCCCGGAAAACAAAAAAGAAGAAAGGATGTCGCGCATCTGAAAGAGCGCGGCAGAAAGGGAAACAATATGAGCAAATACATTACACTGTCAAGCGATTACCACGTTCTTTGTCTGAATGAAAATGGAGAGATCGAAAAGCGGCTTCAGGCAGATGATCCGGTCTTCGAAAAAGCGATCGGAAAAATGATCGAAAGTTTCAACGAAGCACGTCTGGAACGGTATCTGGACGATGACATGGCAAAAAAATGCTTAGGGTATACGGTGAAAGATAAGATCCGCTCCATCCGTATGCAGTTTGCGGGCAAAAAGGATGAGTGCGGTAACCCGTACGTGAAGATCATTGTAGAGACGCATCCAAGAGCGCTGGTGATGACCAAGAAGGTCCGCGCGTTTATCGATGACTATCTCAGCGCGCAGTTTTGCGACGGATGGGGCGAAGGGTTTTTCTACCCGGGCCACAGTTTCCAGATCGACCAGATGAGGTTAGCAATAGAATAACAACGGACAAACAGGCCTGATCCCGGATGGGAGGGCCTGTTTTTGCGTTTGCCTAACAGTTTTTCGCTATATCCATCATTTTTTCGTACTGCAGAGCTCCTTCATGGTATCAAAATCACCGGTATAGGCGGTGCGTTTCCCGTCCAGAGCGTGTTCATCCAGCAGGAAATACGCGCTCGTCTCCGCTGTATCATCCCAGGTCACATCGATGATCTTCTTGACCCCGTCGATCATAACGGTATCCCACGCATGGTAACTATCCAATGTCATCCCGACCACCGGATCTACCTGCAGACCGCAGTAAGTACCGAGCAGGTAGAAGAGCCCCGCGTACCCGTAACAGGCCGTTTTCCCGGACGCCCACGCATCCACAGCCAGCTGCCGTTGTTCTGACACCTCATAGGTCAGCCGGTTCCGGATCGCGTCATGGATGTAGGATGCTTTCTGATAGTCGCTCATACCGGCAATAGCGGCTTTCATGGCCTTAGCGCTCTCATAAAACTGCGCCAGGGGCGCAATGTCGTGGGTCGGCTGCCCGCCCTCCAAAATAATCAAACGTTCACCCGATACAAGGTGCGGCGTCCGTGCGTTTAAGGCAGAGTACACGACCCGGTAAAAATAGGATGGATCTTTGGGGTAGACTCCGATGATACCGAGTCGACCGTCTGTCGTGTTGACCGTGCCGTTTCTCGGGTCAGTTCCGCAGATCGCAGCTAAGGATGTGTCCACGGCGATCCGGCGCATGCTTTCGTCCGTTTCATTTGCATACAGATCCGTCAGAATGGCAAGGGCCTGTCTCGCTTCCTCCGTATCCGGATAGTTCGTTTCCACGGATGCAACCCGGCCGGGTCCCATGGCGGAATTTGCTGTCCCTATCGCGTAAGCTGTGCAGGGTGTCGCGTACAGACTGACAGCGCACGCCAGGACGGCGGCAGTTCTTATAATGTGATTCACTGGAAACCCCTCCTTTTATTTCAAGTCCCATTCAGTATGGCAATCACGGAACAAAACGCTGATGGCTTTCCCGTGCGTACCGAGAATTCCCGCGTATGAACAGGCGATAGAGCAGGCAGATCCGGCCAAACGAATACCATAAAGGACGAAAAGTCGAATTCCGACCTGCTGATTTTGACCAAAAAGTGTTATCCGCAAAAAGGAGCCTCACGGCAACATCCGACATACTGAAAGAAATCAGAGAGGAGGAGATGTCAATTGATATCGGAAAAGAAACTCTACGAAACGCAGGCAGAATGGGCTCTGAATCACACACGCTATCCGGATGTCATATGGGCGGAAGACCTGTTTGATATCACGATCGTCCCGTACCAGGGCTCCATCCGGAAGCTCCCGCATTACGCGGACATGAAAGACCGGCTGGAGCTTTACGGACTCATCGTGGTCATGCATACCATACAGGAAGTGCGGATCCTGGAATGCCGGGCAGATGTAGCAGGAAACCGGCTATACATCACGGAAGAGGTCTGGAAAAAATTCTGGAAAGAAATAAGAAAGAGTATTGCAAGTGCTATGAAAGAACACGGCCTTCCGGTCAATCCGGGAACATGCCTGGACCTGCAATTTACGTCAAGCCAGAAAGTGAAACAGAAAAAAATACAGCCGGTCGATATATGGACCAGAAGGAAACAGAGTCTTTTGGATGACCCAAGAAATCTATTCTACTATGGCGGGGCAAACGGGGTGATCCATGATCGGGATTGCCCGGAACTGAAAAAGATCGACCCGAAGGACTTACAGGCATCTGCGACCGGTCCAGAGGAACTTGGATACTGCCCGCGCTGCGCGTACCGCCTGTATGCAAGGGTCGCGTGCGCTCCAGTTTCCAAAGAGGTGGATGCGGTGGAACACTTAGTCCGCAGACATCATATCGGGATCGACCGGTGGATCCACTATGTGGAGGACGAAGGGCTGAAGCTTCACGTGCTTTCCTTAACAGAATACCAGGCTTCCTGCAACAAAGATTCCTGGATGATCCGTGTTGACGCGGACGGAAAAATGCACCTTTGGCACAACAACTACATCCATACGGATGACGGAGGACGGTATGTGACGATGGGACTCCATGACCAGGGCATCGTCTCCAAAAACCTGATTCTGATGTTCGACTTGATCTGTCACTATGACTGGACGTACCATCTAGTACCCGAAGAGGACACGAAGATAAAAGATACGGAGGAATTAAGCGAAACAACCATCGCCATCCAGTCAAAGTTAAAGAAACTTTCCAATCAGAACATGGCTGTCAGAAAGCGCGGCGTGATCGAGCGCCGGACGCCAGACCCAGACCCGGAACCGTTATCCGGAGCATTTCAGGCAAATTCTCTGTTTGGAGGAACGCAGAATGGACTCTTTGCGGGACTGGTATCGGCTGCATCCGTGGAAGATGACAGTGAAGATCTTTCTGAAGAGTCGGAAGAAAAAGAAGAAAGAGAGGTGCTTCCTGTATCCAGTGATCCATGGGCGACACATCCCGGAATGTTTTCGGCTGCAGGAGGATTCGGGAATAAGAGTGTTTTCGACCGGCTGGAAGCGTTGAGTAGGGAAGAAGAGGAAGAAGAACCGGAATGAGCGGAAAGGTGTAGACCGATTGAAACTATTTTAAAATAACAGTATGTGAGGCACCAATATATTTTGGTGCCTCTTTAAAGGATGCGCAAAATGACTTTATTAGAATTAATAAAAAAATATGCGGACGATTCAGGTTCCTCTGAACCTGATAGAAAATATTCTGCCTTACTATTTGCATTACAATTGCCTGGTATTTATGGAAGACTCGAAAATCCGGTATGCGAAGAAAATAAGGAATGTAAAGAAGACAGCAAAGAGAGCAAACAATATAAATTATATGACAAAAATGGGAAAGCAAAGGACAAAGTTATATATAAGTACTGGTTTATGAGGCATGCACATGATTTTTTACCATGGTGCTATGGCGCTACATCCGTTTCAACTCTTTCTGAGTGGATTTATGATTTACGATGTAGTTTGACACATGAAGGAAAAATTATAAATTCCGAAATGAAAGTATTTTTTGCTGATTCTGATTGTATATTGGCGGACCAAGATTATATTATCATTTCCATCAAAACATTTTGCCATAAAATGTTCAGTTTTGCGGAGCAGCTACCATCTATCCAAACAATAAATATAACCGCATTTGAAGAACTGGAAATGAACGCCATAACCTTTAAAAATTTACGGACTGAATTAAGTAAAAAATACAAAGCGTTCTGGAATAATCATACAACAGAAGAACAATCATTAAACATGGTTTACAATTTGATAACGAGCGTCAATCCTGATGTTCTTAGCAAAATTGATGACTTCTTCAAAACACACCCTAATAGCATTTATGAGATTATTGACTTCGATCGTAAATATTCCTGGGTATTGCCTGATAATCGATTATTCTTTAACGAACGACGAAAAGAATCCGCTGGATATCAACACGGGTTTGACAGTCTTATATTTAAGCTTAATCAAAAACAATTCGCAATAATGAAATCTATTCACCAGGAATTGGACAATTATTGCAAAGTAGATATAGAGGATGCAGTCTGTATCCGTAATCATTTTATGTTATAATGTTGCCGCCAGATTCATTTCTGGCGGCCTTTCTTTGCCCGTTTCTTCTACTGGATTTTATCCATTTCCACCG
>ULQI01042954.1_pt1 | contig 10163 bp, 5 predicted proteins | sample 1954261 | NCBI WGS metagenome assembly ULQI01 (sample SAMEA4835650, study PRJEB28245) | human gut metagenome | biome: gut microbiome; material: fecal sample | place: Denmark | collected 2008 | reverse complement strand
CCGGCAGTCGGCGGCAACCTGCCGGGCAGGCAGCGGGCAGCACACGGCAGAAAGCGGGCGGCGGGCGGGCAGCAATCCGTTGGGCAGGCTGTAGCATCGCGCATCGAGAAGATTTCATGTACATACAAACAGCCCGCAACGGCCGCACGATGCACACACCGGCACGGCGGCAGCCCCGGGCACAGGGAATCGGAGATCGCTTCGGAACCGTGCAGACTCGGCTCCGGCAAAAATCATGCAGGCAAACAGGTACTATCCACAGAGATACCGGAAATCCTCCGAATAAGGGAAATACAGCGGATGTTCACAAATTATCATAAAAAAGAGCTGAAAAAAGTTGTATTTTAAAAATCTATGTATAAATTTGCAGTAGGCGTTAATGTTCATACATTATTAAAAATGTTCAACTATTAATCAACCAACCCAAACCACACTAACCTAAACTACTGAACCATGCAACATTTCTATCCAATCATCCATGCCGGCCGGCGACCCCGGCACAGGCTATCGGGCATTATGAGAGGCGGTTTTGTCCTGGTGCTGTCGGCCCTGATGTTGCCGGCGGCGGCAAATGCGGCCGCGGAAAGTTCCGCAACAGCAACTGTCAACCCCCAAAATACAGGGGGGGGGAAATCCGGCGTACGGTATCGGGCATCGTCGAGGACACGCACGGGGCAGCCGTTGCGGGCGCTTCTGTCGTAATAAAAGGATCGTCACGCGGCACGCTGACCGACAACGCGGGACACTACGCACTCGAGGGGGTGGAAGACGGCGACTTGCTGGAAATATCGTTCCTCGGCATGCTGCCGCAGACCGTCAAGGTGGGAGCCGGACGCACTTCGGTGGACGTAGTCCTGTCGGAGGACATGATTGGTCTGGAAGATGTCGTCGTGACGGGCTACACCACGATGAAACGCAAGGACATCACAGGTTCCGTCAGCTCGATCTCGGCAGACCGTATCGAGCGTATCCCGGCCTACAACATCACCACGGCGTTGACCGGCATCGCCGGGATTAGGATGGACGGGGGTTCGATCCGCATACGCGGCACCCGCTCGCGCAATGCCAGCAACGACCCGCTGATCGTCCTCGACGGCATTCCCTACGACGAAACGCTGTCCTCGATCAACCCCGGGGACATCGAGTCGATCGACGTGCTGAAAGACGCGTCCTCGACGGCCATCTACGGCGCCCGCGGCGCCAACGGCGTTATCCTGATTACGACCAAACAGGCCAGACAGGGCAAGACGACGGTAACCTACGACGGGTTCGTGGGTGCAGGCGTCAACAACCGGGGTTCGCTCGACGTAATGGACGCCGACGAATACATCGCATTCCAGCGCGAGGCGAGCCGCGCGGCAGGCACCTGGCACAGCGAAGCCGACGACGCAAAGGCGTTTTTCGGGATCGAACTGGCCAACATGGGCAAGGTCGACAATGACTGGATGGGAAAGTATTTCAACAAGAAACGCCTGTGGACAAGCCACTCGCTGACCATTTCGGCGGCAACGGACAAAAGCGCCTACAAAATCGCATTCAACTACAAGAACGAAGACAGCCGCTACAAAAACGCGGGGCACGACCACTTTTACCTGACCGCAGACCTCTCGCACAAGGTGCTGCCGTTCCTCAAGGTAGGACTTTCGAGCCGCGCATACTACATCGTCAAGAACGACAAGCCGGATATGTTCAACCAGTTCCTGCACATGTCCCCGCTCACGCAGACCCGCAACGAGGACGGCAGCTACAACGTCTACCCCTTCGGCGACCCGTTCGTGAAGAACCCCTACATGAACGAGAGCGACGACGTATATAAGGACAAGACCGAGGAGTGGAAACTCTTCCTGCGCTTCTTCGCCCAGATCGACCTGGCGAAGGGGCTCACGTTCAATACCAACTTCGCATACAGCCCCGCCTTCTCGTCGCGCGGCTATTACTACGACAACCGCTCGGTATCGTATACCGACGAGCGCAACGTGGCCTTCATGCACAACAACCGCAAGGCCGACTGGGTCTGGAACAACGTGCTCAGCTACAAACGCCAGTTCGACAGGCACAATATCGACCTGACAGCCGTCTATGAAATGCAGAACCGCCAGACGGTCAACGCATCCATGTCGGGCAAAGACCAGGAATCGCCCGCCTACCTGTGGTACAACATGGGGCGCCTGACCGACTCGAAAAGCCTGTCCTCGGGCTTCGTCCGCAGCCAGATGGTCTCGGTCGTCGGGCGCGTGCAATACTCCTACGACGACCGGTACATCGTCACCGCGTCGTTCCGCGAGGACGGTGCGTCGCAGCTCTCGCCGGGGCATAAATGGGCTTTCTTCCCTTCGGGGGCCATCGCGTGGCGCATTTCGGAAGAGCCCTTCCTCAAGGACGTGGAGTGGATTTCGAACCTCAAGCTGCGCGCCTCGTACGGCATGACGGGCAACTACTCGATCGCGGCCTATGCCACGGCAGGTACGCTGCACGGCAAATACGCCAATTTCAACGGCGGTGAGCTGCACCGCCCGGGGCTGGAGCCCGAAACCCGCCCGACGCCCGACCTGGAGTGGGAGCGCAACAAGATGCTCGACATCGGCCTCGACTTCGGGTTCCTCAAGGGACGTATCCACGGTACGATCGACTATTACGATTCGAAGAGCTACGACCTGCTCTACCTCAAGGTGCTGCCCTATACTTCGGGCTTCAACCGGGCGTGGACGAATATCGGCGACACCCGCAACCGCGGCTGGGAGGTAAGCCTCTCGACCGTCCCCGTGGAAACGAAGGACTTCCACCTGGGGGTGAACCTCTCGTATTACCGCAACAAGGAGGAGCTCATACGCCTGCAGGATCCCAAGATGAAGGAAGACATCAACAACGGCCTGTTCGTAGGCTATCCGGTCAACGGCGTACACTATAATTACAAACAGGTAGGCATCTGGCAGGAAAACGAAGCCGACCTGGCCGCGATCTACGGACAGAAACCCGGCGAGGTCAAGGTCGCCGACCTGGACGGCAACGGCAAGATCGACGGCAACGACCGCACGATCCTCGGCACGACACGCCCCGACTGGGTCGGCGGCCTGCAGATCAATGCGGAGTGGAAGAACATCGACTTTTCGGTCGACGTATACGGCGAGTTCGGCTCGCTGGCCCACGACGGCCGCAGCACGAGCGAATGGGCGAACCAGCTCGGGCGCTGGAACACCTACAAGATCGACTACTGGACACCCGAAAAACCCTCCGACCGACATCCACGCCCGGTCGAAGGACAGTCGATCAAATACCTCGACGCCACGGGCTACTACAAGAACAGCTACGTAAACATCCGCAACATCACGCTCGGCTACACCCTGCCCCGGGCATGGATGGGGCGCGTGGTGAAGAAGACGCGCTTCTATGTGACCATGAACACCCCGTGGCGTTACAGCCAGTTCCAGAACACGGGCGGCATCTCGTGGTGGGAGTCGTTCTATATCTTCGGCGCGAATGTCCAGTTCTAACTTAAAAATTCGAAAACCAGACCATGAAAAAGATATTCATCCTGTTTGCGGCGGCACTTACGATAGGGCTGACCGGATGCCAGAGCTTCCTCGAAGAAGAAACCTACGGGTCGACGACCGAGATATTCAAGGAGGAAAACGGCATCAAGGCGCTGGTATACCAGAGCTACACCAAGATCAACAACCTCTACGGCGGCGACGGACAGTGGCCGCTGATGACCGAGCTGGGGACGGACATCTACCTGCGCGGCAAGAACCAGGGCGATGTGGGCCTGTGCGACTACTACGGGCTCGACGCCACCAACGGCAATGTGGCATGGCTGTGGAACCACTGCTACAAGGCGCTGTTCAACATCAACCTGTTCTTCGAAACGATCGACCAGACGCCCTTTGCCGACGAGGACGAAAAGAGCCAGTTCAAAGCGGAGATGTATGTCATGCGGGCTCTGTTCCTGTGGATCGTCACCGAGACGTGGGGCGACAGCTACCTGCCGATGACAACCGACGAGACCGAGGGCACCGAAGCCCGCCGTTCGCCCCGCGCGAAGTTCTACGAAGAGATCATCGGCGCACTCGAGGCAGCCATCGGGCTATTCCCCGACACGCGCACCACGGAATCGGGGCGCATCGACATGCCCGCAGCCAAGGCGCTGCTCGCACGCATGTACCTCTACAACGAACAGTGGGACGAGGCCGCCGACATGGCATCGCAGGTGATCGGCCACTACGGGCTGGAGCTCTGCCCCTCGCTCAAAGACCTGTGGGCCGACGACAAAACCAACAACGAATTCATCTGGACGACGGAATTCACCGAGGACGACGCCTTCCGCCAGGCCAACGGCTACTGGTCGTGGTATGCCATGTATATCGACCGTTTCCCGGGCGTGCAGACCATGCTCAAATGGACGGGCTACGGCGGCTGCCAGGCGATCCCCTCGACCTACTTCATGGATCTGTTCGACCGCGACGCCGACAAACGCTGGAGCGACCTGCACCAATGGGTATGGTATTACAACGACCCGGCCGACGACCGTTCGGCCTTCCCGCTCAACCAGTGGCGCGAATACATCGACACGGCGCTCTACCTCTGCCCCGACGTGCTGCCGCTGGCCGAGCATAAACGCATGGAGAAGACCTTCACGGTCTTCGACCGCAACGACATGTTCGACGCCGACGGCATCCCGCAGGATCGCTGGACGTTCATCGGCATGACCAAGTTCTACGACCACACCCGGCCGGGCAACATGTCGGAGCTGTCGGATCGCAGCTACCCTGTGATCCGGCTGGGCGAACTTTACCTGATCCGTGCCGAGGCGCGTATCCGGAGCACGGAGAACCGCGACCTGAAGGGTGCCGCCGAGGACATAACCCAGCTGCGCAAACGCGCCGTCAACCACGAAAAGCCCGAATACGAAGAGGCCATGAAGGTCACCGAAGAGGACATGACGCTCGATTTCATCCTCGAGGAACGCGCCCGCGAGCTCTTCGGCGAGTGGCAGCGGCGGCTCGACCTGAAACGCTTCGGCAGGCTCATCGACCAGGTGAGGATCTACAACCCCGATGCAAAGGACAACATCAAGGAGTACCACGTCGTACGCCCCATCCCGCAGACGCAGTTCGACGGCATGCCCGACTGGAGAACCCTGGGACAAAACGAAGGATATTAAACACCTAATGCAGTAAACGACCATGAAAACCATACTGAAAAAATTCGCAGCCTTCCTCTGCGCGGCACTGGTGTTATGCGCATGCAGCGACGACGACTATTCCGAAGCACATCAGACGCTCATGGCATTGATCCGCCAGGCGGAATCGCTCGTCGAAGAGTCGACGGAAGGGATCGAAAAGGGCGACACGGCCCCCGGATCGAAGAAGGCATTGCAGGCCCGCATCGACCAGGCCTATTACATCATGCACAACACCTCGCGGGACGAAGGCTACCGGAACGCCTGCAAACAGCTCGAAGAAGCGATAAAAGCCTTCCGGGAGAACATCGTCAAGGCCGGAATCCCCTATTTCAACGCCGGGTCGAAGATGAACCTCGGGCCCGCAGGCGACTGGGATCTCACGGAAGAGCTGACGTGGGAGATGAAAATACGTTTCGACGAATTCGCGGCGGGCGACCAGAACGTCATCTCGTGCGAACAGGGCAAGGGTGCCATCATGATCCGCAACAACGGCGCGAACCTGCAGTTCTACGTCAACGACGGGAGCTGGAAGGGCGGCACCTGCTGCACGATCGAGCTGAACAAGTGGTACCACATCACAGCCACGTACAAGGCCAACGACAAGATGCACTTCTATCTGGACGGACGGCTGGTAAAGAGCTTCGCGTGCGGCAAGGCCATCGTGGAGCCGACCTGCAACCTGCAGCTGGGCACCGCCCCCTCCTACTCGAACCGCTACATGCGCGGCAACATCCAGCACGTTTCGATCTGGGCGGACGTCCGCACCGAGGCCGAGGCCGCAGCCGATGTGGCATGCGACTTCTCCGGGACTGAGGAAGGGCTGAAAGCCTACTGGCCGCTGACGCTCAACGTCGGCTCGGAGATCACCGACATGACCGGCAGGCATGTGGCAAAAATGACCGACGTAAAATGGACTGACCCCGAATAACCCAAAAATTCCGATATGAAAAGACACAAGCATTCCATCCTCGCCGTATTGGCGGCCCTGCTATGGGGCAGCCTGTCGGCAACACCCTACAGGCCCGTATGGGAAATCGGCCGCAAAGACGGTTCGGCCGCCGAGTTCGCGTTGTACGACGGCGCGTATTCCGACCTTCTGGGCCGGTTCCCCGGCGCGGCGGCCGCGTACGACGTAGGGCGCAGCACACCGGGAGAGATCCCCTATATCCTGCCCGGGCCCCAGGACGGATGGGCCGGCAACGGCAACGGATCGCTGCTGATCCGCTTCGGGGCCGATGCGCAAGCCTCCCGGGCGGAGATGCGGCTGACACTCTACCTGGTCGAATCGCAGGCCTCGTCACCCCCGACGATCGAAATCTCCGCAGGCGGGTTCCGCTCCTCGGTGCAGGCGCCTGCCGGGGACGACATCAACTACCCGGATACCAAACGCACCTCGGCACGCGGCCTTGCGATCGAGGCCCTATTGCCGGCCGGGACATTCGGCGCCGGGGAAAACCTCCTCACGATCCGCAATACCGGCGGCAGCTGGCTCGTCTGGGACGCCATCGTCCTCGAAGCCGACCGCAGCGTGAAATGCACACGCCCCGGCGACGGCATCGCACTCATCGGAAGCCACTCGCAACCGGGGCTGATTTACGGCCGCACCGAAGGGGAGCTGCTGCACCCGGTGACGCTGACCCTCGTCAACTGGGGCAAGCCCCAGCGTGCCGGATGGAACTACGACGGCAAACCGGGCGGGACGGTCACACTGTCACGCGGCATAAACACCGTCGAGGTCAACATTCCCGAAGGGTACGAAGGCCGCACGGTGGATTTCGAAGTGCATCCCAACCGCGGGAAAGCCCTGTCGGCGGCGGTGGAAATCGCCCCGGCGGACAAATACACCGTCTACCTGGTGCAGCACACGCACACGGACATCGGCTATACCAAACCGCAGACCGAAATACTCACCGAGCACCTGCGCTATATCGACTATGCCGTGGAATACTGCGACCTGACGGCCGACTACCCGGACGACGCGAAGTTCCGCTGGACATGCGAAGCCTCGTGGCCCGTACGCGAGTGGTTGCGCATACGTCCCAAGGCACAGGTGGACAAATTCATCAGGTACGTCAAGGCAGGGCAGATCGAGGTGACGGCCATGTTCTTCAACATGTCCGAGCTGTCGGGCGAGAACAATTACAAGACGTTCCTCGAGCCCGTGGCCCGGTTCCGCGAATTGGGGCTGCCGGTCGAAACAGCCATGCAGAACGACGTGAACGGCATCGCATGGTGCCTGGCGGACTATCTGCCCGACCTGGGCGTGAAATATTTTTCGATCGGATCGAACAACCACCGCGCCCTCATCCCGTTCGACCGCCCGACACTCTACCGCTGGGAATCCCCGTCGGGCAAGGGGCTGCTGATGTTCCGCAGCGACCACTACCATACCGGGAACTCGTGGGGCATCCACACGGGCGACATGGCCCGCCTGGAAGACGGCGTATTCGGGTACATCCGCAACCTCAAACGCACGGGTTACCCGTTCCCGGTCATCGCCGTGCAATACTCGGGATACCTGACCGACAACTCGCCCCCGTCGATGCGCGAGTGCGACCTGATCCGCGCATGGAACGAACGCTACGCATGGCCGAAGCTACGCAGCGCCACGGCACACGAATTCCTCGGGCGCATCGACTCCCAGTACGGCGACAAGCTGCCCGTATACCGGGCCGCCTACCCCGACTGGTGGACGGACGGGTTCGGGTCGGCGGCACGCGAGACGGCAGCCTCACGCAAAACGCAATCCGACCTGGTCGCCATCGAAGCGATGCTCTCGATGGCCCAAATGGAGGGGACAGGCCAGAGCGGCGGGACACACGAAGAACTGCGCCGCATCCACGAAAACCTGCTCTTCTACGACGAGCACACCTTCGGGGCCGCGGAAAGCATCTGGAACCCCGGATGCGAGAATTCTCAGGTACAGTGGGCCGAAAAGGGCTCCTACGTATGGGAGGCACTCAAAAGCACCCAACTGCTCTATGAAGATGCCATAGGCCGCCTACAAGGCGCCCTCTACCGCTCGACGCACCCGACGCTCACGTTCTTCAACCCGCTCGGCTGGGAACGCTCGGAACTGGCGACAGTCTACATAGACTTCGAACTGATCCCGGCAGACCGCGAGTTCCGGATCGTCGATGCAGCCGGGAAAGCCCTGCGCGTACAGCCCATCCGCTCGCGCCGCGAAGGACGCTATTACGCCATCTGGGCGGAAGGAATCCCCGCCATGGGTTACAAGACCTTCGAAATCGTACTCGGCGACGGCAAGGCCGCGGCACCCCGCCGCACGGAACTCCGGGACAACAGCCTCGAAAACGATTTCTACCGGATCGTCTTCGACCCGGCTTCGGGGACGATCGCCTCGCTCTACGACAAGGAGCTGGGACGGGAGATGGTCGACCCGGACTCGGAATGGAAGCTGGGGGCTTTCGTCTATGAATCGCTCAACGGCGACCGCCACCAGATGGAACGCAAAGTATTCGACAATTACCGGCGCTCTTCGCTCTCCGACGTACACTGCCCGGGCGTTACGTCGGGCGATATTTACCAGAGCGTCCGCTTCACGGGCAAAGCCGAGGGATGCGACGAAAAATTCAGCGTGCAGGTCGAAGTACGCCTGTATAACGACGTGAAACGCGTGGAGCTCGGCTACGATTTCATCCGCAACCCCGAAACCGATCCTTCGGCGATCTACGTCGCCATGCCGTGGCTGCTGGAAAATGCGAAACTCACGTTCGACGTACCGGGCGGCGTAGTCCGTTCCGGCGAAGACCAGATCCCCGGCACGAGCGCCTCGTGGAACACCGTACAGAATTTCGTCGCGGCACGCAACGACGACGCCCAGATTCTCGTAAGCGGCAGCGAGGTGCCGCTCTACCTGCTCGGGAAACTGCTCGACGACCCTTATCGCCAGCCCCGCACCTATGAAAAGCCGCATGTCTTCCCGTGGCTGATGAACAATTACTGGACAACGAATTTCCGCGCTTCGCAGGAAGGGGAATTCAAGTGCGGATTCGTCATCAGCTCAACCCAGGACACCTCCAACACGGCCGCATCGCAGTTCGGCTGGAGTGCACGCATCCCGCTCTGCACCCGCGTAATGCCGGCCGCCACTGCGGCCAACGGCAACGCCCGCGACCGCTCATTCCTGCGCAGCGGATGCAGCCATGTGCTGATCACGTCATGCACCCCCGCGGCCAGCGGAGAGGGCATCCTGATCAACCTGCGGGAAACCGACGGGCAGGCAGGCACCCTTACCCTGCTCGACGCCTCGGGACGCGAACTGCCCTTTACGGCGGCCGATGCGACAGGGCACCCGCTGGACGGCCGGAGCGTCACTTCGCTGGCGCTGAAACCCTATGAAAACAGGTTCGTCATCCTGAAATAGGCCGGGAAAAGGCTACGGCGGGGAATTTCATCCGAACCGCCCTCCGCAAAAACAGGCTGCACCCGATTTCGGTGCAGCCTGTCTTGTATCCATACCACTGAAATTACCACATAACTTATAACAGGCGATACTCTCCGAAGTTTTTTTTGTAGGGAAGTGACTTTCCCCCGGAAGATCCGGAAACTATCGACCCACAGTTTTCGAAACGGATCTTCATCGGTTCCAGAAAAGGGGACATACCCGAATGTTCTTCGAGGAAACTTCCGAAAGCGTAGCCGCCCACCGTACCGTCATTCTCCTTCATTATCCACGACGGAGACTCTGTCGCTGCCAGCAAACATCGGATTTTCCGGCCGTTTCTGTTTCCGGAGCACCCTAAGCGGAAAAGTGCGGACAGCCCTGACAGTTTCCGCGAATGATGGAAAGCCATAGCTGTTTTCGCGGAAAAAGAGTACCTCAATACAGAGGATAGCCATACGGTTGAAAATAGGATATTGCACGACACGACCGTAACAAAATTTTCGTATTTTTAAGAAGTCATAAAAATTACCTGAATCATGAAATTCTTTATCGACACGGCCAATCTGGAACAAATCC
>ULQI01040869.1_pt1 | contig 10172 bp, 7 predicted proteins | sample 1954261 | NCBI WGS metagenome assembly ULQI01 (sample SAMEA4835650, study PRJEB28245) | human gut metagenome | biome: gut microbiome; material: fecal sample | place: Denmark | collected 2008 | reverse complement strand
ACTGCACCTCCAAAAGTCTAACTTTTGGGGTGCAGTTCAACTTAATTAAAAGTACGAAGCCTGTTTTTATTTTCTTATTGTTCGCTGAACTGGTCTTTGCCAACACCGCAGAGCGGGCAAACCCAGTCTTCCGGTACGTCTTCCCAAGCGGTGCCTGCTGCAACGCCGTTATCAGGGTCACCTACTTCGGGGTCATAAATGTAACCGCAGATATTGCATACCCATTTTGCCATAAATTCCATCTCCTTTTATTTCATTTTTAATCTTTTCAAGCCGTTACTGCTTATGTGCCTATTATAGCACACTTTATTCTAAAAGAAAATAATTATTGAAAATGTTTCAATTTTTTAACACTTCGGCTTTTTCCGGCAAATCCATGCGGAAAAAGTCATATATTTTCTGCGCCGCAGGATAGTTCATGCTTTCCGTATCCGCAAGTTCTTCCACGCTGGCCGCTTTAATAGCATCAATAGACTTAAATTTAAGCCACAAAGCCTGCCGCCGTTTGGGGCCAATTCCTTCGATATGGTCCAGCACCGAACGCAGATTGCGTTTGCCGCGCAGCTTGCGGTGATAGGTTATTGCAAAGCGGTGCGCTTCGTCGCGGATGCGCTGAATTAAATGCAATGATGCCGATTCCCTGTCCAGCATAATGCTTTCGTGGCTGCCTTCGGTAAAAATTTCTTCCTCGCGTTTGGCAAGACCTATTACCGGCAGTTCGTGCAGCCCCAGCCCGCGGATAACCTCCAGTGCGCTGCTCAGCTGCCCTTTGCCGCCGTCAATAACAACCAAACTCGGCAAATCCTCGTAATCCTTATAGCGGCGGTACACAACCTCCTGCATGGATTTAAAATCGTCCGGCTTGCCTTCGGCGCTGACAATTTTATATTTGCGGTAATCTTTTTTGCTCGGTTTTCCGTTGCGGAACACAACCATGGACGCAACCGTTTCCGAGCCCTGCGTATGAGAAATATCAAAGCAGTCCATGCGTTCCAGCGGCTCCGGCAGGTTCAGTGCCCTTTGCAGTTCTTCCGCAGCTTCTTCGTCCGTTTTTAAGCTAATTTTTCCCTTGCGCAGGCGTTCTTCCAGAAGTTTGCCCGCATTTTCATCAGCCAGCTGTAAAAGGTCGCGCTTGGTTCCGCGCTGCGGGCGGATAAATTCAACCTTGTGCCCGGCTTTTTCCGTCAGCCAGGTGGTAAGCACCGCAGTTTCATCTTCTTCCGGCAAATCCGGCAGAATTATCTCACGCGGTATAAACGAAGCATCATTGTAATACTGCTTGATAAACGCCGTTACCACTTCCTGCCTGCTGTCGCCGCCGTCGGGCAGAAAGAAATTCTCACGTCCAATCAGCTTGCCGCTGCGCACAAAAAATATTTGCAGGCAAATGCCGGTATCGTCTTTGGCATAACCGACTACATCCATATCACCGCCGCCGGTAACTGCCTTCTGCGATTCGTCCAGACGTTTTACAGCCGCCAGCTGGTCTCGCAGGCGCGCCGCTTCTTCAAAAGCATAATTTTCGGCAGCGTTTTGCATACGCTGCTTTAAGTCTTTTTCCAGTTCGCTCGTACGTCCGTCAAGCACCATACATACGCTACGTATCATTGCCCCGTATTCTTCCCTGCTTACAAGCCCTGCGCACGGAGCAAGGCAGCGTTTAATGTGATATTGCAGGCACGGCCGCTCCTGATTCATTTTGCGGCAGGTACGCAGCGGAAACATCGTCCGCAAAAGTTTTACCGTAGCGTGCATAGCGCCGGCATCGGCATAAGGGCCGTAATATTTGCTGCCGTCACGGATAAGCCGCCGCGTAACGTAAATGCGCGGAAATTCCTCCGCCATTGTTACTTTAAGGTATGGGTAAGTTTTATCGTCCTTCAGCATAATGTTGTAGCGTGGACGGTATTTTTTTATAAGGTTGCACTCCAGAATCAGCGCTTCAACTTCGCTGTCGGTAACAATGGTTTCAATTTCCGCAACTTTGCTGACAAGTGCTTTAACCTTAACCGTATGCGACGCCAGATTGCGGAAATAACTGCGCACGCGGTTTTTAAGCACAACGGCCTTGCCGACATAAATTACTTTGCCGTGTTCATCGTGCATAAGGTATACGCCAGGCTTATCTGGCAGTACCGCCAGTGCTTTGGCTATATTTTCGTTCATTGGTACCACCCGTTGTCTTTAGCCTGTTTTAAAACCTGTTTTACATACTGGCCGGTGTAAGATTTTTTTACTTTGGCCAGTTCTTCCGGCGTGCCGCAGGCAACAAGCGTGCCGCCTTTGTCGCCGCCTTCGGGACCGAGGTCAATTAAATAATCGGCAGTTTTGATAACGTCAAGGTTGTGTTCGATAACGACGACGCTGTCACCGGCTTCCACAAGGCGCTGCAAAACGTCAAGCAGCTTGTGTACATCGGCAATGTGCAGGCCGGTTGTAGGTTCGTCCAGAATGTACAGCGTTTTGCCTGTGCTGCGGCGGCTGAGCTCCGTTGCCAGTTTTACGCGCTGCGCTTCGCCGCCGCTAAGCGTTGTTGCTGCCTGCCCCAGGTGGATATAGCCCAGCCCGACATCTTCCAGCACCTGCAGTTTGCGTGCAATACGCGGCAGGTTCTTAAAAAATTCGCAGGCTTCCGTTACCGTCATGTCCAGCACTTCGGCAATGCTTTTGCCTTTATAATGCACTTCCAGTGTATCGCGGTTATAGCGCGCTCCGTGGCACACCTCACACGGCACATACACATCCGGCAGAAAGTTCATTTCAATCTTGTTCATACCGTCGCCGCGGCAGGCTTCGCAGCGCCCGCCCTTTACGTTAAAGCTGAAACGCCCCGGCTTGTAGCCGCGCATTTTGGCTTCGTTGGTCTGGCTGAACAACTCGCGGATAAAATCAAACACGCCCGTATATGTCGCCGGGTTGCTGCGCGGGGTACGCCCAATCGGCGACTGGTCGATATTAATAATTTTGTCGATATTTTCCAGCCCGCGCATTTCCTTATGTTCCGAAGGGCGCAGACGCGCACCGTGCAGTTTTGCCGCCAGCGCGTTGTACAAAATATCGTTAATCAGCGTGGATTTGCCGCTGCCGCTGACACCGGTAACAACGGTAAACACGCCCAGCGGAATTTTTACATCTATATTTTTAAGATTATTGGCTTTAGCGCCGATAATTTCTATATAGCGCCCGTCGCACTCACGGCGTTTTTTAGGCACAGGTATAAACTTGCGCCCGCTTAAATACTGCCCGGTAACGGAGTTTTCCACCAGTTTAATTTCTTCTGCCGTGCCCTGCGCAACCACATTGCCGCCGTGTTCACCGGCACCGGGGCCGATATCAATAATCTGGTCTGCGGCATACATGGTTTCTTCGTCGTGTTCAACCACCAGCAACGTGTTGCCCAAATCGCGCAGGTGCTGCAAGGTTGCCAGAAGTTTGCTGTTATCGCGCTGATGCAGGCCGATAGAAGGCTCGTCCAGAATGTACAGCACGCCGACAAGCCCGCTGCCAATCTGCGTGGCAAGGCGTATGCGCTGCGCTTCGCCGCCGCTTAACGTACCGGCAGCACGGTCAAGCGTTAAATAATCAAGCCCTACATCATTTAAAAAACGCAGGCGTGCCAGTATTTCCTTCAAAATCTGGCGGGCAATAAACTGTTGGCGTTCCGTAAGATTCAGCGTTTCAAAAAAGTTTATCGCGTCACGCACGGTAAGGGCAGTAACTTCACAAATATTTTTGCCGCCGACGAGTATCGAGAGCACCTCCGGTTTTAGCCGCGCGCCGTGGCATACCGGGCAGGGCGTACTCGTCATAAAGCTTTCAATATCAAGGCGCATGCGCTCGCTGAACGCCTCGCGGTGACGGCGGCGCAAAAGCGGAATTATGCCTTCAAACGGCGTGGTATGTTTTTTTACTTCGCCCTGCAAATTTTCATACATAAACGAAAATTTCTGCTCGCCGCTGCCGTACCACAAAATTTCCTGCATATCTTTGGGCAGGTCGTTCCATACGGTATCAAGCGAATAACCGTAGTAACTTAAAACCGCTGCCAGCTGCTTCATATGGTAGGCTTCCTGGTTTGTTGAAAGCGCAGCAATAACGCCTTCGGCAAAGGTTTTGCTGCCGTCCGGAATAATCAGCGATTTATCCAGTTCCATATTCATGCCAAGGCCGGTACAGGCCGGGCAGGCACCCATAGGGTTGTTAAACGAAAACAGGCGCGGCTCAATTTCCGGCAGGCTGATGCCGCAGTCGCTGCACGCAAAATTTTCGCTGTACATCTGCGTTTCGCCGCCGATAACGTTAATTTCAACAAGCCCTTCCGCCAGCTTCAGCGCCGTTTCCACGGAATCTGTAAGGCGCTGCGTAATGCCGTCGCGCACAGCAAGTCGGTCGATAACGACGGACAGGCTGTGCTTTTTATTTTTTTCCAACTTAATTTCTTCATCAAGAGTGCGCACTTCGCCGTCAACAAACATGCGCACGTAACCCGCTTTGCGCATCTGGTCCATGATTTTGGCATGTTCACCCTTGCGCCCGCGCACCAGCGGCGCCATTACCATAAACCTTGTTCCCTGCGGCATAGCCAGTACATGGTCAACAATCTGCTGCACGGTCTGGCGTTCAATCAATTTGCCGCATTTAGGGCAGTGCGGCTCGCCGATACGCGCAAACAGTAGCCTTAAATAATCGTAAATTTCCGTAACGGTACCAACTGTGGAACGCGGGTTGCGGCTGGTTGTTTTCTGGTCGATGGAAATTGCAGGGCTAAGTCCTTCAATATAATCAACATCGGGCTTGTCCATCTGCCCCAAAAACTGGCGGGCATAAGCCGAAAGCGATTCCACATAGCGGCGCTGCCCTTCGGCATAAATAGTATCAAACGCCAGCGACGATTTGCCGCTGCCGCTTAAACCCGTAATTACCACCAATTTGTCACGCGGTATTTCCACGGTAATATTTTTTAAATTATGCTGTCTTGCTCCTTTTACAATAATCTGGTCTTTCATGTTTTCCTCTATTTTTTACGTTTCCTGGGCACTAATTTTTCGCCCAGCAGCCCTTTGGTTACAATCAAACGATCGCGCAGTTCGGCGGCGCGTTCAAAGTCAAGCGCTTTGGCGGCTTCCGTCATTTCTTTTTCCAGCGTACGCGCCAGTTTTTCAATTTCTTTAATACTGCGTTTTTTCAGTGCCTTTTCGCTGTAATCATCAATGCCGGTTTCTTCGGCAACCTTGGTCAGCTTAATCAGCTGGCGCTGCTCTTTGTAAACCGTTTTCGGCGTAATGCCGTGTTCTTTATTGTAAGCCGCCTGTTTTTCGCGGCGGCGTTCGGTTTCGTCAATGGCGCGCTGCATCGAATCCGTTATGCGGTCGGCGTACATAATTACGCGCCCGTGCTCGTTGCGGGCCGCACGCCCGATAGTCTGAATCATGGAAGTATCGCTGCGCAGGAAGCCTTCCTTATCGGCATCCAGAATGGCTATCAGCGAAACTTCCGGCAAATCAAGCCCTTCGCGCAAAAGGTTAATGCCAACAAGTACGTCAAACTTGCCGCTGCGCAGGTCATCAATAATCGCACCGCGTTCAATCGTGGCAATTTCCGAATGCAGGTAACGCACGCGTACACCGGCGGTTTTAAGGTAATCCGTCAAATCCTCCGCCATGCGCTTGGTCAGCGTTGTTACCAGCGTACGCTCACCAGCAGCGGTAACTTTATTTATTTCCGTCAGTAAATCATCAATCTGCCCCTTAATCGGGCGTATTTCAATTTTAGGGTCCAAAAGCCCTGTCGGGCGGATAATCTGTTCCACAACCTTATCGGCATGTTCTAATTCGTATTTGGCAGGCGTTGCCGATACGTAAATCGCCTGCTTTATCTGCGACTGAAACTCGTCAAAAGTCAGCGGGCGGTTATCAAACGCCGACGGCAGGCGGAAACCGTGCTCCACAAGCATTTCCTTGCGCGAACGGTCACCGGCGTACATGGCGCGTATCTGCGGCAGCGTAACGTGCGATTCGTCAACCACCAGCAAGAAATCATCCGGGAAATAATTTACCAGCGTAAACGGCGCTTCTCCAGCCTTGCGCCCTGCCAGATGGCGCGAATAGTTTTCGATGCCGGAGCAGTAGCCCATTTCGTTCATCATTTCCAAATCGTAGTTTGTACGCTGCTCAAGGCGCTGCGCCTCCAGCAGCTTGTTATGCTCATTAAGGTATTCCAGCCGTTCTTTCAGTTCAACCTTTATGTCCTCCATCGCGCGTTCCAAATTCTCGCGCGAGGTTACATAGTGCGACGCCGGGAAAATTGCCACATGCGTGCGCTGCGCCAAAATTTCGCCCGTCAGCACATCAATCTCCAGTATGCGGTCAACCTCGTCGTCAAACATTTCTATACGCACGGCTTTTTCATTGTAACCTGCCGGAATAACTTCAATTACATCACCGCGCACGCGGAATGTGCCGCGCTGAAAAGCAACGTCGTTACGGTCATACTGAATTTCCACCAGTTTGCGCAAAATAGCCTGGCGGTCAATAATCTGCCCTGTCCTCAGCGAAAGCACCATATCGTAGTATTCCTGAGGTGCGCCCAGGCCATAAATGCACGACACACTGGCAACAATAATTACGTCGCGGCGTTCAAACAGCGCGCTGGTGGCAGAATGGCGCAGTTTATCAATCTCATCGTTAATGGAAGCGTCCTTTTCAATATAAGTATCGCTCTGCGGAATATAGGCTTCAGGCTGATAATAATCGTAGTAAGATACAAAATATTCAACCGCATTATCCGGGAAAAACGCCTTTAACTCGCTGGCAAGCTGGGCCGCAAGTGTTTTGTTGTGCGCAATAACAAGCGTCGGTTTGCGCACACGGTTAATAACCTGCGCAATGGTATAGGTTTTGCCGGTACCGGTTGCACCCAGAAGCACCTGCGTATGCAGCCCTTTGTTTACACCGTCAACAAGTTCTTCTATGGCCTGCGGCTGGTCACCGGCAGGCTCAAACGGTGCTTTTATGTTAAAATCCATAATTAACGCCTCACAGCATTATTTTAAAATCAAACCTACGGGGCAGTGGTCGCTGCCCATAATCTCAGGGTAAATCAATGCGTCCTCAATTTCGTCCTGCATTTTCTGTGATACAAGGAAGTAGTCAATACGCCATCCCACGTTCTTTTCGCGTGCTTTAAACATATAGGACCACCATGTATAAGCACCCTCCTTATCCGGATATAAATAGCGGTAAGAATCCACAAAGCCGGACTGCAAAAGTTCTTCCATCTTTGCACGTTCTTCGTTGGTAAAACCGGCATTGCCTACATTGTTTTTAGCGTTTTTAATATCAATAAAATTACGCGCCACATTCATATCGCCGCAGATAAGCACCGGTTTCCTGGCGTTCAGTTCGCCGACATAACTGCGGAAGGCATCTTCCCATGTTACGCGGTACGGCAGGCGCGCCAAATCACGCTGAGCGTTGGGCACATATACGTTTACAAGGTAAAACTTATCGTATTCCGCACAAATAATGCGCCCTTCCTTATCGTGTTCTTCAATGCCCATATCGTAAGTTACGCTGATTGGTTCCGTTTTGCTGAAAATTGCCGTTCCGGAATAACCTTTTTTCTCGGCGCTGTTCCAGTATTCAAAATAACCGGGAAACTCAAAATTGGCCTGCTCACGCTGCATCTTGGTTTCCTGCACGCAGAAAACATCGGCGTCAACACTGTCCATAAAATTTTTAAAGCCCTTATTCATACAGGCTCTTAAACCATTTACATTCCACGAAACTAATTTCATTAATCAATCCACATCCTGTTCTATATAAAATATAAAAATTATCTAATAGTATAATTATATCATTTTCGTTTTTGCTTTTAAAGTCATAACGGCAAACACCCGTTGACAAATTTGTAAACAATTATTCCACCAGCACCATGCCGTAAATATCCAGTTTGGTTATCGGCCCTGTTACTACATCCATATCAAAACCGTTGTCACGCGCCAGCGCGAACACATCTATGCCGCAGGCTTCCAGCGAGGGGCGTGCTTTGGTTGGATGCACACAATGCTCCAGATTACATTTTTCGCACAAACGGCAGCGCCCCGCTTTAAGCGCGAATGCCTTGTAATGGTTAAGCAAAAACGCTTCGCGTTCCAGTTCCAGCAAAATGCGCAGAAGTTCATTGCTCAGCTGCAAATCCGCACGCTCAAAATCTGCCGGGCCGGTAGGGTCAAGCTGCATGGTATACTGCACAATAATGCCTTTTTTGTATTCGCTCAAAAAACGCTGCGTAGCTTCATAATCCGGAGAATACGGCGGGCAGCACAAAGTTTTGCCGTAATTCGGGCAGCCGTACTGGCATTTCCAGCGCGTCCACGAACCCGTTTTTATTGTGTTTACATCCACAACTCTGGCTGCGGAAGCTCCTGCCGCCAGTGCCTTTTCTATTAAAACCTGCAAATCTTTTTCCATCGTAACCCCTCCTGTTTAATTATCGTCAAGCAGGGTTTCCAAGCCCTGCTGCCCAAGCTGCCGGCAAAAACCGGTAAACCTGGTAAATTCTTTGCTTAAAACTTTATCTTTATGGTAAATAATGCCAAAACGCCGCGTAAACACCTTGCTGTAAAGATTTATGCACCCAAGTTTATGCTCTTTAAGTTCACGTTTAACCAAAAAGCGCGAAATAAAAGCTATGCCCATTTTATTTTTTACAGCAAGATTTACAGAAGCCGCACTGTTGCAGACACAGTTAATCTTCAACGGCAGCCCGTTTTTGGCAAATACATTTTTTAAAAGCAGGTCTGTCGCACTGCCGTTTTCCCTGCCTACAAAAACTTCTCCGGCAATTTCTTCAAGCGCTGCCGTACGACCTTCCAGCGGATGCCCCGGCCAGCATATAACAACTATGTCATCATCAAAAAACGGCAGATACTCAAAAGAATCCTGCTGCACCGTTTCCGGAACTATTGCCAGATCAAGGCTGCTGTTTAAAATTTTCTCCGTTAAGGTTCGTGTATTGCTTATCTCGGCGCTGATATGAATATCCGGGCTGAGCTTTTTAAATTCCGCCAGCAGCGGATAGAGAAAACTTGCGCCCACCGTATTGCAAGAACCGATATTAAGCGATACCGGCGCATTATGCATGGCAGAATTCAAGCGACCGATGCTTTTTAAAACCTGCGTTGCAAGGTACAGCATCTTCTCTCCGGCAGCGGTTAAATAAAGATTATGGTTCAGGCGTTCAAAAAAAAGCACATTATATTCTTTTTCCAGCGCCTTAACCGCCTGGCTGACGGACGATTGCGAAATCATCAGCGACTGCGCCGCTCTGCTCATGTTCATGTATTTACATACTTCCACAAAAATTTCCAGATAACGGATTGTCATTTTATTTTCCTCGTTATTAGTATTTACTTATTATCTTACTACTATATTCATATTTTTCAATAGCCTGAAAACGTGTTAAACTTTCTTCATAAATAAAAAAGGTGGTTAAATTATGAATATTTTTGTAATTTTAATTTCAGCACTTTTGATTATTATTGTACTGCTGCGCCGACGTGTGCCGATAGGGCCGGCAATTTTAACGGCAGGTATTTTTATTTGGGCTGCTGCCGCCCCGCAGCCTCATTATTTGTGGAACGCCTGGATAGAAACCTTCAGCGCTTACCGCACTTACGATTTAATTTTTGCCTTGTACTTTGTTATGTGCCTGGAAATTGAACTGCGCACCGGCGGCATTTTGGATGACCTTGTGCGTTCACTGCACCGCCTGCTTAAAAGCCCGCGCCTTACGCTTGCCATTATGCCGGCATTTTTAGGGCTTCTGCCTTCGCTTGGTGGAGCGCGCTTTTCCGCCCCTATTGTTGAAATAACAGCCAAAGGTTTAAACCTGACGGCAGAACACAAAGCCAATATTAATTTCTGGTTCCGCCATATTTTTGAATTTTCCAGCCCTATTATTCCCGGCATGCTGATGGCTTGCAGCATTGCCGCTATCCCCTTCAGCAGCCTGCTGCTGCATTTGGCGTGGGTTACGCCGCTGTTTTTCCTGGTAGGCTGGCTGGTTTTAATGCGCCCGTTAAAACTTCCGCCGCACATTCTTACAGAAACCGGAAAAGTAAACCTTGCAAAAGAATTAAAAACCCTTTGCTTTGCCGTTGCCCCGGTTGC
>ULQI01019661.1_pt1 | contig 10187 bp, 5 predicted proteins | sample 1954261 | NCBI WGS metagenome assembly ULQI01 (sample SAMEA4835650, study PRJEB28245) | human gut metagenome | biome: gut microbiome; material: fecal sample | place: Denmark | collected 2008 | reverse complement strand
GCGCAGCTGTTCCTCGACCTGCCTGTCGCCTTCGAGCATCTTCATGGCGTAGTAGCGCGGCGGGAAGGCCTTGGGCAGTTCGCCGCGATAGTCGCTCATGTCGTCCTTGAGCCGCCGGAGCCCCTCTTCGATGACGGGGCCCATGTTTATGTGGATGTGGCGTACGCGCTCGTCCTGGTTCTCGTACACGGCGATCACGGTGTCCAACAGCGCTTCGATGCCTTTGCCGTTGCGTGCCTCGACGGGTACCATCGGTACGCCGAGCATCCGTCCCAGGTTGTCGTAATCGAGCTCCGAACCGCGTGAATCGAGCTCGTCATACATATTGAGAGCCACCACCATGCGCGGGTTTATATCGATCAGCTCGGTCGTCAGGTAGAGGTTGCGTTCGAGGTTCGACGCCACGACCGAATTGATGATGACGTCGGGTGTCTTTTCGGCGATATGGCTGCGGACGTAACGCTCCTCGGGGGTATAGGCCGAAAGGGCGTAGGTGCCCGGCAGGTCGGTCACCTCGAAGCGGTAGCCGCGGTAGTAGCGGTGCCCGCTCTTGGCGCCGACGGTCACGCCGCTGTAATTGCCCACGTGTTCATGGCCGCCCGATATGGCGTTGAAAAGCGAGGTCTTGCCGCTGTTGGGGTTGCCCACGAGCGCCACGCCGATCGTGCGGCTGTGGCGCGAGATGACCTCGTCGGCCGTGGCGCAGTCGTCGTCCGCGCCCGGCATACCGGCGGCGGGGTATTCGGGGGCTTGTTCCGGCGTTCCGCAGCCGCATTGCCCGTGGCGGTGCCCGGGATGATGGCGGTGGTGGTGATGTCCTCCGGCAAGGTATTCGTTCACTTCGCTGTCGGAGAGTACGACGACCATGTCGGCCTCGGTACGGCGCAGCGAGATGTCGTAGCCCATGATTTTATATTCGATCGGGTCTTTCAGGGGGGCGTTGAGCAGTACTTCGACCCGCTGCCCGCGGACGAATCCCATCTCCATGATGCGCCGGCGGAAGCCTCCGTGGCCCGTCACCTTGAGGATCGTGGCCGACTCGCCGGTTTTAAGTTCGGATAAACGCATTGTCGCTCTTTAGTTTTGGCGCCAAAGATACGACTTTGCGGCCGGATATGCAATCCCCATTTGTGGGTATATTGGGGCGCGTATCCGGCCTGCCGCTTCTGTGCGGCGGGGCGGGGCCGACCCGTCGGCGCGCCGTTTTCCGCCTGCGTCAAACGCCTGCGTCGGGCGGCGCTACCACCCGCCGCCCAGCGCCTTGCAGAGGTTCACGTAGTTGATGTACTGCTGTGCCACGATGTTCACCAGCTCCATCTGCGACTGGTAGAGGCTCCGCTGGGCGTCAATTACGTCGAGGTAGTCCGACAGCCCGCTGCGGTAGAGCGCCTGCGTCATGGTGGCGATGCGGTCGTTCGAGACGACCAGTTCGCAGGAACGCTCCGCCTGGGTGCGGTAGGTGGCGATGGCGACCAGCGCCTTCTCGACATCTGCGAATGCCGTCAGCACGGTTTGCTCGTAACTCTTTGCCGCCTGCGTATAACGTTCCATGGCCGCCAGCTCCGAGCGGCGCAGCTTGCCGAAGGCGAACAGGGGTTGCGTGAGCGAGCCCAGCGCATCCCACGCCCAAGGGTTTGCCGCAGTTAAACCTTTGATCGAGTTGGAGGCTATTCCTCCTTTGGCTGTCAGTGCGATGGACGGGAATCTTGCCCCGCGTGCGACCCCGGCATTCGCGGCCGCCTGGAGCATATTGTAACGCGCCTCCATGATGTCCGGGCGCCGCTTGAGCAGTTCCGACGGAAGCCCTACGGGGATGTCGGCGGGATGGCGGTCTGCGAGCAGGCGCAGCCCCGAGCCCGTGCTGTCCGCCGCCTGCGGCGTTTCGCCCAGCAGGATGTCGAGCGACAGCCGCGTCTGCTTCACGGCGCGCTCGTATTGCGGGATGTCCGCCTCGGCCGTATAGACCAGGCTGCGTGCCTGCTCCAGCGCCACGCCGTCCGACATGCCGTAGCGGAACATCGAGTCGATCAGTGCGGCCGATTCGCGCCGCAGGGTGCAGCTGCGCCGGGCGATCGCCAGGTCGCGTTCGTATTCGAGCAGCGTGAAGTAGGTCGTGGCGACCTCCGCGGCCAGCGACAGCCGCACGCCCCGCAGCGCCCATTCCGAGGAGGCGATCTGCGCCCTGGCCGCCCGTTTGGCGTTACGCAGCTGCCCGAACAGGGCGATCTCCCACGAGAGCGACGGTTCGACGGCATAGGTCTGTACGATCTTGGTCTGCGGCGTGTATTCCCCCTCGGCCGTGACGCCTATGCCCACCTGGGGCAGGAACTGCGCCCGCACGACGCCGAGGTTCTGCCGCGCCTCTTCCACGCGCGAAGCCGCTACGGCCACGTCGCGGTTGTTCTCCAGCGCCCGCTGCACGAGGTTGTCGAGCACCGTGTCCCCGAACAGCCGCCACCAGTCGGAGGCGAGCGCCGCGGTGTCCCGCGGGAAGCCTTCGCCGTAGAGGTAGCCGTCGGGCACGTCGACCTTGGGCGGGTAGAAACGGGGTGTGCAGGCCGCGCAGGCGAGTGCGAAGATTAGGGTAAGGTATCCGGTTTTCATAGTTTTTCCTCCTGTTTTTTGCGTTCGCGGCGGCGTTCGAAATTCCCGATGCGCCCCACGAAATAGTAGAGTGCCGGGTAGACGAAGATGCCCAGCAGCGTGGCGAACAGCATACCGCCCACCAGTGCCACGCCCATGATGTTGCGTGCCGTGGCGTAGACCCCGCTGGCGAATACCAGCGGCATGACGCCGAGGATGAACGCGAAGGCGGTCATGATGATCGGCCGCACGCGCAGTTTGGCGGCGCCGATCGCGGCGTCCATCAGCGACAGGCCTTTTTCGTTGAACAGCCGGTCGGCATATTCCACAACCAGGATGGCATTCTTGGCCGCCAGGCCGATGAGCATGACCAGCGAAATCTGCATGTAGACGTCGTTGACGAAGAAGGCGTCCAGCAGGTGCGATCCCCCGATGAAGAGCACGGCGCCCAGCACCGCGACGGGGACGCTCATCAGGATCGCCAGCGGCAGTCCCCACGACTCGTAGAGCGCCGCGAGGGCCAGGAAGACGAACACCAGCGCCAGCAGGTAGACCAGCCCGCCCGTCTTCGAGGCATTGGCTTCCTGGTAGGAGGTGCCGCTCCACGCCGTGCCGATGTCGTCGGGCAGCACCTCGCCGGCCGTACGGGTGATCTCCTGCATGACGGTCGTGGTCGAGGCGCGTGCCGCGGGCGTCACCGTGAGGGAGATCGAGCGGTAGAGGTTGAACTGCGAGACGTATTCCACGCCCACCGTGTCGACCACCTCCACGAACGACGATACGGGCACGCTCTCGCCCGAGGACGAAGCGACGTAGTAGTTGTCGAGCGAGCGTTTGTCGAGGCGGTATTCGGGCGCCGCCTGGATATAGGTCTGGTAGAGCTTGCCGAAGCGCGAGAAGTTGTTGATGTAGGCGCCGCCCAGCAGGGTCGTCAGTTCGCCGTACAATACGCCCAGGTCGACGCCTGCGGCCAGCGCCTGCTCCTTGTCGATGCGCAGGCGGCGCTGGGGCACCCCGGCGTTGAACTGCGTGGTCACCGAGGCGATCGAAGGCTGTTTGCGCAACGAGTCCATCAGCCGCCCGGCCTGGGCGAGCAGGTAGGCCGTGCCGCGCCCTTCGAGATCCTGCACCTCGACCGATACGCCCGAGGTGATGCCCAGCCCGGGGATCGAGGGCGGGATGAAGGCATAGCACTCGGCTCCCGGCACGGCGACGTACAGCTCGTCGGTGAGTTTCTGTGCGATCTCCATGGCCGAGAGTTTGCGGTCGGCGAAGTCGACCAGCGAGACGAAGATGATGCCGCTGTCGGTCGAGGCGATGCCCGCCATCATGTTGAAACCTGCGGCGAACGAGGTCGAAGCCACTTCGGGCAGGGTGCGGATCACGGCGTCGGCCTCCTCCATGGCGGCCTGCGTGACGGGCAGCGCCGAGGCTTCGGGCGTGGAGACCATCACCATGACGTAGCCCTGGTCTTCCTCGGGGAGGAACCCGGCGGGCAGCTTGCGCCATACGACGAAGATGACCGCGAGTACTACGGCGATGAATACGCCCGTGCGCGTCACGTGGCGGATAAGCGTCGGCGTAAAGGCCGTATAGCGATCCATGTTGCGGGAGAACCAGCGATTGAAAGCGGCGAAAAAGCCTTTCTGCGGCGGTTCGCGGCGGCGCAGCAGCAGGGCGCACAGCGCCGGGGAGAGCGTCAGGGCGTTGAATGCCGAGATCACCACCGAGACGGCGATCGTGATGGAGAACTGCTGGAACAACCGGCCTGTGATGCCGCCCGTGAACGACACGGGGACGAATACGGCCAGCAGCACGACCGTCGTGGCGACGATGGGCGAGGCGACGTTCTTCATGGCTTCGAGCGCCGCGGCGCGGGGCCGCATGCCGGCGGCGATGTTGACCTGCGCGGCCTCGACGACCACGATGGCGTCGTCGACCACCAGGCCGATGGCCAGCACCAGCCCCAGCAGCGAGATGATGTTGACCGAGAACCCCAGCAGCGGGAAGAGCGCGAAGGCGCCGATGAGCGAGACGGGGATCGCCACGAGCGGGATGACGGTCGCCCGCCAGTCCTGGATGAAGAGGTAGATGATGAAGATCACCAGCAGGAGGGCGATCACCAGCGTGTGGAATATGTCCCGGATACCGGCGTCGATGCTGGTCGTGGTGTCGACGATCGTGGTGGCCGCAATGCCGTCGGGCATGCGTTTTTCGAGCCGTGCCATCGCCGCCCTGACCTTCTTGCCCACCTCCACGGCGTTGCTGCCGGGCTGCTGGTAGACGACGATCATGGCCGTGGGCTTGCCCTCGAAGAGCGAGCTCACGCCGTAGCTCTGGCTGCCGAGCGAAACCTCGGCCACATCGCACAGCCGGATCTGCTGGCCTTCCGAAGTCGTGACGACCACGATGTCGCCGAACTGCGCGGGGGTGGTGATCTGCGGCGGCATGGTCACCGTATAAGTATAGGTGGTGCCGTCGGGCGCGGGTTCGGCCCCGAACTGCCCGGCGGGGTAGATGCCTCCCTGGTTCTCGATGGCCGCGGTGACGGCCGAGACCGGGATGCCGTAGTATTTCAGCACGTCGGGCTTGAGCCATATGCGCATGGCGTACTCGCCGGCGCCCATGATCGACACCTTGCCCACGCCGTTGATCTTGAGCAGCTCGTTCTGGAGGTTGATGTAGGCGTAGTTGGAGAGGAACTCGGCGTCGTAGCGTCCGTCGCTGTGCAGCGAGAAGACCAGCAGGAAGCCGGTCATGGTCTTGCGCGTGGTGACGCCCTGCTTGGTGACCGTCAGCGGGAGCTGTGCGGTGGCCGACGAGACGTTGTTCTGGGTGAAGATGGCGTCCAGGGCGGGGTCGGAGCCTATGTCGAAGGTCACCTGCATGACCATCGAACCGTCGTTGGCGCTGGTGGTTTGCAGGTAGAGCATGTCGCTTACGCCCATGACGCTCTGCGCCACGGGTGTCGCCACGGCGTTGTTGACCGTCTCGGCATCGGCGCCGTCGTACGTGGCCGAGACCTCGACCACGGGCGGCGTGATGTCGGGGTACTGTTCGATCGGCAGGTTCAGGATCGAAATCAGCCCCACGAGCACGATGACGATGGCCAGCGACAGGGCGAAGATCGGGCGCGAAACGAAAAATTTCTCCATGGCGTCACTTTTTTTCGGGGATGACCTTCATACCGTCGTGCAGTTTCTGCTGCCCGGCCGTTACCACCAGTTCCCCGTCGATAAGCCCTTCGTCGATGCACCACATCGTCCCGTACGTGTCACCCGGGATCACCCGGCGGTACATGGCCGTGCTGTCGGGGCGCACCACCCAGACCGAGTTGACGCCCTGCGCCTGGCTCACGCACGCCTGAGGAACGACCACGCGCGGCCGTACCGGGCCGACGTTGGCCTCCACACGGGCGAACTGCCCGGGTTTGAGCGAACGGTCGGGGTTGGGGAACATCACCACCAGCACGAGCGTCCCGGTCGTGCTCGACACGTCCTTGCGCGTGTAGTCGTAAAGCCCCTTGTAGGGGTATACCGTGCCGTCGGCCAGCATCAGGCGGATGTCGGTGAGCAGCCCCGCGTTGTCGAAGATCGAGGTGCGCGGCCCTGCCGCGCGCAGGTATTGCGCCATAGGGATCGCCACGTCGACGGTCAGCGTGTCGATGTTCGAAATGGTCGTCAGCACGCCGAACTGCGTGCCCGGGCCCACGTAGTCGCCCACGTGTGCCGAGGTGTTGGAGATGATACCGTCGATGGGCGAGCGAAGCTCCGTATAGCCGACGTTCATGCGGGCGCTGCTGAGGGTCTGCTCGGCCGAGCGGACGGTGGCTTCGGCGGCTTTGTACTGGGCCGTATACTGGTCCAACTGCGACTGGCTGATGGCGTTGATCCTGGCCAGCGGCACGGCGCGGTCGTAGTTGTTGCGGGCTTCGACGGCCTGTGCCCGGGCTGATTGCAGGGCGGCCTCGGCTGCGAGCATCGAGGTCGAGAGCTGGTCGGGGTCGATCGTGAACAGCAGTTGCCCGCGCTTCACGGGCATGCCGTTGGCGAACTGCTTCGTAAGCAGGTAGCCGTTCACGCGCGGCTGGATCACCGCGTCGAAATTGCTCGCCAGGTAACCGATGAACTCCATGCGGTTGGGGACGCTGTCCGTGACGGCTTCGGCCACGCCGACCCTGAGCGGGGGCATGGCGGTTTGGGGCTTGTGCCTGCGGCACCCCGCGAGGAGTACGGCGAGCAGCCCCGTGATAAGGAAAAGTCTGTTCATACCGGGATGTTTTACGCCCTTGCAGGGACAAAAAACGTACCGTGAACAGGGTGAGAGTTAGTTAAAAAGGGGATTTTATGCTAAAAAAGGCTGATTTTTTTGGCTGCAAATGATGATGTTTAGATAATTTTTATATCTTTGCGTTGATAACAAACCCAAATTAATATAAAAGTTATGAAAGAATTAGTAGCAAAGATCAATGCCGAATACGAAGTATTCGCAGCAAATGCAGCAGCACAGGTGGAGAAAGGCAACAAGGCTGCCGGTACCCGTGCCCGCAAGTCCGCACTGGAGATTTCGAAGCTGATGAAGGAATTCCGCAAGATTTCCGTAGAGGCTGCGAAATAATCGCTGACTACGTAGACGCAACAAAGGCTGTCCTTGGGGGCAGCCTTTGTTGTTTTCGTGCCGTATGCGGATCGTTCCCGCGACAAGCCGCACGGTCGCGGCGCAGGTCAGGGCTCGATGCCGAATTTGCGGAATACCTTCATATCCTCTGCGGAGAGGCCCGTCTTGCGGAACGGTACGGCCTCGTTGTGGTCGTTCAGGTAACGGCGCGGCCGGGTGCGGTCGTAGTCCGCGTTGACCAGCGACACGCCCGTGTCGATGTAATTCCCCCGGATCGAAGCCATGTCGGCCATGGTGTGGAACAGCGCATGGGTCGTGGCGGGCGCCGTGGCGTTTGCCTCGGCGGCAGCGGCCTTGTCGGGGAAATTCTGCCGGTAAGCGTCGGAGAACCACGCCAGCGAAGCGACGTAGAGCTGGTAGGCCGTCGTCGTGGGCGAAGCGTGCAGGAACCGTTCGCGCCTGTCATCGAGGATGTCCTCGCCGTGGTCGGCGCAGTAGAGCAGCGCCGACGAAGTCCCGCGCAGCCCGCGCAGGTACTGGATCGTCTCCGAGAGGAAGAAATCCGTGTAGAGGATCGAATTGTCGTAGGCGTTGCGGAGCGTCTGCACGTGTTCCCGCGAGATCGCCACGTCGTCGTCGGGGCGGAACTGCGCAAACTCGCGCGGGTAACGCTGGTGGTAACTGAAGTGCGAGCCGTAGCAGTGGAGTATGAAGAGCATCTTCTGCGCCTTGTTGCTTTCCACGGCGCGGCGCACCTCGTCCAGCAGCTGCATGTCGTGGCGCGGCGAGCGGATATAGATCAGGTGGTCGGCGTCGCGGGCGAGTTTGTCGATCATGGCGCCCTGCGGCGACTGGTTGGAGATGAACCAAGTCTCGAAACCGGCCTCGTTGAACAGCGCCGGGAGCCCCTTGCGGCGGTAGAGTTCGGGATGTTCGTCGGTCGCAACGGACGAGAGGATCAGCGGCACGCTCTTGTGCGTGGTGTTGCTCTGCGTGAGCATGTCGCGGAAAACGATCAGGTCATCGACCTGCGAAAGGCGGGGATTCGTCTCGCGGTCGTAACCGTACAACTGCCAGTTCATCGCACGCGAGGCTTCGCCGATGACGTAGACGTATATCTCGCGCCCCGGTGCCTGGGCCGTGCGCGACGCACCGTAGGTGAAATCCTCCGAGGTCTCCTCGAAATTGTAGGCCTTGCGGAATTCCGTGGCACTCAGGTGTACGTTGTATAGCACGTTGAGCGGGAAGATCTCGTCCCGCAGCACGTGCCGGTCTTCGCTCACGCGGTAGGCCGGCCACAGCGCCAGCATGCCCAGCGCCATGAGCACCGCCCCGGTCAGTCCGACGTTCATGCGCGTGGTGCGCGATATCTGCCGTTTGTGCCCGATTTCGCGCGCGGCGAACCACAGCAGCGGCAGGTACATCACGCAGACCAGGATCACGGAGGGGTAGATGTTGCTCAGCAGCTCGCCCGCTTCGCCCGGGTTGGTCGTCACCAGGTTGGTGAACATGTCCGTGGCGATGATCGAGTTGCCGAAGAGGTACAGCAGCACGATCTGGAACGCGCACAGGAAAATGAACGGGAACGCCAGCCAGATCATTATGCCCGAACGGCGCAGCGCCACGCTCCACATCATGTAAAATCCCAACGGCATCAGTATCAGCGCCTCGACCGTCCAGACGGAGTAGGGTTCGGTATTGGCCAGCACGCAGTTGGGGATAATCAGCGCGACAAAGAAATAGACGGTCAGCAGCGTGGTGAAACGGCTGCGGGTTTTGACCGTCCGTTGCCGGTTATGTTTGTTCGGATCAGCATTCATATCTTTACTAACCTAAAAAGCTTCGTTCAGGCTCAGCAGGAATCCGCTGGTTTTCTTGCCGAAGCCGTAATCGAGCCGCACATTGACCCGTTTTTTCAGCTCCCATCGCAGGCCGACGCCATAGTTGGGAAGCGTTTCCGACCAGTCGAACCGGTCGAGACTGTTGAATACGTTGCCGGCACCGCCCCATACCGTGCAGCCGATACGCCGCCAGATGCGCTGGCGCAACTCTACCTGGAAGGTAATCATGTCGTTGTCCGTATAGCGCCCCTGGTAGTAACCGCGCATGCGCTGCGAACCGCCCATGCGGGCCAGCATCGGCCACGGGGTGCCTTCGGAGTTGAACTCCGCGTAGAGGTCGGTGGCGATCAGTCCCCCTTTCCACACCTGCCGGTACCAGTCGGCCGTGAAGGTCGTGCGCCACAGCGACTTGCCGCAGTTGCCAAGCCCCTTGGCGTAGAAAGTCTCCTCCAGGCTGACATAGATGCCCCGGTACGGGTTGGGGATGAAGTCACGCGAGTCGTACTCGAGGATGGCTCCGATGCCGGTGGCAGTGTAGTGCGTTTTCTGCCCGTACTCCTGCAGGTAGCCCTCGCTGCGGGCGTCAAATTTCTTGCCCTGCGTGTGCTCGAAGCTCAGGATGCCGCCCACATAGGTGCTGGGCAGCACGCGGTGCAGGTAGCGCCCCTTTACCAGGTAGCGTTTCTCGTTGTACGACCCCTCTTCGTTATACCGTCCGTCGTGGTAGCCGATGCCCCACATGTCGCGGGGCGCCGAGGCGAACATTACCGTGTAGTCGATGCGCTTGCTGTTGCGGGCGAAGATGTTGTTGCCCGTGACCCCCAGAGCATAGAATCCCGAAATCGAGACATTGGCGAAGATCGAGATGTCCGAGGGTGCCGTCACCGAGTCCGTGCGGTCGATGCGGTAGAGGCCCGCGGCCAGCAGCCCGATGCCGAGGCTCGTATTCTTCGAGTAGCTCGGGCCCCCTGCGAAAGTGAAGTCGATCTTCTTTTCGAACGTGCGGTCGGTGGTCGAACCTTCGAAATATTTTACGACGCGGCGCAGGAACGGCGGGCGCTTTTCGGCCTGCGGTTCCTCTTCCTGCCCCGGAAGCGGGGTGTACGTATAGTGCAGCGTATCGCTGCCGTTGATGTATACCTCCTG
>ULQI01046003.1_pt1 | contig 10232 bp, 8 predicted proteins | sample 1954261 | NCBI WGS metagenome assembly ULQI01 (sample SAMEA4835650, study PRJEB28245) | human gut metagenome | biome: gut microbiome; material: fecal sample | place: Denmark | collected 2008 | reverse complement strand
CAAGGATTTTTAACGCAGTCTGCGGCAAAATTTGCCGAAAAAACGTGCGCATATGCTTGTGAAGACGGGTTCTTAAAGATTTGAGATGTGCTCGAACACCTTGTCGGTGCTCCAGAAGAACATATCGTGCTTGAAACGCTCCTGCTTCAGTCCTGTTCTTTCAAAGAGGTCCATAACTCCCGGCTGAACGCAGGAGAAATATACCATTCTTCCCTGGGAGATAAGTCTCTCGCAGTATTCGTGGAGGGCTTCTATTCCCGAGATATCCGCAACGGTAACGCCTCTCATTGAGAAGATTATGTTGTAGCTGTCACCGAGAGAGGATACCTTGTCCTCCAGCTTTGCGCAGGTTCCGAAATAAAGGGGTCCCGTGATATAAACAACGCTGGTGTATTTGAGCTTTTCGGGGTCAACGTTATCCTCGTCAAGCTTATCAGGATCGACCTCGGCAACCGTTACCTGCATATCGGATACCTTTACAACAAAGAGGATAAGCGAGAACACAACGCCGATAAGGATAGCCTTTGTAAGGTCAAACACAACGGTAGCTGTCATTGTGATAATGAACTGTGCAATGGCTGTTTTGAGCTTTTTGCTGAAAATGGACTTTATGGTCTTCCACTCGTTCATTCTCCATGCAGTTACGATAAGCACGCCTGCAAGAGCTGAAAGAGGTATCATAGACATTACGCCGCCGAGAACGAACATGGAAAGCAGCAGTACAACAGCGTGGATAACGGAAGTAAGACGTGTCTCTCCGCCGCTCTTTATGGCAACACTGGTTCTGGCGATAGCTGCCGTTGCGGGAACTCCGCCGAAGAAGGGCAGCAGGATATTTCCTATTCCCTGTGCGGTAAGCTCGATATCCGCATTGAGCTTTTCATTCTTCATTCGTCCTGCGGAAGCTCCGCAGAGCAGGGACTCAATAAGTCCCAGAGCCGCAATGGAAACAGCGGGAACAACAAAGTTGCCAAACTCGCTGAAATTTATCTTGGTAATGTCAAGTCTGTCAGCAAGGAAAATTGTTTTTGGTATCTCACCGACAACGCTTACATCAAAGTTGAAGATAAAGTTTGCTGCGGTGGCAAGAATAATTGCTGCCAGTGAACCCGGGCAATACTGGCTCAGCTTCTGAGGATATACAAACATGAAAACTATAACGCAAACGCCGATAATGAACGCTGTAAGATTGAAGCTCTGAGGCGTTGTGAAATAGCTTGCTATCTTTTCCAGGTTGTTAAGTCCCACGGACTTCATGCCGGTAAGGTTATCTATCTGACCGAGGGCGATGATAATGGCGATACCGCTGGTAAAGCCTGTGATAACAGGCGAGGGCAGGTATGAAACCAGTCCGCCCAGCTTGAATATGCCGCACAGCAGCAGTATGATGCCTGCCAATAAGCTTGCGATGAAAACACCCTGCATTCCGTACTGAGCCACCAGTGAAACAAGTATGGCTGTCATAGCTCCTGTGGGGCCGCTTATCTGATAGGAAGCGCCCGAAAGTGCGCCGATGATAAGTCCCGATATTATTGCGGTAACAAGTCCCGAAGCTGCGGTAGCTCCCGAGCTTACGCCGAATGCCAGTGCCAGCGGCAGAGCCACGGCTGCGACTGTTACGCCTGCAAGAACGTCTTTTCCGAATTTCTTGCCGTTGTACCCCTTAAATTCTCTTTTCAGCATTTCTGCAAATTGCCTGAACATTTTTCTTTTTCCTCCATGATCTCCCAAACATAAAAAAGTGCCAGTGGCAGCACCTCTGAAAGATGCTGCCGTGAATGGCACGTCACTAAAATATTATATTACCCTGTGAAAAAATTGTCAATGTATATGCTGTACAAAACCTTTGACTATCGGTAAATGCTTTATGGCAATATCACTCAATAGCCTTGAGTGAAGATGTCATATCTATCTTTTTGAGTCTGAAATACAGCAGGAAGTTTACAAGCACTGTGAAGATGACCATTACCGCCGCTGCCAGCACGAAGCAGAACCAAGGTATATCGGGCGAGAACATTACTTCATCTACCTCGGACTTGCCTACAACAAAGCTTTCAAGGAAAATTCCGCCTACCAGTCCAAAGGCAATGCCGATTATGGAGGAAATGGTGTTCTCACGGTAAATGTACGCTCCCACCTCGCCGTCAAAAAAGCCCAGCACCTTTATGGTGGCAAGCTCCCCTATTCGCTCGTTGATGTTAATGTTTGCCAGGTTGAAGAGTATTACAAGAGCAAGCGCTCCCGCAAAAATTATGATGACAAGAACTATAAGGTCAAGGCTTGATACCAGTGTTCTGAACGTTCCCGTTCCGTCATACATAAAGGACGATGAGATTATTCCGTCGCAGGAAATAAGCTCGGAGGTTATTCTGTCTCTTTCGGATTTTTCGGGAGTTTCCCCTGTGTTTATCAGGATAAGGTTGTCGTCGGTCTCGCCGAAGAGAGAGGTGTAAGTGTCCCTTGTCATATAGACATAGTGGAAGGTGTAGTTTTCTGCAATGCCCGATACCTCTGCGGGGCCAGATGCACCGTCAATAGTTACAAAGTCGCCTTCCTTTACACCAAGCACCCTTGCCATTTTCTCGGTGATTATCACCTTGCCGTCCTCAATGTAAAGATGCTCTCCGCTCTTTCTGTTCTGGAGCTGAACGTAATCGTCCATGTCAGCAACATCATCAAGGGCAAGGATATAGCCCTCCATATTGCCGCCTTCGGAATAAACGTCGTGTGTCTCCTGAACGGCGCTCATATGTGAAATGATAGCACTTTCGCCGTTTATAACGTCCTCGATGTGCGCAAGGTCATCCTCGGGAACATCGCTGCCGATAACTGCGATAGCATCGTAAAGGAAGATATCGTCATACTGCTTTTCTGCAATGCAGGCAATGGCTTCCTTTAATCCGAATGCTGTAAGCATAAGGGCTGTACAGCCGCCTATGCTTATAACTGTCATGAAAAATCTGCTCTTGTATCTGAAAAGATTTCTGAAAGTTACCTTGCTGCTGAATGAAAAGTGCTTCCAGATGGGTGTTATCTTTTCAAGCAGTATCCTTTTGCCATTCTTCGGGGGCTTTGGACGGATAAGCTTTGCGGGATATTCCAGAAGCTCGTTTGCACAGGTATATACCGCAGAAAGCGATGTACACAGCAGTGATACGCCCATGCAGCCCAGTGCATATGAGGGCATGAACGGCGCTTCAAATATGGGATAATTATACATCGTCTGATAGCAGATGAAGATTATCCTCGGCAACAGCGCCAGACCTATGGCTGTTCCCGCAAGGCTGCCCACAACGCTTGCTATAGCCGCATACAATACATATTGCAGGATTATGGAGCCTGTGCCGTAGCCCAGTGCCCTGAGAGTTCCAACCTCTGTGCGCTGCTCCTCGACCATTCTTGACATGGTGGTGCAGCAAACCAGAGCTGCAACCAGTATAAAGAACACGGGGAAAACTGCGGCAATGGAGTCTATCCTTTCCGCATCTCTGCCGTAGCTCATGCAGCCGGGATTGAACTCGTCCCTGTTCCACACGTACCACTCGCCATCGGCAAGCTTATCCTCAAGCTCGCTTTCAGCATCGGCTATCTCTGCATTAGCGCTGTCTATATCAGCCTGAGCCTCGTCCAGCTTTTTCTTGCCGCTGTCCAGTTCATGCTTTGCTTTAGCAAGGTCGCTGTCATAAGCGGAAAGCTCTTCAAGGCCCTTGTCTATTTCCTCTTCGCTCTTGTCAAGCTGCCATTTCTGGGCGGATATCTGCTCCAGTGCACCTGCGGAAGCTGCTCTCACCTGCTCGTTTACGCCTGTTATGGCTGCCTGAGCGGCGGTCTTTGACTGGAGATCCTTATCGGGATTTGTGATTATGAAAACCGCCAGAAGGTCGGATATGGAAGCCTCAATGTCATTATCGTCATACACCTGCTGGATACTTCTTGACTCGTTGAGAAGCTCCTCGGGAAGCACTTTGACGTATGCCTTTTCGTATATTTTCAGGATATCGTCTATCTGAGTGCAGGTGGCGGCAAGGGCGTTCATCTTTTCCTCATTCTCTGCCAGCTCTTTTCTGCCGTCCTCGATATCCTTTTTGGCATCGGTAAGCTCTTTTTTCTGCTCGTTTATCTGACTGTAGGACTTGTTGTACTCGTTCAGACCCTTGTCATAGTCCTTTTTGGCGTCGTCATATTTTTTCTGACCGTCCGCCAGCTTTTCCTTTGCATCGGCTATCTGCTCATCTGCATCGGCACGTATCTCGTCCGAACGCTCGCTGAGAAGCTGAGCTGACATTCCCTCGGCGTATTCCTCGGCAGCGGCTACGATATCGTTGTATTCATCTGAAAAAGGCTTGACGCTTTCGTCCATAGCCCCTGTTACCGAAAGGTAAAGGTCGGTATAAGCGTCATAGGCAAAGTTTTCCTCGGGGACGTAGATAAATGCACTTACGGAGCCTGTTCCGATAGTTGTGGAGCCTCGCTCATATGAAACATACACGGGAGATTTTACAAGGCCCACCACGGTATATTCCGACTGATTTAAATAGTCAGCCACATCATTGTCGCCGTCAGCAGAAAGCTTTACGGTATCTCCTATTTTAAAGGATATCTTGTGCATGGAATCATAATCGGCAACGCACTCCCCTGCCTTTTCGGGAAGTCTGCCCTCCATAAGATAAAGCTTGTTGAGCGGCTGATCTGCCGAATAGGAAAGCACTGTTACAGCCGACTGACCGCCGTTGTTTTCCACAAATAGGTCTGCCGAATAGCCTGCATATCCGCTGTCAAAATGCTCACCGTCGGAAAGCTTTTCTATTTCATCGCCGTTAAAGCCCAGCGTGGATTTAATCTGAACGTCCGCAAGGGCATATTCCCTGTAATACTTCCAGCCGGAATTTTTAAGGTCAGTTGATACTGCGCTTAAACCTGCATAAAACGCACAGCCTATCGCAATGATAGTAAGGATCGCCACAAATCTTCCGGGAGATTTCTTTACACCTCTGACCGTATTCAGTAAAAGCATATTTTTCTTCATAGCGTTATTACCTTACCATTCAATATTTTCAACAGGTGTGGGATTGGGATTGAGGGATATTTTTGCCACCTTGCTGTTCTTTATCTTGATAACACGGTCAGCCATGGGGGTTATCGCCTGATTGTGGGTGATGACTACCACTGTCATACCCTTTTCACGGCAGGTATCCTGCAAAAGCTTCAGTATTGTCTTGCCCGTGTTATAGTCGAGAGCGCCTGTAGGCTCATCGCAGAGCAGGAGCTTGGGTGATTTTGCCAGCGCTCTTGCAATGGAAACTCTCTGCTGTTCGCCGCCGGAAAGCTGTGCGGGAAAGTTGTTCATTCTGTCCTCCAGACCCACCTGCTTCAGCACCTGAGCCGCATCAATGCTCTTATCCTTGCAGGTCTGAGCCGCAAGCTCCACATTCTCATATGCGGTAAGGTTCTGCACCAGATTGTAGAACTGGAAAACAAATCCAATGTCATATCGACGGTAAGCGGTAAGCTCTCTGGGTTTGAGCTTTGCGATATCCTTGCCGTCAATGATAATCTCGCCCTCATCGCAGGTGTCCATTCCTCCCATAAGGTTCAGTACAGTGGTCTTTCCCGCACCGCTGGCACCTGTGATAACAACGAACTCGCCCTTTTCGATATCAAAGCTTACGCCGTCCGATGCGGTGATAGTTACCTCGCCCATCTGATAGCGCTTATATACATTTTTTAACGATACAAAACTCATATACAACCGTCCCATCATAAGTTATTTGAATATAACAAACCACATTATATTATACCATAGCAGCCCTTTAATTGGAATTGACATTTTTTACAAATTAAACAGAAAAGAGGTATATTTCTTAGCGAAATATACCCCTCATTATGTAGCAATATCACATCATTATAAAATACTGCATCGGATTTTTAGGATTTATCTTTACGGGAACATAGCCGCCCGCAAACTGCTCCTTGGGATTGGTCTCCAGATTTTTCTTGGAAAATCTATACTTTCTTCCGTTGATAACAGCCTCGCAGAACAGGTTGTAATGAACTATCTCAGTGGTCTGACCAACAAAGAACTCGTTGATGCCTGTTATCTCTGCCTCAATGACCTCGCCGTTCTCGATCATTCTTTCATTGACAAGCGCATATGCGCCGATGACCGCAAAAACTGCGCCTATTGCTATGAACGCAATGGGTATCATCTTGAAGAACATAAAGCCTATCTCAGCCGCATCAAGATACGGATTGAGCACATGGAGCACTACCGAACCGAACACGATGAACACCAACGCCGCACCAAATGCTGCCAGCGCAGAGTATAAATATTCATGCCTCTTCATAAAAATCCCTCCCGAAAGGATCAGACATTAAAGCGGAAAAGAACGATATCTCCGTCCTGCATAACATATTCCTTGCCCTCGGAACGCACAAGTCCCTTTTCCTTTGCGGCAGCCATGGAGCCGCACGCCAAAAGGTCGTCAAAGGAAACGACTTCCGCTCTGATAAAGCCCTTTTCAAAATCGGTGTGTATCTTTCCTGCTGCCTGGGGAGCCTTGGTTCCCTTCTTGATAGTCCATGCACGAACCTCAGGCTGACCTGCGGTAAGGTAGGAGATAAGGCCAAGCAGAGAATAGCCCTCCTTGATAATTCTGTCAAGACCTGATACCTCAAGACCCAGCTCGGAAAGGAACATCTCCTGGTCCTCGCCGCTCATGTCGGATATCTCGGCTTCAAGCTCGGCGCAGATGGGCAGCACTGCGGCGTGTTCACGCTCAGCTATCTCGCACACTGTCTTATAATGCTTGGAATTTTCGATGTTGTTCTTGAAATCATCTTCGCTGAGATTTGCAGCGTAGATGACAGGCTTTGCGGAAAGCAGCGGAGTTGTCTTGATTATCTCCTCCTGCTCCTCGGTGAAGCCGAAGGAACGGGCAGAGTGACCCTCTTCAAGATGAGCTTTCAGAGCTTCAAGAAACTCCAGCTCAGCCTGATACTTCTTATCGCCCTTGATGAGCTTCTTTGTGCGGTCGATACGGCGCTCCAGCAGCTCGATATCGGAGAAGATAAGCTCCAAGTCGATAGTTTCGATATCTCTCTCAGGATTTATCTCGCCGTCAACATGAACGATGTTATCGTCCTCAAAGCAGCGTACAACGTGAACGATGGCATCGACCTCACGGATATTTGCAAGGAACTTGTTACCGAGGCCCTCGCCCTTGGAAGCGCCTCTTACCAGACCTGCGATATCAACAAATTCAAGTGTGGCAGGGGTAAACTTATCGGGGTTGTACATTTCCCTGAGCTTGTCAAGACGGCTGTCGGGAACGGAAACTATGCCCACGTTGGGCTCGATGGTGCAGAAAGGATAGTTTGCAGATTCTGCGCCTGCATTTGTAAGAGCGTTGAAGAGCGTACTTTTTCCTACGTTAGGAAGACCGACCATACCTAATTTCATATCTTTGATTTTCCTTTGCTGATTTATTTATTGGGACGCAGATCATTCATCGTCGCTGAAATTCAGATTTTTAACATACTCGTCAGCGTCGAAATCGTCGCTTGAAGAGCAGCAGGCAGCAAACTTCTTGCTGAGTGCCAGACGGGCAGCTATAACGCCTGAAATAAGACCTATAATGAATGCACCGAGAGCTGCGGCAACAGCCATGCCCTTTGTTATCTTGATTTTCTCATTTGAATATCTGCATACGGAACCGATGATCTCTTCTAACATAAAATAGCCTCCTTAGAAAAAACGTATTTTACTTATTATATACTATTTTTCCAAAAAATGCAATAGCAATGTGAAGTTCCTCGGAATAATTTACAAATTTAAAGAGATACCGCACCTTGGCACGGTATCTCTTGATTTTTGTTAGCGGGGCTTAAAGCCTTATACCATATGGATCTTGCTTGCGGCATCGGAATTCTTTCCGTCAATGCCGTACTTCTTGTTGCGTCTCTTCTCAAAGAACTTGGGAGCGACTTTGGGGAACATTGCGTAGGTGAGAACGTCCTCGTCCTGCTCGATCCACTCTGCGCATTCCTTGCGGAGAGTATCAAGCTCAGGCTCAAGCAGATCTGCGGGACGGCAATCGATAGCCTCCTCGCCCTTGAGTATGGACTTTCTGAACTCGGGGTCGATAGGTGTGGGAGTTCTTCCGTATTTGCCTGCGATAACGTCCTTGAATTCCTTGGTAACGGTCTTGTATCTCTCGCCGCTGATAACGTTGAACACAGCCTGTGTGCCCACGATCTGGGAGGAAGGAGTAACAAGAGGGATATTACCTGCATCTGCACGAACTCTGGGAACTTCTCTGAGCACTTCCTCGAACTTATCCTCCTTGCCCGACTGCTTGAGCTGGGACAGAAGGTTGGAAAGCATTCCTCCGGGAACCTGATAGATAAGTGCGTTTGCATCTGCAACAAGGATCTTGGGGTCAAGGAGACCTTCGTCGATATACTTCTTGCGCAGACCCATGAAGTAGCTTCTGATCTCGGTAAGCTTTACAAGGTCAAGACCTGTATCGTACTCTGTGCCCTGGAGCGCTGCTACCATAGACTCGGTAGGAGTATGGGAAGTACCGTGAGCCAGAGGAGACATTGCTGTGTCGATATACTCGCAGCCGTTTTCAATAGCCTTGAGCTGGCACATTGAAGCGAGACCCGATGTATAGTGTGTGTGGAGCTGAATGGGGATACCGATGTTCTCCTTGAGAGCCTTTGTAAGGGAAGCAGCTCTGAAAGGAGTAAGGAGCGCAGCCATATCCTTGATACAGATGGAATCAGCGCCCTCTGCTTCGCACTGCTTTGCGTAGTTTACATAGTAATCATCGGTGAAAACATCGCCCAGTGTAAAGGACATTGCTACCTGAGCGTGTGCGCCCTCCTTCTTGGCAGCGTGGATAGCTGTCTGGAGGTTTCTGATATCGTTCAGCGCATCAAAGATACGGATAATATCCATACCGTTTGCAACAGTCTTCTGAACGAAATATTCAAGAACATCGTCAGCATAGTGACGGTAGCCCAGCATATTCTGACCTCTGAAAAGCATCTGGAGCTTGGTGTTGGGCATATTCTTACGGATTATTCTCAGTCTCTCCCAGGGATCCTCGTCGAGGAAACGGATACAAGCATCAAATGTTGCGCCGCCCCAGACCTCTGCGGAATAGTAGCCGATCTTATCCATCTCCTGCATAATGGGGAGCATCTCGTCAATGCTCATTCTTGTTGCGATGAGCGACTGATGAGCGTCTCGGAGAACGGTTTCGGTGATTTTTACTTTAGGCATTGTGGATTGCTCCTTTCAGCTTATGCGATGGTAGCGAGAACGTCATCGGAATTAACGGTATCGCCCTTCTTGGCAGCGATAGATGTGATCTTGCCTGCTACGGGAGCTACGATATCATTTTCCATCTTGAGTGCCTCGAGAACTACAACGACCTGGCCTGCGGAAACAGTGTCGCCTACGTTTACCTTGACATCAAGGATATTTCCGGACATGGGAGCCTTAACGGGTGTGCCGTTGCCTGCTGCAGGAGCAGCTGCGGGTGCGGGTGCTGCTGCGGGAGCTGCCTGAACGGGAGCTGCGCCTCCTACTTCCTCAACTGCTACGTCATAGGACTTTCCGTTTACTGTAATATTAAATCTCTTCATAATGTATATCGACCTTTCAGGTTAATTTTATCAAAGGGGAAGAATGTTGTGCTTCTTGGGAAGGCGCTTGTTAAGGCGCTTACCTGCTGTAACATCAAGAACGGAAGCAACTGCTGCTCTTACGTTTTCGGCTGTTACCACTTCGTCAGCCGCACCCTTGGCTGCTGCCGCAAATGCAGAGCCTTCATTCTCGGCATATTCCTTGGCTATCTGAGCTCTTGCGGCTGCAAGGTCATCTGCGCCCTTGAGCTTGTCATGATAAAGGAACTCAGCTGCGCTGACAGGATCCATGGGAGCGATAACTGCCTCGGGAAGCGCATAAACTGCATCGGCAGCAACATTCCTGCCTGCAAATGCGATATAAGCCATTCCGCATGCCTTGCCGCTTACCAGTGCTATCTTTGCACATGAAGCCTCGGCATATGCGCCTGCAAGAGCAGCACCCGCACGTACCATATCTGCGCCATGAAGGTCAAAGCCCTCGGTATCGGCAACAGTGATGACGGGAATGCTGTAAGCGTCGCAGAGACGAACAAATCTTGCGATCTTTGAGCAGTCTGCAGAGGTGAGCTTGTCCT
>ULQI01039938.1_pt1 | contig 10287 bp, 9 predicted proteins | sample 1954261 | NCBI WGS metagenome assembly ULQI01 (sample SAMEA4835650, study PRJEB28245) | human gut metagenome | biome: gut microbiome; material: fecal sample | place: Denmark | collected 2008 | reverse complement strand
CAGAATTTAGAGAAATATTTTCACAGACTTTCGGCAGGAGTTCTGTAAAAATAAACGGAAGCCCCAGAATCCAAAATGCATAAAAGCTCAAAATTATAATTATATATTTATTAAAAACTAGTTTCATTATATTTACATTTATAATAGCAATAAAGTTAACAATTGTAAACTTCGACACTCTTATGCTATAATTTTATCGTGAGAGATTTATTAAAAGTATTAGCAGTTGGGATAGTTATGTTTTTTGCTCCGTTTGTATATGCAGAGGAGTATAAAGTACTGGTTATTCCAGACAATATTGTTACCGAAAACGAAGCTGTCGATGCTTATATTTATAATGCAGCTTCAGAATTTTTCGCCAATGAAGTGATAAATATTCTCAACCAGACAGATTACATTACCTCTCCAACCGTTAGTGAAGAACGAAAACTTTTGAAAAGTAATCCTTCATATATGATACCTGCAAGAAATCTCACTAACAGGTTTAAAACATCTTACAATATTGATTACGTTCAGTTAAAAAAAATAGCAAATAAATCTCAAGCAAGATACGTACTTTTATTGACCTCTGCAATTGATTCAGAAAATTACATTCTCAGACGCACTTTATGGGATTTTCTAAACATTCCTGGAGCAACTGTTGTAGATCCGGCATATAAAATATGCACATACGCAGCACTCGTAGATACACAAAAAAATAACGTACTCTGGTCAAATACTTTTTACAAAACAATAAGTGTTGTGGAAAACAGAATTATTACAAGAGGCCCTTCGCCTCAGACAGAACAACTCCAAAAAATTAGAGATTATTCCAGAATGCTATGTCCTGAAATAGCTCAGAATGTTCAATTAAGAGTTCTTCCGCCGCAGGTTTATGATCAAGAGTCCAACCAGATATACTATGATATGGGTAATTTTGATAATGTGTTTACTAAAAAATACAGAAGATGGCATAAGGAAGGTTCAAAAGACTACGATGCAGCGAAAACGCGTGTTGATGCCAAGATAACAAACACTAAAGAAAAATATCAGCAGTTCAAAGAAGAACGCGCACAAAAAGCTCAGGACAAAAAATTCCAGAAACAGCTGGAAGTTAAAGCTGAACCTGTAACATCAGAACCCGCTGCAGAAGTAATACAGCCTTCTGATAATAATATACACAATATTAATTATAAAAAACCAGTGCTTGAAGATCAGAGTTTATATACTCCAATTGATATCCAAAAAACACGTAAGAATAATCTTTATGGAGAGTTTGATAACTCAAGACCACCGCTTAGAGAGTATAATTATTAACGAAAATCACCATGCCTTGAAACAACTCGTGTGACATAAATCTGCTCGCAAGAACCGCTTCCGTTATTTCCCCGAAAAGATTCCTTATCATTCCGCACTGTACTTGAAATACCTTCTTCCATTCTGCCGTCATTCCCGCGAAATTTATATTTTATAAGATAACCTTCTAGATAAACAATATCTTTTTTGCGAAGTTTTTTTATACCTTTCCTGACATTTTTGTTAGCAGGGCAAAGGTGATTATTTGTAAAAGCGTGATTAATTCCGCCTTCATGTTTAAAATATTTTGACAGATGATTTTGCCAGGCAGAACCGCTATAAGAATAATAAGATACTGTACCAGCCATACGAACTTTTACCGATTTATAAACTTCCTTAAACTTAAAATCGCCAAATCCTATTGAAACATCATAGGGATATACGGCTGCGGCCCACATTTTAGAGGGTCTGGAGTGAATGTCATATACACGGCCGTATATTTTGTAATCTGCAATAGGAGTAATTTCTGCAACACCGCCGCTCACTTCATGTTCAAATGTTTTTCCGTTTTTTATTTCTTGTTGTACAGGTTCCGAAAATGGTTCCATATCTACGTTTTTAAGCACTGTATTATCAAAACGAATATGATTAATCAGAACAACCAAAACAACCAGTACAAATATTATTTTAGTTTTGATATCAATCTTAGAAATATCTGTATCATTGTCAAGATATATATTCATATTGCCTACATGCGCTCTGGTGCTGAAACTGCAAGAATATCCAGTGCATTCTTCAATGTTGTTTTGATTGCAATCATTAAAGCAAGTCTTGATTTCATTAAATCTTTGTCATCGCAGATTACGCGGTTAGAATTGTAAAATGAATGAAACTCAGCCGCAAGTTCTTGAACGTATCTACAGATTGTGTATACAGTTCTGTTTTCAGTAGAAAGTTTTATTACAGATTTGAACTCTTCAAGCTTTAATATAAGTGCCTTTGCACTGTCTGCTGTTTTTAAAATAATATTTTTATCAAAATTATTTATTAAATCATCAAGTTCAGCTTGAGTCATAGGAGCTTTTATACTCTCTCCAGTTTCAGGGTTAACTCTGTCATTTACTGCGTTTCTAAGGATTGAGCAAACTCTGGCGTAAGCATACTGAACATAGAACACAGGGTTTTCATCTGTACTTTTCTTCGCAAGCTCAATATCGAAATCAAGAGTCATATCAATATTTCTCATCTCCATCCAGTAACGTGTAGCATCAATACCGACTTCTTCAATCAAATCGTCAAGAGTAACCATATTTTTACGCTTGCCCATTCTGACTTCTTCGCCGTTAATAACGAGGTTAACAAGCTGGCCGAGAAGCACTTCTAATTTATTCGGATCATAGCCTAAAGCTTCAATAGAAGCCTTTACACGCGCAACATAACCATGGTGGTCAGCACCCCAGATGTTAATAAGTCTGTCATAACCGCGGCGAAGTTTATCAATGTGATATGCAATATCAGCAGTTAAATAAGTATTTGAGCCGTCGGCTTTTTTAATAACTCTGTCTTGATCATCACCAAATTCAGAAGATTTAAACCACATTGCCCCTTCTTTTTCATAAAGCATTCCTTTTGCCATAAGCTCTTTGTAGCTTTCTTCAACCTTGCCGGATTTGTGCAAATCAAGCTCGGAATAAAAATTATCAAAGTGTACTCTGAATTCCTTCAGCAGAGCTTTCTGGCAGGCTTCCATTTCTTTTTTTGCATAATCAGAAAGAACCTGAACGTCATCTGTTGGTTCATGTTCAGAAAGATATTTTTTTGCAACAGGAATCAAATATTCGCCCGGATAATAATTCTTTCTTTCAATTTCGTCTGTCGGGAAATCAATATTTTCACCCAGTTCCTGCTTAATTCTTATTTTTAAAGAATTACCAAGTTTTTGGATTTGAGAGCCTGCATCGTTGATATAAAATTCCTGATAAACCTCATGTCCGTAGAATTTTAGCAGGTTTGCAAGCGCGCTTCCCATTGCCGCCCAGCGTCCGTGCCCGATGTGGAAAGGACCTGTAGGATTAGCAGACACATATTCAAGCAGGATTTTTTCAACCGGTACGTTTTCCGGCTTGCCGTAATTTTCTTTCTTTTCAAGAATTTCAGCTACAGCTTCTGCAAGAAGAGAATTTTCTATCTTGAAGTTAATAAATCCGCCGACAACAGTTACAGAATAATTTTCTTTTGTAAGATTTTCAACAATTGCCTGAGCAATCATTGGCGGAGCAATTTTAGCAGAACGCGCCAGCGAAGAAACATTCACAGCAAAATCACCAAAATCAGAATTTTTAGGCTTTTCGACAATTAGAGAGAACACTGCATCAGCACTCATCTGACCTAGTTTTCCTGCCGCAGCCGCTTTTTTTATACCATTTTTAACTTCATTTAAGAAAAAATCTTTTAACATCTTTATCCTCGCTTATCTATTTTTAACAACTAGTATAAGATAAACAGGGTTAAATGTATAGATATTTAGCCAAACACTACTGCGTAAAAACAAAAACTCTTGACAATAGTTAGATATCTAACTATAATATCTTTATGAAAGATTTATTGTCACTTATAGCAAAAATTCACGAAAAAGGAAACCGTTTTATTATTAAAGAATTAAAAAAGAACGGGGCAGCAGAGCTTGCTCCGAGCCATGGTGATATTTTAATATACCTTTATATGAATAAAAAAATGACAATGAAAGATATCGCGCAAAAAATTAACCGCACAAAACCCACAGTAACCGCACTTATTAACAAGCTCGAAAAATTAGGATACCTGAAAAGAGAAGTTTCCAGCCAGGACAATCGATATACAAATATTGTTTTGACTAAAAAGGGAGAAAATTTCAAACCTGTTTTTGAAAAAATTTCGAAAGATTTAAACGAAATGTTATACAAAAATTTATCAGCAGAAGAAGCTGATATTTTAGAAAAACTTTTAAGAAAAATTATATAAAAAATTTTAACATAATAGTTAGACATCAAACAAAAGGAGAGAATTATGACAAACTTTAAAAACGCAGAAATTGGAACTTTAGCTGAAATTGGAGAAAAATACGAGAACGGTAAAGCTTTTTTACATGATTTGCTAGAATTGACAAGCTGTGAAATATCAGTAAATGCTATGACAGCTGGTCTAAAAATTCCTTTTTGTCATAGACATTTTCAAAACGAAGAAATTTATATTTTTCTGAAGGGTGAAGGGACAATTACAGTTGATAATAAAGTTATAGACGTTAAGGAAGGAAGTTGCGTAAAGATAATGCCCAAAGCAGCTAGAACAATTGAAGCCAAAACCGATATGCAATATCTTTGTGTACAAGCTAAAACAAATTCACTTGAACAATTTGGGCTTAAAGATGCAGAACTTTGTTAATTAATCACTCAGCAAGAGCTTCAATATCTTTTTGGAGCTTACTTAAAACACTTTCAGTTGAATCCTTGTTCAACAAAGCTGACTGCACAGCAGTATTTACAAGAGTGTTAATTTCCTTTTGATTTCTTTTCTGTTTTAACTGCGGGGTTATCCGGTTAATCTGTTTTGCACTTATTGAACGGGCTTTTGCTTCCAGAGCAGAATTATCGTTATAAAAACTATTCTTTAATACATTGGTGTTTGTACCAATAACGTTTGTCATTTTTGCAAGCTCGAGCTGATTTTGCTCATTTGTTAAATACAGACAAAAATCAAGCGCTTCCTTTTTATATTTAGCTCTCAATGGAATTACAAAATTCATGACAGAAAAATCATTTTGACCAACTGGACCTTTAATCTGTTCCATCACATCTGTTTGCTCGTAAACGGATGGTGCATTTTCCTTAATCATAGTAAGAAAATTTGCCCCCCCTTGAAAGAAAACAATTTTACCTGCCATATACTGCTCTAAAGCTTCACGATGAGTAAAAGTAATACTTTCAGGAGGAATAAGATCCTTCTGATACAAATCTTTGAACATTTCAAAAACTTTTTGCGCTTTCGGGTAATCTTCGGCTTCTGATATTCCGTACTTGTTCAAAATTTTAACCATTGTATCGTTTTCAGTTATTGTTGGTAAAAAGGCGTAAGCACCTGTATTTGCTTTTACTTTTTCAGAGATTGAAGCAAGTTCTCGATAAGTTCTCGGGAGTCTTATTATATCAGATTTTTGAAATAATTCTTTATTATAAATAGTTATCGCACTCGTTGCATACCACGGAATTGAGTACAATTTATCATTATATTTAAGAGCATTAATAATTTCAGGATTGAAATCCTGAACAGACTCCTCATCTATCTCTTCCAGAGTCCCTTTTTGAGCTAAAAGAGCTGAGAAATCCGGATTAAGATTAATTAAATCCGGCGGATTATCAGTCATAACTGCTGCAAGAGTTCGTTTTTCACCCTCAGAAAACGGCACATCGACCCATTTTATATGCACATTAGGATGCTCTTTTTCGTATGTCCTGATTACTTTATACATATAATCAGAAAAGTCACCCATCTGCAAAGTCCAGAACGTTACAACTTTTGGCTCATGTTCTTTTCTGATTGAACAAGCGGTAAGTCCTAATACTGATATCATAAGAATAAAAAGTACCAGAAACTTCTTCATCTTATTAGCCCTTTATATCTGAATTAAGGTTCAAATCAATATACTTAAATGTATTAATCAAAATTCCTGGAGGGAAATTATATACATTGTTGCACGGAGTTATTTTGAGAATAGAATTGGAACTGTCAACACCTGCGATTGTTGCAAGATACCTGTTTTTGTTTACCGTAAAAATAACATACCCGTTTGATGTCTGAACCTCATCTATTAAAAACCTGTTTGCAGACAATGATGCAAGTGTAAGATAAAAAAGCTTCTCTTTATTTACTGTAAAAATTTTAGTACAATCCGCAAACATAATATTTTGAGGCATTGTTACAGGCTGGCTGACAGCATTAATCTCAGCCGCAAAACATGGTACAAAAAGCATTAATGTAATTAACAAAAACTTTCTCATAAAATCTCCTATGCTTTTTGCATTTTAGCATATATTTCATTTTACGAACTCATATATTAGTATTAATTTGAAAGTTTTGAAGCTGCATACTCACGAAAAGTTTCTTTTAAAAATGCATCTCCTTCAATTTCATAAGAAAAATTTGGAATTTTATCACACACATCAATCAGAGGATACATAAAATCTAAATTGCTTCCAGGATCTGTCTGATTGGGATGAACCGGCAGTTCTATACATTCCTTACCTGTGTCTATAATTATTTTTATATTATAAACTCTTGCACTGGTAGAACCTCCCCTTGTAAATAAGCGCGAAATCATTCCCGCCTTAATAATGACTTTAAAACTTTTGATATCAGAAAAGTTAATATTTTTTGCTTTCCTTTCAGAAAAATATGAATATACTAAACGCATCTTGTCATCTGAGATTTGTATGACAGATACATACCCTTTTTTCAGAAACAAATATCTTTTTATGTGTTCTAATACAATATAAAAAGTTATTACAAGACAAAAAATAAGACCAATAGTCCTGTCAACACTTGTTCTTGCAAAAGCAGCATATAAAGCGGTCATTATAATTGAAATAACACCGATAAATGAAAAAACTAAGGATAGAAAAGAATGATTTTGTAATACAATTGTAGCTGTCATAGTCAAAATATATCATTTTGGAGAAAAAATGTAAACGGAGGTTTATATGTTGTTAAATCTTCTTCGGAGTGGTATAATTGGCTTAATATATAAGTACAGAGGGAGAAGAATATGTTACAGGAAGCTACAAGAGCTATAAATTCTGCATTTAATAATAGTTTTATAAAAAAATTGAGCCAGTATCTTCACGATTGTGTGCGTGAAGAGGTCAAAAGCTCTACTTTCAGAAATCTTAAAGCTGACAAAGACAACAAATGGATTTTCTTAGATGAAGAAGATACTCTGTTTACCCAAGGTTTGGAATATTTAAGGCTGGAGGGCTCTGACCCGAAACTTACAGAGCTTATGATTCAGTCAGAAACAAGCCAGAAAGATAAATATCTTATTTACGGCTACATGTTTTTGACAGGAAAATCAAAAAGCGGTAAGAAAAACGAATTTTTGACGCCGCTTCTTTATGCACCTTGCAGGCTTGAAAGAAACGGCGTTAATATAAATTGCATGCTGACTGATGAGTTTTTATCCCTGAATACAGGCGCACTCACTGCCTTGATGAAAAAGAATGATGATGAAGATGAAACAGAGCAGCTTCTTGAAGGATTACTTGATGTTGTACCGTCTGTTCCTATTACACAGGAAAAGATGGATATATTTTTAACCACACTTAAATCAATAGTTCCTGATATTGACGTTTCACTAAATCCTGATAACATTATCAAAGAAGACAATATAACAAAAGATTTCTACAATGACGGGGTAAATGAAGGAATAAACTCAGAAAACATTGACGAAATAATCGAGCAGGAAGAAAGAGCTAAAAAATCTGCCATAAAGCTGGATAAAATAAGTTTAACAAAACAGTGCGCAATAATTTTAACCAAGCGCCCTGCTGTAACAGCCGGAGTTTTGCACGAACTTACACAAATTGCTGAAAAACCGAGCGGAATTTATAGAGAAACTGTTTTAAACCTTATTAATGAAGAGTACACTCAGTCAAAACCGACTGACAGTCAGCAAAAGAGCCTTGCGGACTTCTTTCCGGTAACTCCGCTGTCGCTTTCTGATGCACAGCTTAATGTTGTAAAAAATGTAGAAAATGCAAAGCTTGTATCTGTTTTCGGCCCTCCGGGAACAGGTAAATCACAAACTATAGTTAACCTCGCAGCACATTTAATTGCAAACGGAAAAACTGTTCTTGTTGCATCACGTATGGATAAAGCTGTTGATGTTGTCGCAGAAAGACTTAACGAGCTGGGAGCGCCGTTTTTAGCGCTTAGAGCAGGGAGGCTGAATTACCAGAGAGAGTTATCAATGCAGCTTCAAGACCTGCTTGCAAACAAAGTCGACCTTGATGAAGGGGCTGAAAATTCTATTCTATGCGATGTTTCTGATATGGAAAACTTATTGAAAGCCATATCTGACTTAGAAAAGAAATCAGAAAAAATAATTAAGCTTGAAGAAGAGTGGACGGAGGTAAATGGAGAAATTAATCTCCAAAAATCCCAATATGCAAATCCTCTGTTTATCAAACACGTTCTTAAGGAAGACGAAATTAATCTTGTAGAAAACTCAATTAAGTCACTTAGCGAAAATATCGAAAAATCAGGTTTTTGGAGCGGGTTAAAAAACATTTCTGCAATCGGAAATCTAAAAAAATGTCTACGCACAAACAGTTTTGATGTTAATAATGAAAATCTTGCAATACTTAGAAATGAATTGGAATTTGCAAAACTTGTATGCAAAGCAAGAAAAATTGAAACTGAAATTCAGACAATCGGAAATATTCACGTTCTGTCTGAACAAATCAGAAACATGAAACAAAAACAGAAACGACTTGCAATTGATATTTTAAAATGCAAACGCAGACAAGCTTTAAAAGGATTAATGCAAGACCCTGTAAAAAGACAGAGATTGTTTGTTCATTCAAAATCCCTTGTTGAGAGGAAGAAAAATCTTCAAAACAGGCTTCTTGAAACAGAAGATTTTAAACCGCTTCTTGAAGCATTCCCTTGCTGGTGTGTTACAACCTACGCTGTTTCAGGTTCTTTACCGATGAAACCGGGACTTTTTGATGTCGTAATCATTGATGAGGCTTCTCAATGCGATATTGCAAGCTGTTTCCCAATTTTATTCAGAGCTAAGAAAGCTGTAGTAGTTGGTGATGATAAACAATTACCTCACCTATCTTTCTTAGAAAAAGCAAAGGAACAGTCATTCCTTTCACAATACGGAATAACTGACAGATATCAGCTTATGTGGCGTTTCAGGACAAATTCAATGTTTGACTTAGCCAATTACTATTCTATGCATCCGGTTCTTCTGGATGAACATTTCAGAAGCCTCCCGCCTATTATTAATTACTCAAACAAAGAATTTTACGGCGGAAGAATTAAAGTTATGAGAAGGAATGACAATTCTAAAAAAGTTCTTGAAACAGTTGTCGTGCCTGATGGGAAGGTCGATTTTGACGCAACAAGAAACCTTCCTGAAATTGAAGCACTTGTTAAAAGGTTACATGAAATCGTTGTTGAAGATGAACGCAAAAATCCTGACAATCCTGTATCAATCGGTATAATTTCTCCGTTCCGCGCGCAGGTTGAACAGCTAAAAATATCTGTCGCGAAGGTACTTTCCGAGCACATGATGGAAAAACACCAGATAGAAATTGGTACAGCGCATACTTTTCAGGGTGATGAGAGAGATATTATTTTGATATCGTGGGCTTATGCAAACAACAGTTTCCCTCAGAGCCTGATTTTCCTTCAAAAGCCAAACCTGTTTAACGTTGCTATCACACGTGCACGTTACCAGATGATTAACTTTATATCAAAAGACCCGCGTGAGCTGCCGGAAGGTATCTTGAGAAGCTACCTCGGATTTGTTCAGGAATATGAGGATAGATTTAGATTAAGCAAATCTGATGACTTTGACGAAAATATTTACAAAAATATTTTTGAAAAAGAAGTAGCTGATGCGCTGAGAGAATTAGGGCACGAAGTAACCTGTGGAGTTGATATAGCGGGATTAAGCGTGGATTTGCTGGTTGATAATAAGTTTGTAATCGAATGCGATGGGGTTGAAGACAAGACACCTTGCAAAGTATCAAACATGAAGAAACAGGCTATTATTGAGCGCTCCGGCTTGAAAGTTTCAAGGATTTCAAAACGTGAATGGCTGTATTCTCCAAAAGCTTGCATTGATAGAGTGATTAATAACAGTTTATTATAACTCTATTACGCATCATCATCTCGATTTTTCTTAAATATTCCAATATTGTTTAGAGGAATATTTTCATTATTTTGCTTATTCTCTTTTTAGTAAGTTCA
>ULQI01012138.1_pt1 | contig 10379 bp, 8 predicted proteins | sample 1954261 | NCBI WGS metagenome assembly ULQI01 (sample SAMEA4835650, study PRJEB28245) | human gut metagenome | biome: gut microbiome; material: fecal sample | place: Denmark | collected 2008 | reverse complement strand
AGCGGCTGCAACCAGTAATATAAACATCATTACTACAAGTTTGCTGCAGCTCAGTTCAAAGTCCAATTTTGGTTTTACAATTGTAGTGCTTTCTATTTTTTTGTTTGCATCGAAAAAGCCAAATACACCGTGAAACTGCTTCGGAACCAAAGTTTCAGTCTTTTTGTCGCCGGTGCAAAACGCTCTGTCAGCAATGTCAGCTTCTGCTATTTTAAGCTTTACACCATTATAATTCCCATAGAAAATATCGTCCTCACGCATACAAACTTTTGCACTAAACAATTTACTCTTTTGAATGCTTGAAGAGTATGTATATTCAAAATCGCCTTGGAGCCATTTTAATCCAACTGTTTCAGCTATACAATCATAGTATGTATTTTTAAATTTAGCAGCAAAACTCTTCGATATGTTGTTATATACTAATATAACTAAACTCAAACCGACTATTAATACTACTAATGCTTCATACAAGTTTTGACTAAGCAGCACCAATCCCAAAAATATAATACTTGTAAGAGGTACTGCAAAAATCAGATAGAATAAATAGCGCTTTCTCTCTTTTTCAAAAAATCTTATATTAGTTTTCTTGTAAATCTCTTGATAATATTTTGTCTGAAGAGTCCGGCTTAAGTCACGAACCTGCATTTCAATATTATTAGCTCTCATACGAGAATTATAACATATCGCGTTGATTTTTCAAAAACTATCCTTAATATTTATACAAACGACTAATTTCTATACTTAATCGCGGGCTGGATAATAATCGTATGAAAAAAGTTTTGAGTTTGGTGATACTTAGTATATTTACACTGCTGCCTCTAAATGCCGCAACCTTTCAGGGCGGAGTTGCCGAGCAGGGAAGCGGAAATGCAAGCAGAATTATTGACAAACAGACAGGTGAAGGTGTAGGCGGGGCTGATATACGCCTGCCTAAACAAAACTATTCTACCAGAACCGATTCCAGCGGCTTCTTTGAACTTGATACACAAATTAACGGCCCGAGCATCATGTCGGTTCAAAAAGAAAACTACAAGCCTTTTACAATGACAATTAACGATAAAACCTTTGATGCCCCTATTGTTGTTGGTATAGAAAAATCTAACGCTTCTGATTTGGCACTTGACGCCAACATGTACCATTTGGGTGATGACAGTTACTCAGATTTATCTGCTAACGCAGGCGAGTTTAGAATGCAGGCAATCGGCCCTTTTTACACAAAAAGGTTTACGCTGAGAAACCTTAATCTTTCAAAACCGATTTATCTTGTAATTGGTTCTATTATTGGTATTGATACAGCAATGGCACGTTCTATGGGGCAGAACAAAATTCCTAATGCTTTTGCTTCACCGCCGGAGGTTTATTTCAACGGTAACAAGATTTCGGAAATACAACTTAACGGGGATGGTCAAAAAATTAAACTGCCTTCAAATCTGATTAAGAAAAATCAAGTGAATGAAATTACTATCAAAACAGGCAGAAATCTTATGCAGACAGCATATGTTGATTATGATGACATAGAGTTTATGAACCTGATAATCGAAAACTAGTGGTCTGCACAGGGATAAATTTTTACAATAATTGTAGCGCTATAGCAGGTGTTTGATTTGCTGTAGACATTAGGGTGGCCGCGGCTTGCTGTAAAATCTGATTTCTGATATAAGCGCTTGACTCCTCAGCAATATCAGCATCTCGAATAGTTGATTGTGTTGAAGTCAGATTATCAATACTTACACCAATAGTTTCAAGTGCAGACTCGAGCCTATTATAAGCTGCTCCATACTCCGTTTGCTTTGTATTTACACGTTTTATAAGTTCGTCTATTTTTTCTAAAGATTTACGGGCATTATCAGAAGTTGACAGATTTATCTTTGGAACGGTCAAGGCAAAAGATATATTTAATGAAATACGAGAACTGTCTGAAGAATCAACTCCAACTTGAAACTCTGTAGGTGAATATGTCAATAAAGAATCTGCAATCTTTGGCAATACACCATTACTTATCATTTCATTAAGCTCTTTTGTACTTACCCCGGCTACCGTTCCAGTAAAATTATTACTCCCTACTGGAGGACGTGTATTAGAAGTTTTTTCGTTATTAACATAGGAATTCAATATTGTTGAATCACTATCAGCCTCACATGCGAATCCATAATAAAAGCTAGAAGATGTTACTGAGCTGTAACAATTTTCAACCACTGCATTGTTTATTTCTCCTATAAAACCTCCAGACATACCAGAATGCATTCCATACATATTTCCTTCTGAATACGAATTCTTTATGCTGCCACCCGCGAACTTTCCTATCAAACCACCGTTACCTCCTGTTGATACAGAAATAGAAACATTGGTATAACAGGCTTCCACTGTTCCACGTAATTTTGAAGCCAATCCACTAACATATGCAAATCCTTTTAGCTTCCCTGTAACATAACAATTTGTAATTGATGCGGTACTATAATTCGTTTCGTCATCAGTACCTGCGAGCAAGCCGGCCGAATAGCCATTACTGCTGATATCAACATTTTCTAGTCCAACATTCTTTATTATTGCATTTGAAGCATTGCCAAAAAATCCTTGCATTGTTTCTGAAGGTCTATTAATTGAAAGATTTTTTACGACTTTTCCGTTACCATTAAATACGCCCTTAAATGGCCCCATATCATTATTGCCTACTGGAGTCCATTCATATCCAGAAAGATCTATATCATTCATAAGAATATATTTACCACTCAAGTCATATTGCATTGCCTGAAGCTCATCTGCAGTTGTTATGATTGTATAACCCTGAGCAATTGCTTCGTCCTCTGTCAATGGCCTAACAGCCTGAATAAAATCCCCGGTGCGCTCTGGTTCTCCATCAAAGAGTTTCACATTATTAAACTCTGTATTTGAAACTAATCTAGTAATCTCGTCTGAACGGGCATTTATTTCAGATTGAATGGATTGCAAAGAGCTTGCACCATAAGTTCCATTAGCAGCCTGCTCTGCTAAATCACGCATTCGTGATAGATGACTGGAGATTAAATCAAGACTATCCATTGCAGTCATAACCATATCTAAGCCCATATATACATTATCCTGAGCGATTTTATAGGACGATAATTTACTTGAGAGCTTTGTATTTATTGAATAATTAGCAGCATTGTCTTTCGCATGGTTTATCTTAAAACCAGTTGACATGCGCTCTATTGCTGTATTTAATCCGTTGGTTGATGCTTTTAAGTTGGATTGGACGATTAAGCTTGATAAATTGGTGTTAATTTTCATTTTAACACCTCGCTTAAAAAGCCCTGTAAATTAGGGTATTTAGCCCCCCCCCCCTACAGCCGTAAGGGTTTCAGGGGTATTATTTACACCTGATTTAAACATATCCATATATAATATATTCCACATTTAGTGATTTTATAACACTTTATTACAAAATCTTTACAAATTATGCTTCATATAATCCACAATTTGGTTCAGTGCTCTTGACCTGTGCGAAATCTGATTTTTTTCTTCCTCGCTTAACTCAGCCATAGTTCTCTTATCACCCTTCACAAGAAAAATTGGATCATAGCCAAAACCATTAACACCGGCAGGCTTCTCTGTAATCGAACCCTCACATATCCCCTTGCAGGAAAAAACAACTTTCCCCTCAGGGTTCACAAGCGTCATTGCACATACAAATTCTGCATCTCTTTCCTTAATACCTTGCATTTCATTTAGAACGCGCTCAATTCGTTTTTGCGGAGTTTCTGCATATCTTGCAGAATGAATTCCCGGTTTTCCGCCAAGAGCTTTAATACACAAACCGGAATCATCCGCCAGCGACCAGTTTTTTGAAATTTCCCACGCAGCAAGTGCCTTTATTCTGGAGTTCTCCTCAAAAGTTTCTCCATTCTCTACTGGGTCAAAGCCCTCCGGCGGAAGAATAAACTCAATACCCAGCCCGGCTACAATGTCATTAATTTCCTGCACCTTATGCTTATTTGATGTCGCTAAAACTATTTTCATACTTCCCTCTTGTTATAATAATTAAGCTCTTTTCCAGTATCTAAAACCCTGCCCTTTTTACTAAACAGGCTTATTTTGAATCCCATCTTTGCAAGACGGTATTTCAAACTTACTCCCAAAACTTCCAGTCCATATTTACAAGAACGCGCAAAATTTATAGATGAAGCCTCGGCAAAATACTTGGTAGGACAGGAAATCTCTCCGATTTTATAACCATTATACAAAATCAAGGCTAACATTTCGTTGTCAAAAATAAAATCATCACTGCAATCTTCAAGAGGTAAATTTTCAAGAATATTTTTTGTAAATCCTCTAAACCCTGTGTGATACTCTGATAGTTTTTCCCCGATTACAAAATTTTCAAACTCTGTTAAAAACCTGTTAGATACAAATTTGTAAACAGGCATTCCGCCTTTCAAAGCAGAATTTCCGAGCATTCTTGATGCAATTACAGCATCATATTCTCCAAATGCCATCATAGAAGCAATTGCAGGAATAAGCTTAGGTGTGTACTGGTAATCAGGATGCAGCATAATAACAATATCAGCACCGGCCTTTAATGCAGCACGGTAACAGGATTTCTGGTTTCCTCCGTAACCTTTGTTCTGTTCATGAACAATCGTTGTTATATTTAAATCCTTAGCAATCTCTTTTGTATTGTCAGAAGAGAAATCGTCGACAAGGATAATCTCGTCGACGAAATTTTGATAAATCTCATTATAAGTTTTTTCTAAAGTTTTCTCTGCATTATATGCAGGCATTATTACTATAACTTTTTGATTATTAATCATTTTCTGTTTTTTTGTACGAACTAGCTTTCTACAGCCTCTTCAACTTTTTCTTCTGCTTCAGCATTTCTGATAGAGGCCTTGTCTGAAGATAAAGCTTTGTCTTTGAATTTCTTTACCTGTCTTGATAACTTATCAGCCAACAAATCGATGCTTGCATACATAGATTCAGCAGCTTCCTCACAATGAACAACACCTGTATTCATTTTGCATGACACTTCTGCCACATGTTTGCCTGTTGCTGCCGGATTTTTGATTACAGAAAGAACTACATCAATGCCTGTAATCTGGTCATAGTGGTTAGCCACTTTTCCGATTTTCTCTTTTACATAAGCTTTGATAGCATCTGTAATCTCAATGTTCTTACCATTTACGTGTATATGCATTTACACCTCCTAATGTACTACCTTTTTATTGTACAACATTATTCAGTTCTTTTCAAGCTCAGTGTGCTATGTTCCTTATCCTTCAATAATTTGAGGCAGTTCAACATTTGGAGCGCCAATGGTTCTTACAAGCTCTAAAACAGCAGCTTTCATCTGGCACTTTTGTGCAGTTGCACTGAAAAAGTCACTATAAAAGCAGCCTTCACATACACATCCGCGCTTGTAACATTCCAATGCCGTTGGAGTCCATCTCTTTACGGCAATAGCTCTTCCCATATCACGACTCTTAAACACTTATTCCTCCCAAAGTTTATTTTTATTTTGTTTGTGATTTAACTAATTGATTATTAAGGAAATCCCCAAAACTCCTTAACATATTTCTATTATATAGGTTAAGAGGTTATTTACAACCCACATACAGGCAATTGTAACGATTTCTTAAAGGACTTGCAAAGTCCTGAATTTATTACCTCTCGCAGTTTCCGGCTCATGCTAAACTCGCACAAATACATGTTTACAGCGATTTAAATCATGAAAACCCATGTGCTTTGCATGTTTGCATGGATTTTTTCAGAAGTTAAGTTTTGTAACGATGTTGGCATGGGTGCCGTGCACGGGTGTAAATATTTGCCCCCTCTTGTATTTACCTCTTGATTGTTTACAATATAAGTGTAAAAACAACACTAGACGAAACTAACAATAGGGAATGGAAATATGACTAACAAAAATATACGAAATATCGCAATAATTGCGCACGTTGACCATGGTAAAACAACTCTGGTTGACTGTATGCTTAAGCAAGGCGGTGCTTTCAGAGAGAATCAGCAGGTTCAGGAAAGAGTTCTTGACAGCAACGATTTGGAAAGAGAGAGAGGAATTACTATTCTTTCCAAAAACATTTCGATTGATTACAAGGGAACAAAGATTAACGTTGTAGACACACCGGGACACGCGGATTTTGGCGGTGAAGTTGAACGTGTTTTAGGTATGGTTGACGGCGCTCTCTTGATTGTTGACGCAGCAGAAGGCCCGATGCCTCAAACAAGATTTGTACTATCTAAAGCTCTTGAGCTAGGAATTAAAATCATTGTTGTTATAAACAAAATTGATAAGCCGGCGGCCGACCCTGACGGTACTCTTGATAAAGTATTCGACCTGTTTACAGAACTCACTGACAGAGAAGATTTGATTGACTTTCCCTACATTTATTCAAGCAGCTTAAACGGTTATGCTATTAAACACCTTGATGATGAAAAGAAAGATATGGTTCCGCTTCTTGACTGTATCATTGAAAATATTCAAGCCCCTTCCGGCGATGCTGACAAACCTTTCCAGTTCAGAGCAACAACTCTTGACTACAACGAATATGTAGGAAGAATTGTTATCGGACGTGTTGTCAACGGACGTATACATTCGCAGGATCAGGTTGCCTGGGTGAAAGCAGACGGCTCAATTGAACGAGGAAAAGTTACAAAACTATTCGGTTTTAAAGACCTTGGAAGAGTGGAAATTAATGAATCTGAAGCCGGTGACATTGTAGGTATTGCGGGTTTTTCTGATATTCATATCGGTGAAACTCTCTGTGACCCTAACAACATTAATCCGCTGCCGCTTATTCATGTTGATGAGCCGACATTGCAGATGAATTTTTCTGTTAACGACAGTCCTTTTGCAGGTCAGGAAGGAAAATTTGTAACTTCCAGACAGCTTAGAAAAAGACTTTATGATGAGCTAGAAAAGAATGTTAGTTTGAGAGTCGAAGATACCGACTCAACCGACTGCTTTAAAGTAAGCGGAAGAGGAGAACTTCACCTCGGAATTTTAATCGAAACAATGCGTCGTGAAGGTTACGAATTTCAGGTTTCTAAACCTGAAGTAATCTACAAGGGCGAAGGTGAAAATCTGCAAGAACCTTTTGAAAATCTTCTTGTAGATGTTCCGGAAGAATATGCTGGTTCTTGTATTGACAGACTTTCAGGCAGAAAAGCAACAATGCTTGAAATGAGTAATAACGGAAACCGAACCAGCATGAAATTTTCTATTCCGGCAAGAGGTTTAATAGGATTTAGAAGCGAATTTATTCGTATGACACGCGGCGAAGGTATTATGTACCATACTTTTGATGAATACAAACCGTTTGCCGGCGATATTCCTAAACAACGAAGCGGTTCTATACTTGCCCACGAACAGGGAGAAGCTATTCCTTATGCTCTTGCGCAATTTGAGGACAGAGGTGTGTTCTTTGTAACTCCTAAGACAAAGGTTTATAGAGGAATGATAATAGGCGAAGGCAACAGGCCTCAGGACATTGTTGTAAACATTTGCAAGACAAAGAAACTGACAAATATGCGGAGTGCAACTGCTGATGTCATGGTAACTCTTCAGGCACATAAGGAATTATCGCTTGAGGATTGCCTTGAATACATCGGAGATGATGAACTTGTTGAAATCACCCCTGAAAATATTAGGATGAGAAAACAAGATTTAGTTAAATTTAAGAGCATATAAGTAAAACTACGAAATTTGACAAAACCAAAGTATTCATTAAAAAAATATCGTACGTTTGTACGATATTTTTTTAAAACGGTAAAGAACGTCAGATAATATCCGATATCATTAAAGGAAGGACGGTTTATATTGTTTAACACAATGAATACAGTACGCCCTCGCCCTTATCCTCAGAGGGAAACAGGCAATTATAATGCAGGCAGTGACGGTGCAGACAAGGACGGTCATAACGGAAACGCGCAAGACCAGCAGCAGCAACGTCAACAGCAGCAGACCATTGCACGTGGACGGGCTCAGGATATTCAACAGAGTCAAACACCGCCGCGTCAAGCAATATATTCTCCTGCTGCAAATGCATATCCTTCAGCATACCCGCAAAGACAGAGTTACAAAGTCAATACCCCGCCTATAAGATATGACCAGCATCAGGTAAACCCTATGCAATATCAAGCTGTACAGGCAGGATATCAGCCAATAGGACAAACACCGGTTCAGCCGCAGCAGCCGCAAAGAAGTAATAAAGTTAATATTGCACAGATAATAAAAGATTTTCGTAATACAATTAAGGCAATTGCAACACCAGCAGATATCGAAGAGCAGGTTAATCATTATCTGCAAATTGTTGAACAGCAGGTTAGAGAACCGCATCCGCAGGTTAACCTTATCCAAAGCAACTTGAAAATTGCAGCCTCAATGCTGGATAAATATATTTCAGAAACCTTGAACAAAGATTCAAAAGTTGTTCAAAACTGGCTGGATGCACTATTTTTACAGAGAATTAACTATAGCTATGACGAAGCAGAAGTTAACCCGAACTTCCTTGTAAAATTTCCTGAAAACAGAGAGGAAAAGAAACCTGCACCGCAGCAGCAGACTGAACAAGCACCTGCTCCGGAACCGGAACCTGTTGTTCAGGAAGCTCATGAAGAAATTATCGAAATTGAACCTGAAGAACTTAATCTTGAAGAAGAATTTATCCAGGCCAAACAAACAATATCTAAAAAACCGAATATAACCATCATTCCACAGGACACTAAATTAAAATCTCTATTTGTAGAAGCCAAAAAACAGGCATTCTCAAACAACCCGCAAAGAGCAATGCAGATGTTTAAAGAAGCTTTTGCAAGAGCAAGCGAACTTAATGACAACGAAACTCAATCAAGAATTTGTCTGGAAATAGGCAAAATCTATGATGACAATGACCACTTCGTTCAGGCGCTTAACAGCTACAATAAATCCTTGCAGTACACTACAGATGTTAATGTTAAATCAAGAGCACATTTTTCGATGGCTCAGATTTATGATGACGTTAATGAAGTTGGACCGGCATTAAACCACTATATGACTTCAATTTCTTATGCCGGTAAATCTGATGACTTAATCGGGCAATCTGATTCACTTACAAGAATGGCAAATATCTTTACTGATAAGTATGATGAAAATGCTTTTGATTATTATGATGTTGCAAGAAAACTCATTGAACAGACAACAGACAATTCAATGAAAGGTTATGTTTTAAGCAACACTGCAGATGCCTGCGTACAATTCAAGAAAAAGGACAAAGCTTTAAAATACTACGCAGAAGCTGTTAAAAACTATGAACTTTCTAATTCTCCTGAAGAAATTGCGCAAAACTACAAAGCAGCAGCAGAACTTATGATTAGTTTTAACAGCCCAAACAAAGCAAAATCACTGCTTAAAAAGGCGCTCGTAAATGCAGTAAAGACAAAAAATGAAGATTTGATTGCAGAAGTCAATGCAATGCTCGCCTCTGTAGAATAATTATCACTTGTACTACAAGCTTTATTTCCCCCCTTTTTCACCCGGCGGAGTAGTTGTTTCGTCAAAACTACAAGCTTTATTTACCCCTTAACCCTCTTTGCCGGCGCCGGCCATAGGGTTGTTTATCAAATATTTTTTCCCGAGAATAAAAACTACAATTACAGGAATTGAACATATGCAGGCACATGCCATAAGTTCACCCCACATTGTAATTTCTCTAAACGAGCTTTTAAAAATAGTAAGCCCTACAGCAAGAGTGCGCATATTTTCTGTATTAGTTACAATCAAAGGCCACATAAAACTATTCCATGTAGTCACAAAAGTAAAAATTCCGAGAGTTGCAATTGCGGGAAGAGCAGAGGGAAGAGCTATTTTATAAAAAGTTTGAAAAACATTACATCCGTCAAGCTTAGAAGCATCTTCCAGGTCTTTTGAGAAACTCTGAAAATACTGCCTCATCATGAATACACCAAATCCGCCGAAAATTCCCGGTACAATCAGTGCCTGATAAGTATTTATCCATCCAAGTTTACTCATAATGTAAAAAAGCGGAACAATATTAACCTGCGGCGGAACCATCATTGTAAGAATGATAATAAAAAATAGGGCATCTCTGCCTTTAAAATCCAGTCTTGCAAAGCCATAACCGGCAAGTGCAGAAACAATAACCTGTCCCAGAGTAGTAATAAAAGCAACAATAAGGCTGTTTAAAAAATATTTTACAACAGGAATTGAAGCAAAAACATTTCTGTATGCCGCAAAAGATAAATTAATGGATTTGTATTCTGTAAAAATATTCTCATTGCCGCTGAGTGAAATCAAAAACATTAATAAAAAGGGCACTATCATTGAAAGAGCAAGTAAAATTAAAATCATGTGCAAAAAAATTTTTTTCATATTGCTATTATAATCCATATAT
>ULQI01014100.1_pt1 | contig 10413 bp, 8 predicted proteins | sample 1954261 | NCBI WGS metagenome assembly ULQI01 (sample SAMEA4835650, study PRJEB28245) | human gut metagenome | biome: gut microbiome; material: fecal sample | place: Denmark | collected 2008 | reverse complement strand
CCAGCGGCTCGGTGCCGGACTCCCGCACCAGGATGCGGCCGGTGCTGCCCAGTGCTTCCGCCACCGACTGGACGGCCTTCTGCACGTCCGGGTCGTTCTGGGCAGCGGTCTTATCGGTAACACGGATATTTTCCAGCACCTGCGGATAGATGGTCAGCGGCTCAGCCAGCTTGCTCAGCGGCTGCTCCTTCGCCATCATGACCTCCATCATCTTCAGACTGGTCAGGATACCGTCGCCGGTGCTGGCATACTTGGAGAAGATGATGTGACCGCTCTGCTCACCGCCAATACGGCAGCCGTTCTGGGACATATACTCGTAAACATACTTATCGCCTACAGCGGTCTTGGCATAGTGGATGCCCAGCTCATCAAAGGCTTTGTACAGGCCAAAGTTGGACATGACCGTGGTCACCACCGTGTTTTCCAGCAGCTTATCCCGCTCCTTCATATAGCGGCCATAGATGTACAGGATGTGGTCACCGGTAATGACATTGCCCTTTTCATCCACGCAGAGGCAGCGGTCTGCATCGCCATCGTAGGCAAAGCCCACATCCAGGCCCTTTTCTACCACAAACTTCTGCAGACCCTCGATATGGGTCGAGCCAGCGTTCAGGTTGATATTCGTGCCATTGGGCTGTGCGTTGATGACATAGGTATCTGCGCCCAGTGCATCAAAAATGCTCTTGGCAATGGCCCAGCTGCTGCCGTTGGCACAGTCCAGACCCACCTTGACACCGCGGAAGGAGTAGACCCCCAGGCTGATCAGGTAACCCATATACCGGTTGCGGCCTGCCACATAATCCACGGTGCGGCCAATGCGCTCCCGCCGGGCAAAAGGCAGCTCCGGCCAATCCTGGTCAAACAGATGCAGCTTGCCGTCCAGGTAGTCCTCTACCAGCAGGAGGGTCTTTTCCGGCATTTTCTCGCCGTTGTTGTCGATCAGCTTGATGCCGTTGTCATAGTACGGGTTATGGCTGGCAGAGATCATGATGCCGCAGTCAAAGTCATCCACCCGGGCGATATAGGCCACAGAGGGCGTGGTGGTGACATGGAGCAGGTAGGCATCGGCACCGCTGGCGGTCAGACCCGCCACCAGGCTGTACTCAAACATATAGGAGCTGCGGCGGGTATCCTTGCCGATCACGATCCGGGCAGGGTCGGTATTACCGTTCTGCTCCCGAAGCGTATTGTAGTACCACCCCAGAAAACGCCCCACTTTATACGCATGGTCTGCTGTCAGCGTTACTCCGGCTTCCCCGCGGAAGCCATCGGTCCCAAAATATTTTCCCATTCTCGTGTCCCTTTGTCCCCTTGTGTGAATCAAAATCCCATCTGACTTGGATGCGCTGGTTTTTCCGCCTGCCATCCATCCAAACAGTCCCGAAAAGGCGCTTCCGCCCCCTTGCTGGACATAGTTTGAGTATATACCTTTTTCTGTATATCGTCAAGGCAGTTATTGGAAATAATAGCTGTATCCGGTGTTTCCGCCAAACTGTGTTTGCTCTTCTCCCGACTGTTCTGCACAGAAGCAACATAGAGTAAAATTACTACCCTATCTTATTTTACGGAGGTGCTGTTCATGCTGCTGACACTGCTGCAATTTTTTTCGACCCAGTTTTTGTACCTGGCGCTTCACCTGGAGTCCGGCAGTTTTCCTCGTCCGCTGTCTGCGCGGGAGGAAGCTGCCGCCTTTGCCGCCCTTCGTGCGGGGGACCCCCATGCCCGGGAAACGCTGATCCGGCACAACCTGCGCTTAGTTGCACACATTATAAAAAAATACTATGCGCTGCCCGGTGACCAGGAGGATCTGGTCAGCATCGGCACCATCGGGCTTATGAAGGCGGTGGATACGTTTGACTCCACCCGGAGGGCCCGTTTTTCCACCTATGCCAGCCGGTGCATTGAAAATGAGATCCGAATGCAGTTCCGGCGGGACCGCAAACCAGTCGTCATGGTCTCCTTGCAGGAATCGCTGGAAAGCAGCAAGGAGGACTCTGCCTTGACATTGGAGGACGTTTTGCAGGACAGTTTTTCCATGGAGGATGGCTTTGAGCGGCAGGATGATGCCCGCCATCTGCGTCAACTGATCGAATCGCTGCCCGCTCGGGAGCGCAAACTTTTGCTCCTGCGCTACGGCCTGGCTGGACAGCCGCCTCTGACACAGTTAGAGACCGCAAAGCTGATGGACATCAGCCGCAGCTATGTATCGCTCCCTGTCTAACATAAGTATATATCAAGCGGTTTATCGTTATTTATTTTGTTTTCATCCCTGTTTTTACTCAGATTGATTCTTTGGGGGAGGAGGGTGGCCCATCCACCAGCATTTTAATCTAAAGGCTGCTGCTTCTATTTGCCTTCGAGGTCGGTTTATCAATATCCATCAGAGAACCAAAACCTAGCCCAGTTGGACAACAAGGGGGTCCAGGTATCAGTTTATCAATATCCATCAGAGAACCAAAACTCAAGTAAGGTACTGGGCCATTTTAATATCGTATCAGTTTATCAATATCCATCAGAGAACCAAAACGCACTGGTTCGTAAGTCCACGCAGCGTCACGTATCAGTTTATCAATATCCATCAGAGAACCAAAACCGCACTTAACGTGCAGCACCCCGGCCATTCTGTATCAGTTTATCAATATCCATCAGAGAACCAAAACTCTATCTGGATGAGGTGCTGCCGGGAGACAGTATCAGTTTATCAATATCCATCAGAGAACCAAAACGCGTCTAGAGTTTGCGCATAGTTAGAGCGCAGTATCAGTTTATCAATATCCATCAGAGAACCAAAACCGCAAGATATTGTGGCTCTTGCGGTTTTGGCCATATTGTATCTACTACATTATATCTCGATAAGATCTTTTGTGTCAAGGAAATGTTCGTCCTTCATCTGCTCCCCGCACAAAAGTTTCATCTGCGTATACTGCTTTTCGGTAATGATCATCGCCCGGACAGAACCCGCTGGCGGAAGATTTTCCTCCACGATGCGCAGATGTTTCTGCGCATCGTCATGGTTGCGGGCCAAGCGCACATAAACCGAGTATTGCAGCATCATAAACCCATCGTTGATCAAGGCTTTTCTGAAGTGAGAATAATCTCTCCGTCGTTTTTTTGTATCCACAGGCAGATCAAAAAATACCATCAATCGCATAAATCGTTCAGCCATCCTGTTCATCCTCAAAGGAAGGATCATTCCGGATCAGTTCCGGCAACAGCAGCAACCCAGCATCCTTGCCTTCAATCGCACTGGTCAGACTCTTGATATATCGATCGATCGCATAGCGCACCCGCATTTTTTTACCGTCCAACCGAATGATATGGTTAACAAGGCCAATCAACTCGCGTCGGTTGGTACGGGTCAGCTCTTCGTACAGATCATCGCAATGGTCATCCACCCATAGGTCCACCAATGGGCGCAGCGGCTCCATCAGGTCATCTGCTAAGTTGAACGGGTTGCCTGGCCCGATATGATGCAGCCCCAAAACGCCGGAATATCCGTATCCTGCCAGTGTTTTGGAAACAGCTGACCGGATAACGGCATAACCATAGTTCAGTGCATCGTTGGTCACATCGCCCATTGTCCGCGTGAACCCGGCACCAAATAAAGCAGGAAAATACAGTTTCGCTGCTTGTGCCTCACGATTTCCCCGATCTCCCGCACTCACAGTAAGAGCCAACTCCTCCAGTTTTTGCGCCTTGCTCCTGTTAGCCCCCACCAAACGAAGTGTTTTTGCCTGGTTTTGGATCTTTGATGTAATGATGCGCTGCCAAAGCAGATCCTTAAAGGACTGCGAAAGATCCATCTGTTTTTGCAGCACCGTCAAAGGTCGATAGTGCTGTGATAGGGGCAAAAGTTCTGCACAAGGCAGGTGTTTCTCATCACACAGCAGGACATGCACCCCCGCCTGCGCCAGTTGTGTCAACACCCCCATGCTTAGCAAGGTCTGTCTATTATCCACCACAACAGAATACAGGTCTCCAATGGGAACGCGGGCTTCCTGCTGAGGGCTGTAAACATGCAGCCACCCGTCTCGAACCGTCATTTTTTCTCCGGAAGTAACGATAAGGGTTCGCCACATGGAATTTCCCCTCCTTTTTTCCCTAGAATACTGATGTCGTACTTTGTTACTGTTGCAATCCCCGATATGGAAAATCGACGCAATGCAGAAGCATTTTTCTCTATGCCTCTGAACTTCGCCTGCTTGATTCCAGCGAGGCTTTGATAAAAACCTTCAAATTGCAGGCCATTAGGCGTCTCTACACGGATATAATCATTTTTAAAAAGATACATGATATGTTCCGCATAGTCGGCGGGATAGGGACAGGTCAACCACAGCTTTTTATCTCTGCGCACAAGATCCGCCCTGGCAATGGCCCGCACCTTGGTTTTACCAACAGTATCCCGATAGACTTCCGTGCAGTAATACTTCGTAGTATCAAGGACCGAGTAGTTATTCTCCGCAATTTGCTTGATCTTGTACTGACTGAGCTGCTTGCCCTTCAGGGTTACTTTACGGATCAAACGGCCCTTTTGGGTACGGAATTCGTTTTCGCTCTGCTTCGGCAGTACATCTTTCAAGGGTTTATCGCCTGCTGTCGCCAACAGCTCCGTCAGGGAGTCCCGCAGGTCGCCATCATTGGTGCAAAGCCGGGGCAGATCTTTTTGTGTCAGCTTCATCACGTCGATGCGCTCAGCCTCATACAGTTCACCATCAACCGTCATCGTTCCCAGAGCATTACCCGTGGTCAGACAGCCCTGGATCTTGCGTTCCTGCTTACGGCTGGTAAGCGGCGGAATTAAATTGGAAGCAAAGGACGCATCATCGTGATAATAGTGCAGAACGTTGCTTCGATATGTATCCAGATCCATTTCCTCGCCGGGTTTTCCAAAACGGATATTCACCTCGATATTCAGGTTGGCGATCCGGGCTGATATCCGATTTTGACGTTTGAGATAGGCCTCTGCTTTCGCACGGGGAATATGATAATATTGCTCCAGTGTTTGCAAACTGCGCTCCAACTGAGCGCAATACTCCGGCGTCTGCCTGCCGCGATCATTTTTCAGGATACGGTTCAGCCGCATATTATCCTCTGCGATCAAAGCAGTAGCCGGGGAGATATTGGCGATCACAACCGCATCTGCCGCATGATGCAGGGTAGTTATGTCACGCAGATTTTCCTTATTCTCCCCTCCCCAGGTCTCCTTATCCAGCCAGACCCGGCGGAAGCGGCTGGTCAGACCGCCCTTGACCGGAAAAACAAACGGTGTACGGTGCTCTGCCGCCGGGGCAAGTTCACGTTCCAAATATCCACGAAGATATTTTGCGATATAACGCGTATCGTTCAGATTCCGGCTCTTCCATTCATCCAAAAGCTGGCTGTTCTCCAGCTGATCCAAAAGCAGATACTGGCGCTTCCGGTCACTAATGATATGGTCTTTGGCCATCTGATTAACTCGCCCAATAAACTGCTCCCGCTGAGCCGCATCATGCAGATACATCAGCGGTGTCCGCTGACCTTTGGTCTGATTGGCATCGGCACAGACCAATGCTTTGTTTTGCAGGGTATTATCCAGGATCAGGGAGAACGGAATAATATGATCTACCTCAAAATTATAGTTTTTAGGGTCCAGTGCAGCTCGTTTGTCCGTGATCGGTTTTCCGGTATACAGGCACTGCCAGTTTTGCTGTTCTGCAAGACGGAATCGCTCCAACATAGACCCCTTTACCTGGTCGGGACTATCGTAGCCCATGATCTCACAGATCCGTTCCTTCTCTTTTTCGCTCTGGTCCCAATTTTGCTTATTCTTTTTATCCCACTCAGCCCGCTCAGCCCAGGAACGGCCTAATTCACTTGCAACCTCTACATTTATTGCCCACGGAGAACCATATTGCCCGATGATCGCATTGATGACTTTTCGCGTTTCGTTAAGGCTGCGCATCACCACTGAGTTTTTGGCAAATTCCGCATCAGCAGAGAAGGGCGGCAATTTGACATGTACACCTCTGGCTTGGCCAGTCAGAGCCTGTTCCAGCTCATTCATTTTCTTCCACTGAAACTCTCCATACCGCTCTCCCAGTTGAAAAGCCTTTACCGCATCCTGCATATAGTGCGCACTGACTTTGGCTGTCCCTGAAAGCCGAATTGCAGTCAGCCGCTCTGCCAGATCCTGTGATACCCCGGAAATCTTCATCAGTTCTTCTTTTCGGCGATGCGGCGTCTGATACAACGACAATACCCGTCCAATCTGGTTTAGCATCGTGCTCTCATCCAACACCTCTTCCAAAGAAGTTCCTCCAAGGGCAGATACCCAATCAATGTTATACTTCTCCAAAACAGGACGGACCCGGCACATAAATTTGATGCAGTTCGGGGCTCGATCTGCAGTCTTTACCGACTTATTATCAATCTTGATATTGTATTTTTTTGCAAGCTCCTTAATTTTATCGGCAGACAATGCAGCATCCTTCAAAGCGTTTTCCAAAAGCTCTTGCGCCAGTGCCTTAGGAAGCCCAAGTTCAGATGTTTTAGTATTCAGATACCGATACTGCGACAAAGAGTTGACCAGTGTATAAAGGTCCCCCAGTACCGTCATACGAGGACCGCGATTTTCGCTGCGATAAAACGGACATTTGCCTAATGCCTGCAAAAAACCAGTATATTTACGCATAGCATCATCACAATCACCCGGGCCATCCTCGAAATCCCGCTGCCGGAATATCAACCATTCCAAAAATTCACGATTGGATGGAGTCCGACGTTCTTTACGCCAGGTCACCTGGTACGGCTCATTCAGACAAGGATAGAATTCAGCCTGGACACGCAGAATTTCATCAGCTTCTTTTTTCAACATCTCCCGGCTGATAGGATAGCGAATCTCTTTATACGGGTGGCTGCGGTAGCTTCGCATCGGTCCAGCATCTTCCGGAGCAAAAGCCTCATCGTTCAAAATCATCTCGGCCACCGAGCGGTAGCCGCCTTGTTCCATAATGCTGGTCACCTGCTCAATCCCGCTAAGTTCCTGCTGATACTCTTTTTTCTCAGAAGCTGGCAGATCCGTCAACTCTTCCTCTGTCAAATTATAAAAAGCCTGATATCCGCGGTGATTGCTGATATGGATCAAACAGGCGGCAAGTTCTGCCGGCGCAAGCTGTTCTGTCAAGCCCTTGACACGCAGCCGCAGCGGGTCTGCCCGACCAGACTCAAAAAGCGCTTCTACTTCCCCTTCATGAAGCAGACCGATTTTCTCCAAATGTTTTTTCAGCATCTCTTTCCGGTGGCTCCGGCGGCGAAGTACCCGCCTTGCAGACCGGAATGCCCGCCGGTTCTGATTGGCGTTGTCTTTGGATTTTGGGTTTTCGGTGGTGTCAAATACCCGCACACCAAAATCTTCAATACGCGCAGGCTCATCGCAGCGTACAACCGCCCATCCCACGGATTGGATACCCACATCCAAACCTAAAACATACCGCATAATTTGTACTCCTTTCCCGTTGACAATCATTTTCTGAGCGGCTATAATAATCTTGAACTTAGATTTTTGATGTGTCAGTTTATCAATATCCATCAGAGTAAACATCATTGATACCGTATCGGTTTATCAATATCCATCAGAAGTTCTAAGATAAGGCTTTACGCCGCAGGGTATGGTGGTATCCCTAATAATCCACCTTTTAGAGACTGCAACAGCACTGGATTTCAGTGCTGTTTTCTTTTGCACAAATAAATTCGGAACGGAATCAATTAAAAATCGTCTTACCTATATCGTCCTCGCCCTTTTCTCCGGAATAGCATTATATAAATATTATAGCACAATAAAAGCCCTTTTCCATAAGAAAAGGGCTTTTTGCAACGAACTATTCAATTTTATTTTTCAGGTAAAGAGCGAGGGCCCCGGATGGCAAAAGATATCTGCAACAATTTACAAAGACACTTTAGCTTCCTTAGACAAGCTGGCCGGGATGACCGATGCGGAGTTTGAGGCACTGGAACTGTACCCGGACTTTATCTAAGAATGCTTCTCCGCCATGCCGCTCAACAGCGGCATACATATTCTCTTTTCTGTCAGCGTTCCCTGTGCTATACTTAGCATATCGCACTGAAATTTGGAGGGACAAAGATGGAAAAAAAGAAGTCGAATCGCACCGAGATCCTAAAGGAGATCCTGATCCTGACCGCAGCTGTAGCGATCATCGCAGCGGCGGTATACTTTTTTCTGGTGCCAAGCCATACTTCTGTCAGCAGTATTTCCGGCCTTGGCATCGTGCTGTCTAATTTTATCCCGCTTCCCCTGTCTGCCATTACAATGGTCCTGAATATCGTCCTTTTGATCATCGGTTTTATAACCTGCGGACGAGAGTTTGGTACCAAGACCGTTTACACCAGCATCCTGCTGCCCGTGTTCCTGCGGCTTTTTGAGATCCTATTCCCGAACTTCCACTCCATGACCGACAGCCAGGAGCTGGATGTGCTTTGCTATATCCTGGTGGTCAGCATTGGGTTGAGCATCCTCTTTAACCGCAACGCCTCCTCCGGCGGACTGGATATCGTAGCGAAGATCATGAACAAGTACCTGCATATTGAGCTGGGCAAAGCCATGTCGCTCTCGGGAATGTGCGTAGCGCTTTCCGCTGCACTGGTCTATGATAAAAAAACCGTGGTCCTGAGCGTCCTTGGTACATATTTTAACGGGATCGTTCTGGACCATTTCATCTTTGACAACAGCAGAAAACGCCGGGTCTGCATCATCACCGAAAAAGAAAAGGAGCTTCGTCAATTTATCATCGAAGACCTGCACAGCGGTGCTACGATGTACGAAGCCATCGGTGCATATAACTTTGAAAAGCACAACGAGATCATTACCATCGTGGACAACAGCGAATATCAGAAGCTGATGAATTTTATCAACCGGGAAGACCCCAAAGCCTTTATTACGATCTACAACGTATCCAATATGCAGTATCAGCCAAAAAAATAATGTTTTGCGGACAGCCGTTTCAGCTGTCCGCTTTTTTGTACCTTAAAAGGATATTTCCCCTCCAATGCCCCCCTTCCATCCACCCCCCTCTATTACACATTGAGCTTACATATGTTATACTTCTTATACTTCCCTTTTCTGCGTCCTGCAAACCTCTGTATTCAACACAAAGTGCCGTTTGTGTCGTTCCGTTTGCTCTTCTTCACCCGTATAATAAAGCCATCAAATGAAGGAGGCAACAAGCCATGAACACAGACAAAATTTACGCAGAACAGATCGCCAACGAGTACGCCCCCAAGGACACCTCCAAAGTGGTTGCGCTTCGCAAGCTGGATGCCAGAGCAAAGCTCCCTGCCACGATCCTCACTTACAGTCTCGGCATCCTCTCTGCCCTCATTTTCGGCATAGGGCTGTGCCTGTGCATGAACGTCATCGGCGGCGGCCCCCCCGCCATGTTTATCTTTGGCTTCAATGTGGGCTGCCTCGGGCTGCTGGGTATGGGGGTAAACTATCCCCTTTATAAAAAGGTGCTGGCACAGGGCAAGCAGAAGTACGCCTATGAAATCATCGCCCTGGCAGAAGAGATCAGCAAAAAATAATTTGGAACAAGAAAGGCGACCACCATTGAACAAATCTGAAAGCAAGTATTTTTCCACCGCCGCCCGAATGGACGAAGCTTTTCTGGAATTGATCGAGAAAAAGGATTTTTCCTACATCACCGTGAAGGAGATCTGTGAAAAAGCCGGTGTGAACCGTTCTACCTTCTATCTGCACTATGAAACGATCGGGGATCTTCTGACCGAAAGCACCGAGTATATCATCCGTCAATTTGAGAGTGCCATGCCGCAGGATGCCACCGGTTTCCTTGAAAAACTCCAAGCCCGTCCGCTGGAAGAATTGTTCCTCATCACGCCGGAATATCTCACGCCCTACCTTACCTACATCAAGGAACACCGGCGTATATTCAAGACTACGGTCGAACATTCGTCTGCGCTGCGGATGACCGATGCTTATCAAAAATTGAACCATCATGTTTTGACCCCCATCCTGAATCGCTTTCAGGTATCACCAGAGGACCAAAACTATATCATGCAATTTCATATCAACGGCTTGATCGCAATCATTAACGAATGGCTGCGGAATGATTGCTGCGACAGCATCGAGCACATTATTTCGGTTATGCAGCAGTGCATTAAAACACTTGCAAAAGATTGATCGTTTCAATTTATTGACTTTCCTTCACGCTCCCTCCGCTGCGGGCAACCTAAAACGGTTGCCCGCTCTTTTTATACCCCCATATGAAAGGAGGCCCGCCCTTGCCAAGCAAAACCGAAGAATATTACGCCCTGGCCCAGCGCACGGCCAGCGGACTGACCCGGCACTGGGAAGCCTGGACCGAGTTTTTGACCACCGCATCCCGGCTGTACAAGTACCCC
>ULQI01053672.1_pt1 | contig 10456 bp, 9 predicted proteins | sample 1954261 | NCBI WGS metagenome assembly ULQI01 (sample SAMEA4835650, study PRJEB28245) | human gut metagenome | biome: gut microbiome; material: fecal sample | place: Denmark | collected 2008 | reverse complement strand
GGATCAGTTCCGGAGCGATCCTGCCCCAGTAGTTCAGATACCGGAAATCCCGGAAGAAAACACCGTGTACCATAAGAATGGGATATTTGGTTTCACAGACTCTGCTTTCTTTTCTGGCCTGGTTCAGTTCCCATTTTTCTGTCTCCTGCTCAGCTTCCAGTGAAGTAATGTGTATCATTTTCGTCAGGTAGTAAATGTTCAGACCAGGGATCCAGGCACAGATCACAGACAAAATCCGCCGTTTGATGCCAAGCTGGGTCGAGGAAACAAAAATGCGGATCATGCCATTCCAGAAGAGGATTGTTTCTGCCAGAATGATATGGATCAGACTGATGATTCCCAATATGGCAGTGGTTTTGATATCTCTGGCAGACTGGTTTGCCCTGTACAGCCCGGGGAAAATACACAGGGTAAGAACAAGGGATGCACACAGGGAAGTCAGAAACAGGACAAGCTGGTGGCTGCCGCTGTACAGAAGATAAATGGTCTTCGTTGGGGTCTTCTTTGTTTTGATCCAGATATTAGCCAGCAGAAAGACTGCAAGCAGCAGGTTAAAAAGAAGACTGAAATCAAAGAGGACCATGCCGGATACGGCACCGGTACCCCGGACATGATAAAAAATCTCCAGATAAAGGGAGATGAAGTTGACGTACAGGATGATCAGAAAATTTAAAAGGATAAATGGTAGTTTTTTCATAGCTTCTATTTATTAAAAATGATTTTGCGTTTTATGTTGACAAAATACCGATAAATTGAAATAATAGATGACAGGAAAAGGTATTACACGATACGGCTGGCGGTTGCTCTCCAATCGAGAGAAAGGAGGGATGCGCTATGGTTACATATGATACGTTGATTCAGTTTGGATTACTTATTGTTGCGATCATAGGTCTTGTTTACAAGATAGCAAAAAAATAAACCGCCCTTCTCCCAAGTTGCGGTTTATTTTTTACCAACACAAGGGCAACCGTTACCGGTAATGCCTTTTCTATTATCAGAATATCCTAATTGAATCAGGAAATCAACGTTTTTTTTAGAAAAACACAGGAAATATATAAGCCATGCTCATTCATAGATGCTTAGCCAAAGTATCTCTTAAGAAGACCCTCAAATGCTTTTCCATGTCTTGCCTCGTCACGAGCCATCTCATGAACGGTATCATGGATAGCGTCAAGGTTCAGGGCTTTTGCACGCTTGGCAAGATCGAACTTACCAGCGGTAGCACCGTTCTCAGCCTCTACTCTCATTTCGAGATTCTTCTTGGTGGAATCGGTAACAACTTCTCCAAGGAGCTCAGCAAACTTAGATGCATGCTCAGCTTCCTCAAAAGCTGCCTTCTCCCAGTAAAGACCGATTTCAGGATAGCCTTCCCTGTGAGCTACTCTTGCCATGGCGAGATACATTCCAACTTCGGAGCACTCACCTTCAAAGTTAGCACGGAGATCCTTGATGATGTCTTCAGGGGCACCCTTGGCAACACCTACCACATGTTCTGCAGCCCATGTCTTCTCGTTTTCATTCACTACAGTAAACTTGGAAGCGGGAGCCTTACAGATCGGACATACCTCCGGAGCTGCTTCACCTTCATAAACATAACCACATACCTGACATACAAATTTCATAATTCTTTCTCCTTTTCTTGTATAAAATATTTGTTTGATAACTAACCATTTGCCTGTGCTTCACAACAGGCTCCGCATTTACCGTAAAAGTAAATGGTGTGTCCCTCGATCTGACCATCAAAGTGGGCAGAGGCTGCTTCATCTACAGAAGACAGGGGGGACAGTGCAAGATCTATGACAGCACCACATTCTTTACAGACGAAGTGATGATGGGGAGAAGTGTCTGCATCAAAATGATCTACACCGTCTCCTACACGGATCTTGGCAATCTGACCGATATCAGATAAGAGTGTAAGGTTCCGGTAAACGGTTCCAAGACTGATATTCGGAAAAGATTTGCGGACATTCATGTATACCACATCTGCTGTCGGATGATCTTTTCTTGTTTTCAGAAATTCCAGAATAGAATCTCTCTGACTACTGTGTTTCAGGGTCATATTTAGCTCTCTTTCTAAAAACAATAACTGTTACTGATATTAATATATCACATTTTGAAGGAAAGTCAATAGATTTTTATAAATATTTTAGATAATATCTTTATCTTTAATGATCATTTTTATGTATCTTATGATATACTTTTTACAGAATATTGGGAGAATGGCAATGAAATTTAAAACAAGACTTCTGATTACCTTTTTAACCATTATATTATTACCGATCATTCTTGCATTGACAGCATTTCTGATCATTGGGGGATATCTTTCCAAAGGGCAGGAGGATCTGGGACTGCGGGTAAATAATTATAATGTGTGGATCGATCCTGCCGAAACCTCGAGGCATCTGTCTGATGAGATATTTGTAGAGATCCGTGAGGGGCTTAAGCAGGATCCGCACCTCCTTGAAAAGACCGATATCCTTGATGCCATTAATGATGACATTGCAGATAAATCCTCCTATTTGATCGTACGGAAGGGGAACGAACTGTATTATACTGGTAATCAGCTCGCATCCGCACAGATCTTTGACAAGCTTCCAGAATTTAATGAGGAGGATATAGATTCTGAAACTGCACAGAGTATTTATTATGATGATATGAATAAGCTGGTGCGGCAGATGGATTTTTATTTTACTGATGGAAGTGAAGGAAGTCTGTTTGTCATTATGAAAGCTAATTCTACCATGTCAAGGAAGCTTTTTATAGACATGGCAGTGGCGATCACGTTGATTCTGGTGCTTACAAGTCTGTTCCTGACCAGGTGGATCAGCAGAAGTGTATTTGAACCAATCAATGAACTGAATGTGGCCATGCAGAATATTGCCGAGGGCAATCTGGAATATATACTGCCACATAAGGATGATGGCGAGATCGGGGATCTGTACCGGAATTATGAGGATATGAGGCTGCGGCTGAAGGAGTCTGCCGATGAGAAGATCCTGACGGAGAAACAGAATAAGGAGCTTGTCAGCAATATTTCCCATGATCTGAAAACACCGATCACTGCGATCAAGGGTTACGTGGAAGGAATCATGGATGGAGTGGCTGATACGCCGGAAAAGGTGAATAAGTATATTAAAACTATTTATAATAAAGCCTGTGACATGGATCGGCTGATCAATGAGCTGACAGTTTATTCCGGTATTGATTCGAACCGGATCCCCTATCATTTCCACCGGATCAATGTGGCAGAGTATTTTGGTGACTGTGTGGAGGAAGTGGGTCTGGATCTGGAATCCAAGAATATTGAGCTGAATTATTCCAATCTGGTAGCGCCTGATACGCTGATCATAGCAGATCCGGAGCAGATGAAGCGTGTGATCAATAATATTATCGGAAACAGTATAAAATATATGGGTTCCAGGAAGGGTGAGATCGATATCCGTATCCTGGATGAAGTAGATTCTATCCGGGTAGAGATCGAGGATAACGGAAAAGGAATTCCATCCAAGGATCTCCCTAATATTTTTGAACGATTTTTCCGTTCTGATGTTTCGAGGAACAGTGCACAGGGAGGAAGTGGCATCGGTCTTTCTATTGTGAAGAAGATCATAGAGGATCATGGAGGTTATATCTGGGCCACAAGTAAAGAGGGAGAAGGAACCTGTATGCATTTTGTGCTTCGGAAATATCAGGAAGCAAAGGAATAGAAGAATACCTAACATAGAACAGAAGAGCAGGAGGATATTTTAATGAGCAGGATCTTGATTATTGAAGATGAGGAAGCAATTGCAGATCTCGAGAAAGATTATCTGGAGCTGAGTGGATTTGAGGTAATTATTAAGAATACGGGAGATGAAGGGTTAAAGACAGCCCTGGAAGAAAATTTTAATCTGATCGTGCTGGATCTGATGCTGCCTGGTATTGACGGGTTTGAAATCTGTAAGAAGATCCGAGAAGTGAAAAATATACCGATCATCATGGTATCAGCCAAGAAGGATGATATTGACAAGATCAGAGGACTTGGACTTGGGGCAGATGATTATATGACAAAACCCTTCAGTCCCAGTGAACTGGTAGCCAGAGTTAAGGCACACATGGCAAGGTATGAGAGACTGGTTGGATCAGGACAGAAGCAGAATGATATCATTGAGATCCGGGGACTTAGGATCGACAAGACAGCAAGAAGAGTTACTGTAGATGGTGTGGAGAAGGCATTTACCGGTAAGGAATTTGATCTGCTCACATTCCTGGCAGAGCATCCGAATCATGTTTATACCAAAGAAGAACTGTTCCGTGAAATCTGGGATATGGATTCCATCGGAGATATTGCTACCGTTACAGTCCACATCAAGAAGATCCGTGAAAAGATTGAATATGATTCAGCAAAGCCCCAGTATATTGAGACGATCTGGGGAGTTGGATACCGCTTTAAAGTATAAAAATGAAAATAATATCCTAGGGCACAACACATATGAAAAAATATATTGTTTATGAGGACAGGGATATCCTGGTTGCTTACAAGCCTGTGGGGATTGCCACCCAGACAGCAAGGCTCGGGCAGCAGGATATGGTCAGTGAATTAAAGAATTATCTTTCCGGTCAGCCACAGTACAGGGGAAAGGGAGAGCCATACCTTGGCCTGGTACACAGACTGGATCAGCCGGTGGCGGGGATTCTTGTATTCGGTAAGACAAAAGAGGCAGCTGCTTCCTTAAGCCGGCAGATCGCAGAAGGAAAGCTGCATAAATATTATTATGCCGTGATTTACGGTAGACCGGAGAAGGAAAAGGGAACTCTCTGTGATTATCTGTACAAGGATGGAAAGACGAATATGTCCCGTATTGTGGCAGAGGATTTTCCACAGGCAAAAAAGGCAAGACTTTCCTATCGCTGTGTGAACACGCTGATGGCACTGGAGATGCAGGAAGAGATTTCGCTCATGGAGATCGAACTGTTTACCGGCAGGCATCATCAGATACGGGTACAGATGGCTCATGCCGGGATGCCGCTTCTTGGTGACAGCAAATATGGAAGCGAAGAAGATAAGGAGTTCAGCCGGCAGATCGGGGTGAAGAATGTTGCACTCTGTGCATTCTGTCTGCAGTTTATCCACCCTGCAACAGGAAAAAATATGAAATTTGAGCGAATGCCGGAGGAAGAGATTTTTCTTCCCTTTTTTGGAAGTGGAATTTAAATAATCATCTCATATTTTCATGGAAAACATCCACACTATCTGTAGAGAAAAAGAAAGTGTGGGTGTTTTTTGAAAAAGACAGATTTTACAGCGAAGCAGAAAAATTATATAATTTTTGTACTGATCACAGCAGGGGTTTATCTTTTTATGAGGTTTATCAGTCCTTTATTTTCTCCATTTCTGGCAGCCTTCTGTATTTCAGCTTTGATGCACAGGCTGGCAGGGAAACTGCCTTTCCGTATGAAGAAAAATATTCTGGCATCCTTTCTTCTGCTGGTTCTGATAGGCATCTTATTTCTGGTATTAATGGGGATCGGTTATTCTGTACTGGAATGCTGCTGTCGTTTCAGGGAGAACTTTACAGAGTTTGAGGATGAATACAGTAGGATTTTGCAGAATTGTTGTGTATATCTTGAAGAAAATCTTGAAAGATCATTGCCCTGGGTAAAGGGCGCTGCAGGGGTGGTCTCTTTTCTGGTAATTACCATGATCGCAGTCTTCTTGATTCTGAAGGATTATGAGCAGATGGTGGAGGGCTTAAGTAAGGTCAATGAACTGAAAGGACTTTTTGCAGTAGCTGGAAAGGTGATCCGTTATCTGAAAACCTATGTAAGGGCACAGCTGATCATACTGCTTCTGATCGGCACTCTGTGTGTGGCAGTATTGTCTGCAGTCGGTATGAAGAGCAGTATTTTTTATGGTGTACTGACAGGCTTTATGGATATGCTTCCTTTCATAGGAACAGGAATTATGCTGGTTCCGCTGGCAGTTATCCGTATCCTGCACGAAGAATATGTAAGTGCAGGGATCATTTTACTGCTGTATGCGGCTTGTGCACTGCTCAGGGAATTCCTGGAACCCAGGCTGATCGGCGATAAGGTTGGAATCTGGCCGGTAGGGATTTTGTTTTCCGTATTTGCAGGGGTGAAATTATTCGGCGTATTTGGTATGATAAAGGGGCCAATAGGGCTTGTCATACTGTGCGAAAGCTGGAAGTACCTATTTGGAGAAAAGGACGGGGGAATTCCTGATGAAACAACAGGTGATGAAGGCAGGTAATCTGCTGGCGACAGCATATATGCTGATCATGTTTGTGCTGTATCCATTTTATATGAAAAATGGGTATGCAGATCTGGGAGAAGCCAAGTATCATTTTTTCTTTTACGTAACAACAGCAGCCGTGATCCTTTTGCTGGTTCTGGCAGGTGTCATACTGCTGATATGGATCAGGGAAAAGAAAAGTGGGGAACGGAGCTATCTTTTTTCGTTTGAAAAGGTTTCAGGCGTTGACCTCCTGGTTCTGCTGTATCTTTCAGAAGCATTTGTATCATTTGCATTTTCAGACTACCGGAGAGAAGCTTTTTTCGGAACAGAAGGCTGGTATATGGGATTTGCCACGATCCTGCTTCTTTGCCTTATCTATTTCCTGATCGGGGGATTCTGGAAGGATACTATTAAAATATATGCAGCACCGGTGACAGCTTCCAGTCTGGTGTTTTTGCTTGGGATTTTAAACCGGTTTTCTGTATATCTGCCGTTTCAGGAGATGGCAGGAGGAGAATTTATTTCCACACTCGGTAACATTAACTGGTTTTGTGGTTATTTTTCTGTTATCGCCCCGATCGGCTTTGCCATGTATTTTCTTTGGAGTGCAAGGACAGAGGATTCCTGTTTTGACGTCAGGAAAGGGCTGATAGGAGAATTTTTGGCAATCTTACTGCTGTGTCTTGTTTTCACGGCAGCATTCAGTCAGGGAAGCAATAGTATCTTTCTGGTGATCGCAGCCGAATTCCTGTTTTTTACCATGGTGACATTGGAAAATAAAGTACATATGATGCAGATCCCCATTTTTCTCTTTACGATAGGGGCAGGCATGATCATAAGCGGTGAACTTCGTGAATGTCTGCCGGGGCGGTTCAATTATGAGCTGGATGAACTGAGCAGTAAGCTGCTGGATCCGGAAAATGGGGTGTGGATCTGCCTGATTGCCGTGGCTATTGGTTTTTTCTGCCATATACGAAGCGGGAAGGAAAGCCGGACGGGCATAAACCTCTTAAAGGTGATTCTGCCTGGCAGCATCTGCTTTATGATACTTTTCTTTCCGGTGACTGTCATTATGTATATGTCAGGGAGACTGCAGGGGATCGATCAGGCAGGACTTGGAAGCCTCCTTACCTTTGATGAGAACTGGGGAAATGGACGAGGCGCTTCTATGATCACCGGGATCCGGATTTTTCAGGAACTGCCATTGTCACAGAAGCTTTTTGGAGCAGGGCCTGACTGTTTCAGCGCCTGTGCGTATTCAATCCCGGAGCTTACCGTTTATCTTTATGAAAATTTCGGAACGTCAAGACTGACCAATGCACATAATGAACTGATCACTACACTGGTAAATACAGGGATCACGGGAGTGATACTTTATTATACAATGATGGCAGTTTTTATCAGAAGGTGTATGAACAGGGCAAAGGAAGATCCTGCTTTTTATATTCCGGCAGCCTGTGTGACCGGATACCTGGTCCACAATCTGATCAGTTTTTCGCAGGTACTCAGCTTTCCGTATGTTTTCCTGCTTATGGGGATGGAACGTGCCATGGAGCACAGGCTTGACAAAAATAAAAAATTTTCCTAAAATCAAAGCAACTGAATAAAAGCGGCGATGAAGAGGACTAGTAAGGATAGGCGCCTTTCAGAGAGAAGATCCCCGGTGGAAGAAGCGGGTGCTGAAAGATCTTTATGAGCAAGAATCCCGAACCTGCCTTGGAGCTCTGTATGAAAATACAGCGTAGCACCGGCGATAACGGTATGAAAAGAGAATGTTACAGCATTAAGTAGGGTGGTACCGCCGGATTCCGGTCCCTGATCGGGGTGGAAGAAGGTGTACCACCCTTTTTTGACAAAGTAAGCGGAAAGGCGCTACAGGCAGCCTGCCAGAGTAGAAAACACAGAGAAAAGGAGAAAAAAATGGCTGAGAAGAAGTTAGTCGAAGCGATTACATCCATGAGTGAGGATTTCGCCCAGTGGTATACGGATGTAGTCAAGAAAGCGGAGCTGATTGATTATTCCAATGTAAAGGGATGTATGGTGATCAAGCCTGCAGGTTATGCAATCTGGGAAAATATCCAGAGACAGCTTGATGAAAGATTCAAGGCAACCGGTGTAGAGAATGTCTATATGCCCATGTTTATTCCGGAGAGCCTGTTAAATAAGGAAAAGGATCATGTGGAAGGGTTTGCTCCAGAGGTTGCCTGGGTTACCCATGGCGGGCTGGCTCCTTTGCAGGAGAGAATGTGTGTCAGACCTACTTCCGAAACACTATTCTGCGATTTTTATAAGGGAGACATCCATTCCTACAGAGATCTTCCCAAGGTTTATAACCAGTGGTGCAGTGTGGTGCGCTGGGAAAAGGAGACAAGACCTTTCCTGCGTTCCAGAGAATTTCTCTGGCAGGAAGGCCATACTGCTCATGCAACAGCAGAAGAAGCAGAAGCAAGAACCGAGCAGATGCTGAATGTATATGCTGATTTCTGTGAGGAGGTTCTGGCAATCCCGGTTGTTAAGGGCCGTAAGACAGAGAAGGAGAAATTTGCAGGTGCAGAGGCTACCTATACCATTGAGGCACTGATGCATGATGGTAAGGCGCTGCAGTCAGGAACCAGCCACAATTTTGGGGACGGCTTCGCAAAGGCTTTTGGCATCCAGTTTACAGATAAAGATAACAAGCTGAAATATGTTTACCAGACATCATGGGGAATGTCTACCAGAATTATCGGAGCGATCATCATGGTACACGGAGATGATTCCGGTCTGGTGCTGCCTCCAAGGATCGCACCGACACAGGTTATGATCATTCCGATCCAGCAGAAAAAGGAAGGTGTTCTTGACAAGGCTTATGAACTGAGAGACAGATTAAAGGGCTTCAAGGTAAAGGTAGATGACTCTGACAAGAGTCCCGGATGGAAGTTCTCCGAGCAGGAGATGCGTGGTATTCCGCTCCGTGTGGAGATCGGACCGAAGGATATCGAGGCCGGTAAGTGCGTAATCTGTCGTCGTGATAATGGCGAGAAGATCGAAGTGGCACTGGATGAGCTGGAGAGCAAAGTAGGTGAGCTTCTTGATCAGGTACAGGCAGATATGCTTGCAAAGGCAAGAAAGCATCTGGAAAGCCATACCTATGTAGCTACAAACAGAGAAGAATTTGAAAAGCTATTTGCTGAAAAATCAGGATTTGTAAAGGCTATGTGGTGTGGAGAGAGAGCCTGCGAGGAAGAGATCAAGGAAAAGATGAGCGTTTCCAGCAGATGTATGCCGTTCCATCAGGAATGCCTCTCCGATAAATGTGCTTATTGTGGAAAGCCTGCCAAAAAGATGGTTTACTGGGGCAGGGCTTACTAAAAGAAGGAAGGAATCATGCAGAATACAACCATGATCGAATTGCCTGAAAGGGTGAAAGAGATACTGGATACGATTATGGAAGCCGGCTACGAAGCTTATGCTGTAGGCGGCTGTATTCGTGATTCGATACTTGGAAGAAAACCAAATGACTGGGATATCACTACATCTGCGTCTCCTTATGAGATCAAGGAGCTGTTCCGGCGGACGGTAGATACCGGGATCCAGCATGGAACAGTGACCGTTATGATGGATAAGGAAGGGTTTGAAGTCACCACCTACCGGATCGACGGGGACTATAAGGATGGAAGACATCCCAGTGAAGTGACTTTTACAGCAAGCCTGAAGGAAGATCTGCGCCGCAGAGATTTTACAATCAATGCCATGGCCTATAATGAGCAGAACGGGCTCGTGGATATTTTCGGCGGAATGCAGGATATTGCAGACGGTGTGATACGTTGTGTCGGAGAACCCAGAGAGCGTTTTTCAGAGGATGCTCTGCGGATCATGCGGGCAGTACGGTTTTCTGCGCAGCTTGGCTACCAGATCGAAGAAAAGACGAAAGCTGCGATCGAGGAGCTCGCACCAACTCTTAAGAAGATCAGTGCAGAGAGGATTCAGGTGGAGCTTGTGAAGCTTGTTACCTCCAAGCATCCAGAAGAGCTTCTGACAGCTTATGAAACCGGGATCACATCAGTGATCCTGCCAGAGTTTGATCTTTGCATGGAAACAGAGCAGCATAATCCCCATCATCTTTACAACGTAGGGATGCACACGATCCATGCCATGGAAGTCATTCCGGCAGATAAGGTGCTTCGTCTTGCCATGCTGTTTCACGATATGGGGAAGCCGGTCTGCAGGGAGACGGAT
>ULQI01038644.1_pt1 | contig 10458 bp, 9 predicted proteins | sample 1954261 | NCBI WGS metagenome assembly ULQI01 (sample SAMEA4835650, study PRJEB28245) | human gut metagenome | biome: gut microbiome; material: fecal sample | place: Denmark | collected 2008 | reverse complement strand
CCAGCGCCGCAACACCGCCGCCTATTGCCAGCGAACCGGTATCACCCATAAACACTTTGGCCGGATGGTGGTTAAACAGCAAAAAGCCGAGGCACGCACCGGTAATGGCCAGCGCAAACACGCTTAAATCGGCATGGCCGGTATTATAGGCAATAAACGCATAAGCAACTGTTACAGGCAGCGTAACGCTTGCCGCAAGCCCGTCAAGCCCGTCGGTAAGGTTTACAGCATTAGTTGTGCCCACAAGCAGCAAAAATACCAGCACGTAATATAACCAGCCTAACGGAAGCATATATTCCGTACCGGGTATGGCTATGCTTAAATCAGACTGCACATGGGTTTCAATATAATAAACATACGCCCCAGCCAGTACAAACTGCATAAAAAACTTCTGGGCAGCAGTAAGGCCAAGGTTGCGTTTCATTACAACTTTAATATAATCGTCAATAAAACCAATCAGCGCATGGCCGAAGGTTAAAAGCAGCGCAATGCACAGCGCCGGTGTAAAATTGCACCATACGGCAACGGCAACCAGAATTGCCAGCAGCATCATAATGCCGCCCATGGTAGGCGTGCCGCTTTTTTTCATGTGTTCTTTCGGGCCGCATTCGCGGATGCTCTGCCCAAAATTCAGTTTATGCAAAACCGAAATAAAACTCGGCCCGGTTACGGCACAGATAACAAACGCCGTAGCCAGTGCACCAAGAAGATTAATTGTCATTTATCCAACACTCCGGATTTTATTTTTTCAGAACAAGGTCAATCAAACCATCAACCTGCATGGAATGAGAGCCTTTGAGTAAAATTATATCATCATTGCGTAAAATGCCGCTTAAAATTTTGGCTGCTTCCGCACGGTCATGGCAAATAAAGGTTTTTACGCCTTTTTCCTGTGCTGCTCGTCCTGTATGTATTGCTTCCGTGCCGTAGGTAATAAGCACGTCAACGCCTTCGGCAGCGGCCATTTCGCCAACTTCTTTATGTGCCTGCACGGAAAGCGCGCCAAGCTCCAGCATATCGGCCAGCACGGCAACCGCCCTGCCGCCTTTGGCATCTTTCACGGCATGCAGTGTTTTTAATGCGCTTGCCATAGAAGCAGGGCTGGCATTATAGGCATCATTAATAACCGTTACGCTGCCAAACTGCATAAATTCCTGGCGTTTGCCGGTAAGGCGCACATTTTTTAAAGCATTTTTTATCTGCGCCAGCGGAACATTAAATGCAGCCGCCACGGCAATGGCCGCCAGCGCGTTATAAACATTATGTTCGCCCAAAAGCGGAAGCACGATATGTTCTTTTTCGCCTGCTGCGGCACAAACGCAGTCAAACTCGCTGCCTTCAGCCGTAAGTTTAATGTTCTGCGCATATACGCCGGCTTCTTCCGTACAGCCGTAGCTTATAACTTTGGCTGCGGTTTTGTCCGCCATGCGGCGCACAAAAGCATCGTCGTTATTAAGCACCGCAAACTGCTGCGCCGTTAAATTTTCAACAATTTCGCTTTTGGCTCTGGCAATATTTTCCATACTGCCCAAAATTTCCATATGTGTTTCGCCAACATTTGTTACAACGGCAGCATCGGGGCTTGCCAGTTTGCACAGGGCGCTTATCTGCCCCAGTCCGCGCATGCCCATTTCCACAACGGCAATTTCCGTATCGTTTTTAATGTTCAGCAATGTTTTGGGAAGCCCTATTTCGTTATTAAAATTGGCCTCCGTTTTAACAACATTATACTTGCAGGCAAGGCAGGCTGCAATCAAATCTTTGGTTGATGTTTTACCATTGGAACCGGTTACCGCAACAACCTTTAAATTTTTCTGCTTATCACGCCAGGCTTTGGCAATAAGCTGATATGCTTTTAAAGTGTCATCTGTTTTTATAACAACGGCATCCTGCGGCAAGCTTTCAACAGCATGGCTTACAAGTACGCCCGCCGCGCCCATTGCCAGTGCTTTGGCACAATAGTTATGGCCGTCAAAATTTTCGCCGCTTAACGCTACAAACAGTTCTCCGCTTTTAATGGTGCGGCTGTCCGTATTAATGCCGGTAAATTCAACATTCTGCAAACTGCGGCAGCTTCCTCCCGTTGCCGCCAGTATTTCCTGCAAATCAAACATCATATCACCTTTTGTTCTGCCAGTATTCCTGCACTACTTCACGGTCATCAAAATGAATGGTTTCATGACCGATTATCTGATAATTCTCATGCCCTTTGCCGGCAATTAAAACTACATCATCAGCGGCGGCATGTGCAAGGGCATAGTTAATTGCTTCGCGCCTGTCGCTTAAACGCACGCTGGTTTTGCCTGCCGGAATTTCTTTAAGAGCGGTTTCAATTTCATCAATAATAAGTTCAGGGTCTTCAGTACGCGGGTTATCGGAAGTTACAACAACATTATCCGCAAGTTCCAGCGCAATGCGTCCCATAATCGGGCGTTTTTTGTTGTCGCGGTCACCGCCGCAGCCAAATACAACCCAAAGTTTGCCGCGAGTAATGCCGCGCGCTGTTTTCAGCACGTTTTCCAGGCCGTCCGGGGTATGGGCGTAATCCACAATTACGGTGTAGGGCTGCCCTGCCTCAACCAGCTGAAAACGTCCCGGCACACCGTCAAAGCCGTCAAGCACGTCCATAATAATTTGCGGGTCAATCTTTTCGGCAAGCATTGCGCCCACGGCGGACATTACATTATATACGTTAAATTCACCAGTAATTTTAAGCACCAAATCCATCTCGCAGGCAGGTGTATGCAGTTTTAATGCCATTTGTTTGGCCTGCACGTCAAAACTGATGGGATAAATATCGTAATCCTTGCTTTCGCCGTAAGTAATTACCGGCACTTTAGTGCGTGCGGCAATAATTTTACTGCTGGGGTCATCCATGTTAAGCACGGCAGTTTTGCCTTCCTTGGTGCCGCCTGCCAGATGTTCAAACAAAAGGCTTTTGGCATCACGGTAATTTTCAAAAGTTTTATGAAAATCCAGATGGTCCTGCGTGATATTTGTTAAAACAGCCGTATCATATTCAATACCTGCAACACGCTTTAAGGCCAAAGCATGGCTTGAAACTTCCATTACCACATAATCGCACCCGCACTGCTGCATTTTATACAAAGTTTTCTGCAAATCAACAACATCCGGCGTTGTATTATGCGAAACGGTTTCTTCGTCTTCAATCATAATATTAATGGTGCCAATCATACCAACCTTATATCCCGCCCTGCGCAGAATAAGCCTGATAATATTGGTGGTAGTTGTTTTGCCGTTAGTTCCGGTAACGCCAATCATGCGCATTTTTTTGCCGGGATAGTCAAAAAAATAAGGGGTCACTAACTCCATGGCCCTTCTGGTATCGTTTACCTTAATCAGCGTCATGCCTTCCGGGCATGCAGCAGCATCTTCAACAATTGCTGCCACAGCGCCCTTTTCATGCGCCTGCTGTAAAAATCTATGCCCGTCAACGGTTGCGCCTTTCAGGCAGATAAATAAACTTCCCGGCACAACAACGCGGGAATCGGCAGTTATATCAGTAATGGTTTTGCCTGCCGCGCCGGTAACTTCTGCGTCCGACAGCAGCTTCAGCAAATCCTGTAAATTCTTTTCCATCCGGATACCTCCAAAAGTGAAACGGCAGCCTTAATACACTCAGGCTGCCTCCCATAAAATTTTATATTATTATACCATATCTTGCTTAAGAAGGCTATGTTTTTTACTTTGCATAAGCATAACCGTCATAAGCAATTTTACCTTTGTCTGCTTTAACATAAATATTGTTGCGCGCTACCTGCATGCCAAGCTGCTTTTCTGCAATAGAGGTAATTCTTTCAGGCCCCTTAAGCTGCTCAACAACAATGCGTTCCTCGCTGTTTTCCAGCATCAAAGCCGCTTCCTGCTGTTTTAAGGCTACAAGCTCATTGCTTTTGGAAATAAGGCATTCGCTGCGTACAACGCATGCAAAATAAGTAGCCAGCAAAATTCCTGCCACCACAGCAATACGGCGGCGCATAAGTTTTAAATTGCGCTGTTTGGGCCTTTTTACATACGCTGTCTGTCGTACAGTATTTTCTTGTTGTTCTTCCAATTCCCATGCATATTCATCATACTTTCTGGCTAACATAGCGTTTTCCTCCATCAATATTTATCAGCATTTCTCGGCAAACCTAAGCCTTGCACTGCGCGCACGCGGATTTTCTTCAATTTCTTCCGCAGGCGGCACAATATTCCCCACTTTTTTCAGCTGCGGTTTTCTTCCGCACACACATACCGGAAACTGCGGCGGGCAAATGCAGCCTTTGGCAAGCGCTGCAAAAGTTTGTTTTACAATTCTGTCTTCCAGCGAATGAAAGGTTATTACGCCAATTCTTCCGCCTGTTTTAAGCCTTGCCACAGCATTTTCCATTGTTTTTTGCAGTATGCCGAGTTCATTGTTAACTTCAATCCTCAGTGCCTGAAAAGTTCTTTTTGCCGGGTGCGGCCCATCCATTCTGGCTCCTTTTGGTATAGCTTTTTTTATAATTTCCACCAGTTCAAACGTGGTGGAAATGTGTTTGTTTTTGCGTTCTGCCGCAATAAAAGCAGCTATGCGTTTGCTCCAGCGCTCCTCACCGTAGCGGTGAATAATATCAGCAAGCTCGCTTTCGGAATAATTATTTACAATATATTCCGCGCTCAGCTTCGCGCTTTTATCCATGCGCATGTCAAGCGGCCCGTCGTGCATATACGAAAAACCGCGTTCCGGCGTATCCAGCTGATAGCTTGAAACACCAAGGTCAAAAAAGATACCGTCAATCTGCTCTATATTAAGGCTGTCAAGCACAGCATCAAAATCTTTAAAATTGCTTTTTACGGTGGCTATCCGGCATTTGCACGGAGCCAGGCGTTTTTTGGATGCGGCAATGGCATCTTCGTCCTGGTCAATGCCTATAAGCATTCCGTCTTCGTTAAGCTGCGAAGCAAACCCGAAGGAATGCCCGGCACCGCCCATAGTACAGTCCACATAAACGCCGTCTTTATTTGTTATAAGCCATTTAACGCTTTCATCAAGCAAAATGCTTTTATGCTTAAATTCGTTTGCTGCCATTTTAAATACCTATATCCATATCAGCAAGCTGCGCTGCCACAGCATCGGCATCTTCGGCATTAACTGCGTTATATTCCTGCCAACGGGCTGCATCCCAAATTTCAGCCCTGCTGCCTACGCCAACTATTACCGCGTTTTTTTCAAGCCCGGCAAAAGTACGCAGGCTTGCCGGAAGCAGTACACGCCCCTGCTTGTCACATTCTACTTCGGCTGCGCCGCTGAAGAAAAACCTGCTGAAAGTACGGGCATTTTTATTCGTCATCGGCAAAGCGTTAAGTTTAAGTTCCAGCTTATGCCATTCATCTTTATCATATACAAACAGGCAGCCATCCAGCCCTTTGCTGATGATAAAACTGCCGCCGAGAGTTTCACGGAGCTTTGCAGGCATGAAAAGGCGGCCTTTTACGTCAATAGTATGCTGATATTCACCCATTAACATAGCGGCACTCTCCTCCCCTTTTCCCCACTTTACACCATTATACCCCACTTTAAGTTAAAAAACAATATTATTATGCATATTAATGCACTTTTTTGTAAATTAACAGGCAGCCAAAAATATTTTTAAGCAAGTTACCCTAAAGCAACTTTTATTTTCGCCAAACTGTGGTATAATAAAAAAGCCGAAAGGCAAAAAGTAAATAATTTAGCATTTATGCTTTAAGGAGGATTATTAAATATGCTTACCAAAGATACCGGCATTATTGATGCCGTTCAAAACCATCCTGAAATTTTAGAAGTTTTTGCAGAATACGGCCTCGGCTGCGTTGGCTGCATGGCATCCCATTTTGAAAGCATCGGCCAGGGCGCTGCTGCCCACGGCATTGATGTTGACGCTTTCATTGCCGACTGCAACAAAGCTATTGAAGCTGCAAAAAAATAAAACCGCAGCTTAACACCGCGGTTTAAAATTTAAAACTGTTTTAAGGGCTTAGCCCGGCATGTGCCGGATTAAGCCTTTTTTATTTTGCTTTCATCTGCTTAACAATCAGCGATACAGAAGGCTGCGTTATGCTGAACAGGTTCGCCAGAAAGACCTGTGTTAAATGTTCTTCATTATATAAACGCCATATCTCCCTGTTGCGTTCTTCCCTGCCGCTGAACGGCTTTAACTCTACCTCTCTTGCTTCTATGCAGAAGCCCCTGTCGGCCAGCACTACTACCTTGCGCCTGCCTTCGCTGTCCGTTATTTTAAGTTCCAGCGTCCTGCCTCCATTTTCGTCACGCTGGTTGATGTTATAGTATTCTATTTCATCTTCTCCCGCCGCTTTTTTCAGCATCGTCTGATTAAACGGTATTTCTTTTATTTCCACCATATCACCTCGTATGTATTGATATGTTTTCTGCTGCGCAGCAGGGCTTTTACCTGCTGTTTTATTTTTACTTTGCGTTTTTGCGCTGAAGTATTTTAAGCGCCATTGTGTAGGCGTTGCGCATTGTTGCATTATTGCGTGCGTCTACCGGCGTCATGTCTGCCCCAAGGTCTGCGCATACTTTCCCTTCACTGTCTACTATGTAGTTTGCTCCTATTATGTATTCATTGCCGAAGGTGTTAAATAAATACAGCGTTATGGCTGATGCTGCCCCTGCCATGTCTTCTCCCTGCCTTAAACTGGCAAGAAATGTCTGGTCTGTATATTTTTCTTCGGCAAAGAAGGCAAGGTAGTATTTACCGTCTTTTTTTACGGTGTTTACGCTTTCGCTGTCTATATACAGCACTCCTACATCTGTTTTACCTGCTTCAAGCAGGCTCTGCGCCAGCGTTGGCAGCGGCAGCATGCACAGTGCCGCCGCTGTAAGGCAGGTTGCCATTAGTCCTTTTAGTTTGCCCATGGTGTTTTACCGTTTATTTCTGTTCTGCGTTCTGCTGCATGGGGCTTAAGGCAAAGTCTGTCATTTTGTTTTCTTTGTTGAAGGCAAAGGTGATGTTTACAAGTTTTTCTTTGCTGAAGCTGCCTATGTAGGTTACGTAATCTACGTTGTCATAACGCTGGAAGGAGTAGAATTTGCTTTCTTTTAATCTGCCAAAGCGTTCCTGTACCTGTTTTTTTAATACGTCATAGGCTTGTTCTGTTACTTTGGCTTTTAAGGTGTCGTCAAAGCCGCTCGCAAACTGGTTGTAGGCAGGTGCTTCCAGAGTAAAGGCGGCTACAAAGTTTTCTGCCGCACGCTGTTCTTTGTTAAGGTCGCCGCCGTCTGCTGCAAAGCCTATGGCTGCTATGGCAAGGGTAAAAATTGTGGTTAGGGTTATGATGAGTTTTTTCATTACTTTTTCCTTCTTTCTTTGTTTGTTATAAATAAAAGTCTGGCTATATATAGTTTAATATGCGGTTAGTTATAGTAATAAAGGCGGGTTTATACCCGCCTTTATTAACTTTAGAACTCGTTTGCTGTTTATGCTGTTTTAAGCAGTTACTTTGTTAAGCTGTTCTTATTTGGCTGCTTCTGCCTGTGCTGCACGTTCTGCTGCAAGTTTGGCATGGCGTTCCTGCTGTGCTTTAATTTTTGCTTCTTTGGCAGCTTGTTTCATTTCTTCTGCTTTTGCAAGTTTTGCTTCTTCTGCTCTTCTTGCATCTGCTTCTGCCTGTGCTTTTTTAATTTCTGCTACTTTTTCAGGAGATTTGCGGCCAAATTTCCAGGTTGCACCAATGCCGCCCATTACTTCGTCGCCGCTGGTAGATACGGACAGGCTCAGCATGAAGTCACGGTTCGGGTAATGGAAGAGGCCCAAAGCTGCGCCGGTTTCATCACGATACTGGCCAATGCCTACTGCTACTTCTGTCGGAGCGGCAGGGTCATAACCCATGGTACGCAGGTTTGCAATTGCTGCTGCCATTGCGCCTACTTTATCAATGCGGTCTTCCAGTTCGCCTACGCGGTTTTCGAGGTTGTTAATGCGTCCGTCAACACGTTCAATTTCGCTGCGGCGAATTTCTGCTTCGTTGTTTACAGCACCAACAACATCGTTTTGTCCGTCATCGTTAGAATCGCCTGCAATTTCAGGATCAAGTATGCTTACATCGCCCAAATCGCTAGCTACTTTATCAACTTTTCCGTTTACACCAGAAAGACTTGTTTCACCTTCGTCAAAAATATTATTGCCGTTAGCATCAATAAATACATCATTGCTGCCACCAACATATCCACCATTAATAATAGCACTGCCGCCTTGTCCACTAACTGTGATTTTATCAGTTTCAATACCGTTATCTTTAGTAATATGTGTATTACCAACATTTACTTCAGAAGCATCAATTTTTCCGCCTACTTCAAGGTCGCCGCCAACAGTCAAATCTTTATCAATTTGTCCACTGCCGTCAACATCGAGGTCACCAGTTACCGTATGGTTACCATCAGTAGTAACCTGTCCGCCTTGACCGGTAGAAGTACCATCCTTACCAACAGTTAAGCTGGAACCATCATCAGCAGAAATGGTTACATTACCTTTATCGTCAACAGTAATATGGTCGGTTTTTTCTTTAATTGCACTTACATCAGTTGCAATTTGGTCTACAGTTAAAGCCAAACCACCCAAAGTAGTTGTTTTACCATCGCTGCCATAACTAAAATGAACATTGCTGCCGTTAAAACCAATATTGCCAGAAACATTTATAACATTAACATCATTCATAGTGCCTTTGTCAAAAGTAAGACCGGTATCACCAAACATATTAATTTTGTCGCCGCTTACTTTTAAGTTATTTTCAATAGTGGTAGTGCCTGTTCCAGGATCCCCAGCACCTTCAGAACGTTCTATACCGCCAATATTAGCGCTTGTACCTGCAACAGCTTTATCAAGGTCATTAATGTTAACTCCATTAATCAAACCATTTTCAAGTTCAACGCCAGAAATCTTAAGCCCACCGTTACCAACACCTTCAACAGCTGCGCCATTAATGGAAACAACATTTTCTAAAACACCAGCACCAGTAATCATATTATTAATATTACCAAGCTGGGTAGCGGTAAGTGCATAACGTTTTCCTTCAGCATCCCTTAAGGTTACAGCAGCTTCTTTTTTATAATTACCACTAAGAGTTACAGCACCATTACCACTGCTAATGCTGCCTTCAGTACTTAAAGAGCCTTTAAAGGTGGTGTAATTTTTTCCAGCATACATATTTTGAGTTTTATTCTGCAAATCAGAAATATCAGTAGCAGCAGTAGACAACTTACTTACATCAACGCCGTCAACAGTACCTACGTTAGTAATGTTACCCTTCTGATCAACAACAAATCTACCTTGTGCTACACTCATACTACCATTAGCATCAAAGCTGGTTTTGCCACCATTGATAGTCAATGTTTTATCTACATCTAACCATTTTGCAGAAACACTACCCTGATTTGTTACCCTAAATGCTTTCCCTACTACGAGAGAACCATTCTTACCGATTGTAACATTACCGTTATAATCAACATTAAAACCAACTCTGTTGTTTTTAGGATTTACAACTTGTAATCCCCAATCAACGGTAGTTTTTCCATTAACTTTATTAATACCAGATGTATTGCTAATAGTTTGATTTACCTGCACAAAATCTAAAGTAGTTCCGCCAACAGTTAATCTGTCTCCATATACGCCATTTGCTGCTGCGGCATTTACAGATACTCCATCAACAAGCAAATTCTCCATATTGGCATTACCATGAAAAAGCAGTTCTCCATTAAAAGTACCTCCGTTATAAGTACCTCCAATAAAAGTACCGGTATTTATGGTTCCATTAGTAACAAAATAATTAGAACCATCAATCTGTTTCATCGCCATTACCGGACTTGCATAAATACCTGCCATTACACCGGCACATAATGTCATTGCTAAAATTTTGCTTTTTTTGTTTTTAGCCATCCTTATCACCTTTCCCGTGGTTTTATTTAAAAGCGTGCGCCTTTAAATACCTTTTCTCTGTAAGCCGTCCGGGAATGTTACCGCGGCGTTTCATTCCGCGGGCGGTTTGCAGGCTTTAAGTTACAAGGCAGACCTTTCCATCTTTATACAGAAATTATACCACGTTCTTCCCCCTCGGCAAGACCTTACTTTAACTTTGTGTCTTTCTTTTACGTATCTTGCCAACTGGTAACCAGGTTTGTGTTAATCTGCTCTTTTTTATTTTTTACAAATTTTTTCAACAAACTCTTTACAAACTGCCAACCCTTCGGTTATAATCTTGCTTACGCCGATTTTTGGGTGCGCACCGCTAAACGGCTTATTATTTTTACAGGAGGTTTATTTTTTGACGAATTATTTAAACAGAAAAAACTTTTTATTTACTAATGCGGTGCCTAAAACGCCAAAGCCTAAATCTGCCGTGCCGGAAATGGATATTATACCTAAAACCGTGCAACGCAAAACTTTTACCACTTTGGCAAATAAAACAAAAAGTTTA
>ULQI01032845.1_pt1 | contig 10503 bp, 8 predicted proteins | sample 1954261 | NCBI WGS metagenome assembly ULQI01 (sample SAMEA4835650, study PRJEB28245) | human gut metagenome | biome: gut microbiome; material: fecal sample | place: Denmark | collected 2008 | reverse complement strand
TCCCGCTGCCGCTCCACCTGCTCCGGGGACAAACCTGCCGGGGAGCTGCCCAGCTCCCCGTAGAGCTGCGCTGCCTCCCGGTATGCGTATTTCTTGATGCGGCTGTCAAACAGGGTGGTCTTGGACACAGTGCGCCCCTCCTCTGGTGTTTGGATACCCTTATTGTAACATGGATGCGCTGAAAATCCACCGGCTGTTTCTTGTTTTTTTCTTGCGATTGCAGGGAGGGTCAGGCAAAAATCGACGATGCCGCCGTATCCGTGAGATTTCGGAGCATTCTTCAAGGATAAGTCCTACTCTCTCCACTTTATTGCAATAAATTTCCCAAAACCCTCTTGACGATTTTCACATGCAGTGGTATTTTTCTTGTAAATCCCACTGATTTTGTGGAGTAGCCTGAATCTCTCCACAAGATGTGGTCGTGTTCATTTTGAACATAGCCACAGAAAGTGGTTGGTTATCACCGTGAGACCCACCACTTCAGTGAGGGAAAGTCCGCAAAAGAATTTACCGCCCCGCAACACACCCGATCTATTTTGCCGCCGTTTCACCCGACAAAATCATCGCTGCGCTGCGTGGGCGGTATTTTTCTTTTAGGGAGCTGCACCTTGAAAATTTCATGAGCCGACCGAACGTGATACCGACTTTTCGTCAACGCCGCTGCACAAACAGGGGCAGGAACTTCGTTCGGAGCAAACGGTGACCCACATACACGAGCAGCGGAACTCTCTACTTATTTTTGCATCTTAACAATTCGGAAACATTTGTTGAAAATGCGTTTTGAGCGCAGCGGTAGAGGGCAAGAACCGTCCCGTGGCCACAAATTTTCAATTCTTGAAAATTTTCTGTCCATCCGGGACTTCACTTTTCAAACTCTTGCGAGTTTTCCAAGTGATCTTGTTGGGGCGTGCCTGCCCCAAACCCTGCTCATGGTTCGCACCTGACGGTGCGAACAGCAACGGCGTGTCGTGCTTACATAACTTCACCGAGGAGTTATCGAACAGACAGGAGGTACAATGACCAAAACGAATGTTCAACCGATTCCTAGCAATTCCCAGCACCACGACACGCCGAACAACAAAACGCACGTCATCAAGTTCCGTGTGACAGCGGAGGAAAAAGCGTCACTGGAACTCACTTGCAAACTCCTGAATCTCTCCCTCTCCACTTTTATCCGCCGCGCCATCCACAACGTCAAGATCGAGAAAACGGTCATCGTTGCCGGCGGCGGCGAAGAAACATTGAACGCCGTTTCCACCCTGCTTGCCCAGTGCAGCAAGGTGGGCGGCAACCTGAACCAGCTTGCAAGGCACTTCAATTCCGGCGGTGCGGACACCGAGCAGATACGAGCGAAAATCCTTGACGAACTTGCAGACCTGACTGCATTCCGGCTCAGCGCCGAGAAAGTTCTGGGTGAACTGTATGGCAACGCTCAAGCATATCGCCTCTAAAAACTCGGACTACTCTGCCATTGAAGCGTATCTCATTTACCAGCACGATGAATTTTCCGGCAAGGTAATTCTGGACGAACAAGGCCGACCCATGCTGCGGGAATCCTACCTGCTCGACACCCTTGAGTGCGGCGATTTCTCGTTTGCAACGGCCTGTCTGCTGGCGAACCGCAAGTATGGTAAGAACACCCAGCATGGTGATATTAAGAGCCATCAATATATCATCAGCTTTGACCCAAGAGATGCAGCCGACAATGGCTTGACCATGGAAACGGCACAGGCTCTTGGCCTGAAATTCTGCGAGGAAAACTTCCCCGGTCATCCTGCCATCGTCTGCACCCACCCCGATGGGCACAACCATTCGGGAAACATCCATGTCCACATCGTGATCGGCAGCATCCGAACACGAGAGGTGGAGCGCAAACCCTATATGCAGAAGCCCCGTGACTGGCGTGAGGGCATGAAGCATTCCAGTACAGCCCAGACCATGCGGCACTTGCGTGTTGAGGTCATGGAGCTGTGCGAGGGTGCCGGACTGTACCAGATCGACCTGCTCAACGGCTCGAAAGAGCGCGTGAGTGAAGCTGAGTATTGGGTGCGCAGATGCGGCCAGTTGAAACTTGACCGTGAAAATGCAGCCCTTACCGAAACTGGACAGCAGCCCAAGCAGAAGAGGTTTGAAACCGTGAAAGACACTTTACGGAAACAGATTTCTTCAGTGCTGTACCGCACAACGAGTTTTGAAGAGTTTTCCGATAGGCTCATGCAGCAGTATAGCATCACCGTCAAGGAAAGCCGTGGACAGCTTAGCTATCTGCCCGCTGGCAGAACGAAGTTTATCCGAGCGAAACATCTCGGTGACAAGTTTGAGAAAGAGCAGGTGCTTGCCGCACTCGCTCAGAACATCCGGCTTGCTCCGACCATCCAGCCTATCGCAACAGACAAGCCCGATAAGATTCAGAAACTGGTGGACATTCAGGCAAAGCTGAAGCAGGGCAAGGGCATCGGCTACGAGCGTTGGGCGAAGAAACACAACCTCAAAGCCATGGCACAGACCTTGATTCTCTTGCAAGAAAAAGGTCTGCTCAACGAGGACGCACTCGACCAGAGAATCACAGAGCTTGACACCAAGTTTCACGATTCGCTGGCGGTGGTGAAAGATCTCGAAGGTCGCATGAAAGCCAACAAAGAGCTGCGCTATCACGTCGCAGCCTACACCAACACCAAGAACATCGCACAACAGTTAAAAGCCGCAAAACGACCCGCAGCCTTTGAGGAACAGCACCGTGCAGAACTGACAGCATACCGGACGGCAGCATCCTATTTCAAGGCAAATGATATCACCAAGCTGCCCAGCCCGAAGAAACTGGAAGCCGAGTATGCGCAGCTGGCATCCGAAAAGGCAAAGTTCTATGAGCAGTACAAGGAAACCAAGGAAGAACTGCTCAAGCTGAAAACCGCAAAGCAGAATGTTGCGTCCTTTTTCCGGGAGGAAGAACCGGCGCAGCAGGAGAGATAAAGGAGTGTGCGTATGATTAATCTGAAAATCGACCCGGAGTTCCAGTCCCAGATCCCTCCACTGACCGATGATGAATTCAAGCAGCTTGAAGAAAATATCCTGAAAGAGGGCAAGCTGCTCTCTCCTTTGATCGTTTGGAACAATACACTTGTTGACGGTCACAATCGTTATGCCATCCTCCAGAAACACCCGGAGATTTATTTCTCCACCATGCCGCTCCCCTTTGAAAGCAGTGAAGAAGTCCTCGCATGGATCTGCAAGAATCAGTTGGGGCGGCGTAATCTGACCCCGGAGCAGAAGAAGTTCCTCATTGGAAAGCAGTACAGTGTGGAGCATCGAAAGCCCGGTGGAAACGGCAACAACCAGCACACGGCTGCTTCCAAGAAAACCGCCCCGGAGGAATTGTGTCAAATTGACACAATTCCTCCCACTGCCTCAGAAGCAAGCGTTCGTAAGCAGATCGCAGAGCGGAACAATGTCAGCGAATCCTACGTTGCCCGTTCTGAAAAGTTCATGCGGGGCGTGGAGATCATGGAGCAGATGATGCCCGGTACGAAAGAAAAGATCCTGTCCGGGCAGTTCAAAGTCCGTGATGCTGATATGCACCGCCTTGCCAGAGCCGATTTTCCGAACCACAAGCAGATCGTGCACGAGATTCTGCACCCGGAGGACCGCCCCGCTCCGCAGTCGAGCTACTCACACTACTCTGGAATCAACTACTCAGCGCTGGAAGTCGCTGTCCGGCGGATTCAGCAGGACTTTGATTTTTTGATGAGATACTTGCCTAAGCTGCCGGACGATTCCTACGCCAAAACTGAAACGCTAAAAATCCTCAAGCAGCACAAGGCGTATATGGCACAGTTTGAAGAAATGCTGAACGATAAAGAAATCGCATAACGACAGGCACTTGTAAGCCATCAACGAGCCACCAGCCGCAAGAACAGGGCGGAAAACATCCGCGCCCTTGCGCCTGATAAGAATTGGAACTTTGATTTTCTCGCCCGACTTTGCCACAGTGGGACAGTCAAAGGAGCGTGCGTTTGAACAAAAAGAAAAAGTCCACAAACACTTCCCCCTATCCCGATGAAGTCATCGACCGTCTGGCACGGGCATTCTACCCGGCCATCCTTGCCTACTGGAACAGCGAGGAAGGCCAAAGAGAATTTGCTGCGTGGCAGGCGGAACAGGCTCATCATATTCCAAGCAAAGAAAAACAGAGCGTTCCCGACGGGGAACGCCCTGTTGTACATATTGCTATTGTCTGTGGCTTTAATCGCAAGTTTTACAAGCAGCGCAATTCTCAACGAATCAAATCGTGAATTGCGATGGCAGGGTGCGTCCTATTCAGGGGCGCACCCTGTTTTTGTTTTGAGCCTTCACCGGCTTTTTGAGCTTCAGCACTCTGCTTCCTGAATCAGGATCGTCAGCTGCTTCTGAACGCTGTCATCTGCTGTGACGGTCAGATGAATTTCGCCCGCAGCTTCTCCTGCGCGGATCACCGCCATACAGCAGCCGTCAAAGGTCTCGCTTTCCGGGGTGTCGTAACGCTCCTCAGAGCAGGGGTTTGCGCTGCCTACGGCTTCCAGAATGCCTGCACCCTCCAACTCCACCTTCAGGGTGTGCTTGGTGTGCAGATCTGCTGTGCCATTTGCATCCACGAATTGGATCATCACAAAAGCGGCATCCTCGCCGTTAGCTTGCAGGGTCTTACGATCTGCTGTAAGGGTCATCTGTGCATCCTGTGCGGTGCGCAGCGTGAACTCGCCGTCACACACACCGCCGGTATAGCCCACAACCTTCAGCTCGCCGGGAGTGTAGGGCACACTGTAGGTGGCGGTAAAATCCACCATGGCACGGCGGCCCAGAGAAGCTCCGTTCAGGAATAGCTCCACCTCCTCCGAGGCGGAGTACACATCCACCGAAGCCGTCTGTCCCTCAAAACCGGGCCATGTCCAACTGGAAAGGTTATCCTTGAACATCCAAGGCGTTTTGCTGGAGGTCTGACCGTTATGTTCCATTCGCAGCACTGCCAGATAGGGTGCCTTCCGCAGACCGTAAACGATCTCCCGCAGATAGCTGATGGGGCGTCGGTTGCCCAGCAGATCCAGATCTCCAATGTAGGCTGTGCGTTCCGGGTAAATGCTGCTGAAGTTGGCACCACCATCGTAATGGAAGATGCCGCAGCCTGCCTCCCCCAGATAATCGTAGCCAGCCCATGTGAAGTCGCCAATCATGTGAAGATTCTCCTCCACGATACGCCACAGCCGCACGATGTCTGCTGGGTAAGTCTCGGTGCCTAGCACTGCCTTGTGGGGGTGCAGTTCATGCTCCAGCACATGGCGTCCGGTAAGGTAGTTCAGACCGATCACATCGCAGGAATCCTCGCAGCCGGACAGCGCCTCAGTCAGCAGCGGATGGGTGGCAAAGTAATCACCCTTTTCCCCGGACATCAGGCTCATAAAACTGTTCAGCGCATTGCTGCCGCCGCCGTCGCCACCGGAAGGACCGGGCTGTGCCGGGAACTTTCGCATCACATCCCCCATGATCTCCCGCAGGCGGTAACCAGCTGCCATAAGGCCGTTGAGGGCGTTGGTGGTGTAACGGGTGGGGTCCAGCTCCCGGAAGGTGTTGCAGAGCCGACGGTTGGTCTCCGCTCCGCTTTCCGAACCCGCCTCGGAGATCTCGTTGCCCACACAGTACAAAATGACACTGGGATGGTTGTAATCCTTGGTCACTATCTTTTGAATGGTGGGTTTCCAGTCCTGCTCAAAGTACAGAGCATAGTCGTAGGGATTTTTTCGCACGTTCCATACGTCGCTCAGTTCGTCCATTACCAGCACACCGTACCGGTCGCAGGCATCCAGCAGCGCCCGCCCTGCCGGGTGATGGGAGGAGCGGATGGCGTTGAAGCCCGCTTCCTTTAGTTGACGAATGCGGCGCTCCTCGGCATCGGGCAGGGTAGCTGCACCAAGAATGCCGTTGTCGTGGTGGATACAGGCACCCCGTAGCTTGACGGTCTGCCCGTTGATGCGTACCCCATGGGCTGCATCGATGCTCAGGGTACGGATGCCGAAGCTGGTCTCTTCCCGGTCCAGTTCTTCCTGGCCCTCCAGCACCTGCATGGTGCTGGTGTAGAGGTTGGGATCCTCCGGGCTCCACAGAGCCGGGCTGTCCACGCAGTACCGGAAGGAGACGGTTCTGCTTTCGCCGGGTTGGAGCAGGAGGTTTTGCCGGTCGGTGAGCACTGCCGTGCCCTCCCAGCAGATGGTCTGCTGCAGGGTCACCCGTTCTGTAACAGTGCTGGCAGACTGCACCTGTGCCGTCACATCCAGCAGGGCAAAGCCCTCGTCCGCCTCCCGGGTGGTGATACGCACGGTATCCTGCGGCAGATAGACCTTGTTGCCCACCAGCAGCCGCACCGGGCGGTAGATGCCGCTGCCGGTATACCAGCGGCTGTTGGGTTCCAGACTGTTATCTACAATGACCTTCAGCAGGTTGTCGGCACCATATTTCAGGTAGGGACCAGCCTCCACGGTAAACTCCGCATAGCCGTTCACGTTCCGGGTCAGCAGCCAGCCGTTCAGGTAGACCAGCGCCGTCTGGTACACGCCCTCAAATACGAGGGACACCGGCTTGCCTTGCCACGTCTGCGGTGCGGTGAAATGCTTCTGAAAAATGTACTCGCCGCCGGGGTAGAAGCCGGTCTGTGCACCGTTTTTCGTGTCCGGGGTGCGGGCTTCATGGATCATGGCATCGTAGGGCAGATGCACGGTTTTGGTCTGGGCATTTCCCAGAAAGGAATTCATCCGGGAATTGCCATCTCCCTTTTCTACCGTCCAATCTGCGTTGAAATTCTGTCGAATCATGCCTGTGCCTCTTTCTGGTGTTCAGCATCCCACTTCTTATTGGCCTTTTCCACATCCAGGAAAGCCAGCAGCACTGTAATAATGATGCCGATCACAAAGGGGAAAGTGATGTACAGGTTGAAGATCATCCGAATGGCGCTTTCGCTTTGGACCGTTGCGGTGCCCACAAAGCCGCCCAGCTTCAACAGCCAACCCACAGCCGCAGTACCGATGCCGCCGCCGACCTTCACGCCCAGAGAGGAGCAGCTGTACATCATACCGTCCATGTGGACGCCGGTGGTGCGTGTAGTGTAGCCGCTGGCCTCAGCAATAAGAGCGTTCAAAGAGCCGCTGAGGGTACCTGCAAAGACGCCCTTGATGAACATGAACAGCAGGAACATGGAGAGATTCTTCTGCATGGCAAAGTAGATCATGGGAATGCCCAGCACGCTGCTGATGGCGTAGCCCCAGAAGTTAACCTTCTGCATACTGCCGGTCTTTTTGATGAGGACAGGCGCAAAGGCCAGTGCGATGATAACAGGGAACATCTTCATCATGGAGAACTGCCCCAGCAGACTGCCATCGCCCCAGTAATAGGTGGCGCAGAACACACCGGCACCGGTGGTCAGGTTGCTCATGATATAGTACACGATGTAGATGGCGAGGATCATCAGGTAATACTTGTTGTGGACGAGGATCTTAGCGGTCTCGGCAAAGCCATGCTTTTTCTCCTCGGCAACTGCTTTGCCTTCCTCTGCGGCTTTGCTGGTGTTGCCGCTCAGTTCTTCCTCCGGCAGCTCTTTAACTGCAAGGCAGCTGATGGTGTTGACCACCAGACCAACGATCGCGAAAATCAGAGCCGTGGTACGCCAGCCTGCGGCACCGCTGCCGAACTTCTCCACCATGCCGGTAACGGCAAAGCCCATAAAGATGTTGGTGACGACCGCAAACATAAAACGGAAGGATCCCAGCTGCACACGCTCATTGTTGTTCTTGGTGATCAGTGCCACCAGAGAGGAATATGCAATGCCGTTGGCAGTATAGAACACTGCGTTCAGTGCCGTGTACACGATGAAGAAGTAGATATACTGCATGGTGGTGCTGCCAGCCGGGATGGCAAACAGCAAAAACAGGCAGAGGGAAACACCTACCTGACCAAACAGCATCCACGGACGTGCCTTGCCCAGCTTGGAGTGGGTGCGGTCGATCAGGGTACCAAAGATCACGTCGCTGATGCCGTCCAGAATCTTGGAAGCCAGCATCAAAGAGCCAATGATGGCGCTGTCCAGACCCAGTGTTCCGGTCAGATAAAGCAGTACAAAGCTGGAAACCAGACCATAGGAGCAGTTAGAGGCCAGATCGCCGGAACCGTAGGCCAGCTTCTGATACCATTTCAGATATTTTTTCTCTGTCGTTGCAGTAGCAGACATGGGGATTCTCCTTTCAAGATGTGCTGTATCATTCACGGCGACAGAATGCGTCTGTCTCTTTACATTTTTTCAAAAGCACTCTATAATAAAGCCATCGGCCGCACAGCTTTTACAGAATGTTTTTGTATTGTGCCTATATTTTAGCAATTCCGTTCACATTCCACAATGACAGCATCGTGTGCCGCATCCATCAGATTGTATCATATTCGCACATTGCGGAAAAGGAGACTCTTTCATGAAACCGGATTCCACCAGCTATGAGAATATTTTGGAGGTTGAAAACTGGGGCAGTCAGCTCTCTACCTTCTACAAGATCATGTCCCCGGTGCAGATCACGCTGGAGTCCTGTACCGGTCTGGGAGAAGCCGACCAATACAGCATTCAGATGTTCTCACCGAATGGCTGCTGGCTGCATGAAAACTCTATGGATGCTTTATTCCGTGCCCTCAGCTCCCGTCCGCTGCACCGCCACGATTATTTTGAACTGATGCTGGTGTTGGAAGGGGAGGTCATCCAACAGATCGAGGAAAAAGAATACCCCTACCGTGCCGGAACCTGTTGTCTGGTAAACCGCAGCATCCTCCATAACGAACGTTTCATCGGCCCCGCCAAGCTCTGTTTTCTTGGTCTGTCTGTGGATTTTGTCCGCAGCCTGACGGAATCTGCATCCCTGCAATTATTTGAAGCCGAGCGCCATCTGCCGGAAAATCCCATTTTGCAGTTCATGCTGGCAAATCTGGGACAAGACCTCCGAAAGGAATATCAGGACCTTTTCCCCACACCGGAAAACACCGATAGTGTTCAAACCCTGGCAACGCTCATCGCCCGCATGACCCACATCCTGCACGAACCCAGTGCCGCCGCCACCTATTATTTGAAGGGCGCACTTTGCGAACTGTTCGATTTTCTGTCATCCGGGTTCTATGTCACCCCGGTGCACCTGAGCAGCAGCCCCGAAAGCCTGCTCTTTCTGCGTATCAGCCGTTTGCTGGAAGATACAGATGGTCGGTTGCCTCGCAGCGAACTGGCACGGCTTTTGAATTACAACGGTAGCTACCTCAATTCCATCGTCCAGCGCCGCACCGGTCTGTGTCTTTTCGATTACGGCATGACCTTCTGTTTCCAGAAGGCTGAACGGCTGCTGCGAGAAACGACCCTTTCCGTCAGCGAGATCGCCCTGCAGCTCAAATTCACCAACCGCACCCACTTCTACGAACTGTTCCGGCAAAAGTACGGCATGACCCCGCAACAATGGCGTAAGATGCAGAAAAGCGCAGAGCACTCTGAATAAGATGCTCTGCGCTTTTCTCTTAATCTTCTAGCCCATGGCTCCCGGTTACGTTTTTCAAGTATCCCTCCGGGTCGCCGTTCAGAATCAAGTCCGCATAGCCCAGCGGATCATTGTAGATGAGATAATCCAACTCTGACCTCTGTGCCATGGTAACATCCAACGCATCCTCGGCCCCGGTGCAGTCGATGGAACTTTTTCTCCCATCCCGGAGCAGCAGTTCCACGCACCCGGTGTCCATGTTGAATTTGCAGGCTCTTTCATCGTACTTCATAATCATACCCTCCAAATCTTGTTATTGGCTTACGGTCTATGACAAGGTATCGGAGTTTTGCGCCGTCCACGGGAGCCTTCATTCTCAAACCCGAAGAAAACGAAAAATCCGAACCCTTCTCCAATCGGAAATAGGTTCGGATTTTTCTTGTTTGGTGGGCGCGGGTGGATTCGAACCACCGAAGCTGAAAGCAGCAGATTTACAGTCTGTCCCCATTGGCCACTCGGGAACACGCCCATATTCTATTGTGCGGTCATCGCTGACCTCCTGTATATATTACCATCAAAGATGGAGTTTGTCAACTCTTTTTTTGATTTTCTTTTCCGGGCGGGGTTGACAGGGCGCGCACCCTTTTGCTAAAATAGCATCCGTGGATAAAGGGGAGTAAAGGGTGCGCCGCTGCGGGCGGTGCGCTGCATGGCGGCGTCATCCCGGCAAAAAGCCCGACGCCATGCCCTCGCTTGAGACTTTTATCACGGCCGTTGGCGCTGTGGTAGAAGTCTTTTTTTGTGAGAGGAAACAGGGCTTTCTCTCCGCCTATTATTTGGAATGGAACGTCAGGAGGTAGTCAAAACACTATGAATTTTCTCGAGACCTTCGCCAGCTTGTTCTCCAACTTTGGGAACCTGACCTGGCAGATGGTGGTCATGTGGGCGGTTGGCGCATTGCTGATCTACCTGGCCATCGTTAAAAAGA
>ULQI01017768.1_pt1 | contig 10666 bp, 10 predicted proteins | sample 1954261 | NCBI WGS metagenome assembly ULQI01 (sample SAMEA4835650, study PRJEB28245) | human gut metagenome | biome: gut microbiome; material: fecal sample | place: Denmark | collected 2008 | reverse complement strand
CGGATACATTTGCTGCCGCTGCTACATCCCTGATGGTTACTCTGTTTTTCATATCTGCTCTTTTCATACATATGGGAATACGGTTTTGTTAACCGGTTAACTAAATTATATTCCATTTATGTCTGGTGTCAATCCGATTTCCATAAAAAAATATATTTTGTTTGAAATATACAAATTTCAGAATTATATTTTGGAACAATTTCCTATGACATAATAAATGCCCCGGAGGGTTCCGGGGCACTTACACATTTATTCAAATTTACAGTGCGTGAACCGCATCTGTCATGGACTTCACATATTCTCCGACAGGGCCTGCTGCCTCTTTCCCGTACTGGGCGATCAGCTTCACGATTGCAGAGCCTACGATCGCACCATCAGAAATATCGGCCATCTTTGCCGCCTGCTCCGGAGTGGAAATACCAAAGCCTACAGCACATGGTACGGAAGAATTTTCTCTTACCAGCTTCACGAGAGAGGAAATATCTGTTCGGATCTCGCTCCGCACACCGGTCACACCAAGGCTGGATACGATATAGATAAACCCTTCCGCCTCTCTGGCGATCATAGCCACTCGGTTTTCTGAGGTAGGTGCAATCAGAGAGATCAGATCCACACCATATTTATTACAGATATCTGAAAACTCTTCCTTTTCCTCATAAGGAAGATCCGGAAGGATCAGACCATCGATTCCAATTTCTGCACAGGTGGAAATAAATTTGTCTGCATCATAGGAAAATACCACGTTGGCATAGGTCATAAATACCATGGGAAGGGTGAGCTCTTTTCTCAGCTCCCGCACCATGTCAAAAATTTTGTCCGTTGTCACGCCACCGGTCAGTGCCCTTACGTTTGCTCCCTGAATGACAGGACCTTCTGCAGTAGGATCAGAAAAAGGAATTCCAAACTCGATCAGGTCTGCACCATTTGCCGCCATACTCTTTACAACAGCCTTGGTGGTTTCCAGATCCGGATCTCCACAGGTAATAAATGGAATAAATGCTTTGCCTTTTGCAAATGCTTCTTTGATCTTACTCATTGATATCCTCCCCTCTGTAACGGGCGATGGCTGCACAGTCCTTGTCACCACGGCCGGAAATGGTAATTACCATAATTTTATCCTTATCATAGCTTCCTGCGATCTTCATGGCATGAGCCACTGCATGGGCGCTTTCGATCGCTGGGATAATGCCCTCGGTACGTGACAGATATTCAAAAGCGTTTACTGCTTCATCATCTGTTACCGGCACGTAGCTTGCCCTGCCGGTATCATGGAGCCATGCATGCTCCGGCCCGATCCCGGGATAATCAAGTCCTGCTGAGATCGAATAAACCGGGGCGATCTGTCCATATTTATCCTGGCAGAAATAGGATTTCATGCCATGGAAAATACCAGGCCGTCCAGTATTAATGGTTGCTGCTGTCTCGAAGGTATCGATTCCTCTTCCGGCAGCCTCACAGCCGATCAGTTCCACATTTTTATCTTCAATGAAGTGATAGAAGGTACCGATGGAATTGCTTCCGCCTCCCACACAGGCAAGCACAACATCCGGCAGCCGTCCTTCCTTTTCCATGATCTGCTGTTTGATTTCTTTGGAGATCACAGACTGGAAGTCCCTGACCATGGTCGGGAAGGGATGGGGCCCCATAACAGAGCCAAGGCAGTAATGTGTATCATCCATCCTGCTGGTCCACTCTCTCATAGCCTCGGAAACAGCATCTTTCAGTGTCGCTGTACCGGTCTTTACCGGAATCACTTCCGCACCAAGGAGACGCATACGATATACGTTCAGTGCCTGACGCTTCGTATCCTCTTCACCCATGAAAACCACACACTCCATGCCAAGCAGCGCTGCTGCCGTAGCTGTGGCAACACCATGCTGCCCGGCACCTGTTTCAGCGATCAGTCTTGTTTTACCCATTTTTTTCGCCAGCAGAGCCTGACCAAGTACATTGTTGATCTTATGGGAACCGGTATGGTTCAGATCCTCTCTTTTCAGATAAATTTTGGCACCGCCCAGATCCTTTGTCATCTTTTCTGCATAATAAAGACGGCTGGGACGGCCTGCATAATCATTGAAAAGAGCAGTCAGCTCTCTGTTAAATTCCGGATCATCCTTATAATGGTTATACGCTTCTTCCAGCTCGATCACGGCATTCATCAGTGTTTCCGGAATATACTGACCACCATGTACACCAAAGCGTCCTCTTGATTTTGACATCTGTTACCTCCTCACGGCATCCATAAATGCCTTCATTTTCTCATAATCTTTAAATCCATCTGTTTCCACTCCTGAGCTGACATCTACAGCATAAGGATGAAAACATTCTATTGCTTCTTTTACATTCTCAGGTGAAAGCCCGCCTGCCAGGAAAAACGGTTTCTCCTGCTCCTGAAAAAGTGACCAGTCAAAGGTTTCCCCGGTTCCTTTCCCATTGTCAAGCAGTGGATAATCTGCCGGAAAAGCAAAGGCTCTGTGGATATCCTCGCTGCTTCTGACTGCAAATGCCCGGATAATACAGTGATCACCGGCTCTTCTCAGCTCTTCAGCATAGGCTTCGTCTTCCTGCCCGTGAAGCTGTGCAATCTGGATCGTCCCTGCCTGAAGCAGCCGGATCACATTTTCTGCCGGTTCGTTGACAAATACACCAACCGCCGGAATTGCCGGATCCAGAAGGCTTCGAAGACGTGCCGCCTCTTCAAAGGTGACATACCGCATCTTCCCCTTCAGGAAAACAAATCCGATATAATCCGGCATCAGTTCATTGGCATAGCGGATATCCTGTTCTCTCCGAAGGCCGCATATTTTAATTTTTGTCATGACCGGATTCCTTTCAATGTATCAAGCATGGCTTTTTTATCCTGGGAACGCATCAGCGTCTCCCCGATCAGCACACCATTCACACCGGCTTTCCGCAGTACACCAATATCCTCGGCTGTTTTGATCCCGCTCTCTGCTACGAAAAGAACAGAGGGAGGAACCAGACTGCGAAGCCTTTCGGAATTGTGGACATCTACTGTGAAATCCTTCAGATTTCTGTTGTTTACGCCAATGATCCTGGCTCCTGCCCGGAGCGCCATGGCTATTTCCTCTTCATCATGGGCCTCCACCAGTGCTGACAGGCCAAGACTGTCACAGACCCTGATGTACTCCCGGATCGTTTCCTCCGGAAGAAGTGCACAGATCAGAAGCACTGCGGATGCACCAAGAAGTCTTGCCTCATAGATCATATATTCATCTACGGTAAAATCCTTCCGGATACAGGGAATGGATACCGCTTCTGCGATCTCTTGCAGGTACCGGTCACTGCCAAGAAACCACTTCGGCTCAGTCAGTACGGAAATACAGGATGCACCTGCTCTCTCGTATTCTCTTGCGATCTCCACATAGGGAAAATCTTCTGCGATCAGTCCTTTCGACGGGGATGCCTTCTTACATTCACAGATAAAACTGATATCGCCTTCTGCCAGTGCTTTTTCAAAAGGGAATCCGGAAAGAGGCTCCATAGCCAGTGCCTCCTTCTTTACCTCAGAAAGTGGCTTTTGCTTTTTGGCTTCCTCTACCCGCACCTTTGCATGCTCTGCAATGGTATGTAAAATGGATGTCATGAATTGCTCTCCTTAATAAATGCTTCCAGTGTTTCCAGTGCTTTGCCGCTGTCGATCAGTTCTCCGGCAAGCCGGATACCATCTGCAAAGCTCTCTGTCCTGCCGCCAATGTAAAGGGCTGCACCGGCATTTAAAAGAACTGCATTTCTCCTTGGTCCTTTATCCTCACCCTTCAGGATCGCACGTGTGATCTCTGCATTTTCTGCCGGTGTGCCGCCAAGCAGATCATCCTTTTTGCATGTTTTCATGCCAAATTCTTCAGGTGTAATGGTATAAGTCTGGTATTCTCCGTCCTTAAACTCGCAGATCAGAGTAGGGGAGCTTGCAGAAATCTCATCCAGCCTGTCGGTTCCATATACTACCATGCCTCTCTTTACACCAAGGCTTGTCAGTACTCTGGCAAGAGGCTCCACCAGTGACTCATCATAAACACCAAGAAGCTGCATATTGGGTATTGCCGGGTTGGTCAGGGGGCCAAGGATATTGAATACGGTACGGATTCCAAGCTCCTTACGGATTGCACCAACATACTTCATGGAAGTGTGGTACTTCTGTGCAAAGAAGAAGCAGATACCCACCTTCTTAAGAAGCTCCACACATTTCTCCGGAGTCTGGTCAATATTTACACCCAGTGCTTCCAGGCAGTCTGCTGTTCCGCAGAGGGAGGAAGCTGCACGGTTTCCATGCTTGGCAACCTTCACGCCGCCTGCTGCGATCACAAGGGCAGAGGTTGTGGAAATATTGAAGCTGTGTGCATTATCACCACCGGTTCCTACGATCTCCAGCACATCCATATCGTGCTCAACCTTTAACGCGTGCTCTCTCATAGCTGCTGCACAGCCTGCGATCTCATCGATCGTCTCTGCCTTGGTACTCTTGGTAGAAAGTGCTGCCAGAAAAGCAGCATTCTGTGTTGGGGAAGTCTTTCCGCTCATGACCTCGTTCATAACTGCATAGGCTTCGTCATAAGTCAGATCCTGTTTGTCAACAATTTTGATAATCGCTTCTTTAATCATGTTTTTCGCCCTTTCTCTTTCCTGTATTTTTATTTCTGAAGGTTTAAAAAGTTCTGAAGAATCACTCTGCCATCCGGCGTCAGGATTGATTCCGGATGAAACTGCAGTCCGTACACAGCCTTTTCCCTATGCTGGACTGCCATGACTTCGCCATCCTCTGTTTCTGCAATCACCTTAAGGCAGTCCGGAATGGTATCTCTGACTGCTGCAAGGGAATGATATCTGGCTACCGGGATCTTCTCATAAAGCCCCTTAAAAACAGGCGATGTGAGATCCAGCTCTGCCAGTGACTGCTTTCCGTGCATCAGCTCCTTTGCATAGGAAACTGTAGCTCCAAATGCCTTGCAGATCGCCTGGTGTCCAAGACACACTCCAAGGATCGGGATCTCCCCAGCCAGTTCCTTTACCACATCAATACAGATCCCTGCATCCTCCGGCCTTCCCGGTCCCGGTGAAATGATGATGGAGGAAGGCTTCAACCTCCGGATTTCTCCCGGTGTGGATACATCATTCCGGATCACCTGGATATCCGGATCAATGGATCCCACGAGCTGAAACAGGTTATAGGAAAAGCTGTCATAATTATCAATTAAAAGGATCATTCCGTTACCTCCTTTGCCAGCTCCAGTGCCCTTACCACAGCCGCTGCCTTATTCAGACATTCCTGATATTCCTTTTCCGGAACAGAATCGGCTACAATGCCGGCTCCGCTCCGGATAAATACCTTATTATTTTTCTTGTAGGCAATCCGGATAGCGATACAGGTATCCAGGTTGCCAGTGAAATCTATATAACCAATGGCTCCGCCATAAATGCCTCTTTTATTGTTTTCCAGATCATTGATCAGCTGGCATGCCCGAAGCTTCGGCGCCCCGGAAAGTGTTCCTGCCGGAAGAATGGAATCGATCGCTGACAGGGCATCGCAGTCATTCCTGATCTCTCCCCGTACCGTCGATCCGATGTGCATAACGTGGGAATATCTTTCAATACAGTGATATTTCTCCACTTCCACAGATCCGAACCTGCTGATCTTTCCGATATCATTTCTTCCAAGATCTACCAGCATGTTATGCTCTGCCAGTTCCTTTTCATCGGCAAGCAGCTCCTTTTCCAGTCGGAGATCCTCTTCCTCTGTCTTTCCTCTTGGCCTCGTGCCTGCAAGCGGGAATGTATGCAGTACACCATCCTCCAGCTTGACCAGAGTTTCCGGTGAAGCTCCTGCTACCTCCATATCGCTGCTGGAAAAATAAAACATATACGGTGAAGGATTTAACGTACGCAGGATCCGATAGGTATTTAAGAGACTGCCTTCAAATCCGGCTTCCAATCGGTTGGATAATACGATCTGGAAGATATCTCCTTCCTTGATATGGTGCTTTGCGTTTTCCACCATTTCGCAGTATTCCTCTTTCTGAAAAAGCGGGGTTACCGGTGTAGTGCAATGTCCCGGGATATCTTCCTTGGGCTCACCGTTCTTGATCAGATCTGCCATACTGCAAAGCTCCAGAGAAGCTCTGTTATATTCTGTTTCCAGATGCTCCAGATCAATGTTGACCATCAGGATGATCTTCTGTCTGAAATTATCAAAGGCGATCACCTTGTCAAACAGCATCAGATCCACATCTTTAAAGCCTTCCGTATCCTCTGCATCCAGCCGCAGTGTCGGTTCTGCATATTTCAGATAATCGTAGGAGAAGTAACCTACCAGTCCGCCGGTAAAGGAAGGAAGGTAGTCAAACTTCGGGCTCTTGTGATCTGCAACGACCTGCCTGATATAGCTTCCCGGATCCGTTGTTTCAAAGGTAAGGGATCCAATCTTCATCTGTCCGTTCAGGCAGGTGATCTCAAGACTCGGATCATATCCAAGGAAGGTATACCGGCCCCACTTCTCATTGTCTGCAACAGATTCCAGCAGATAACAGTGATCTGAAACATTTTTCAGGATCTTAAGTACCTCTATGGGTGTTTTGATATCGGAAAGGATCTCCATGCTGACTGGTGCTGTCCGGTAGATTCCCTGTTTTCTGATTTCCTGTAAGTCATTGAGAGATGGTGTGATCATATGTCCTCCTGCTTCTTCCTTATGGCAATAAAAAAGTCCCTGACAGAATCTATGATTCTGTCAAGGACGAATAAGCTTTACTACTATCCGCGGTGCCACCTTGATTTACAGCCTGCGCTGTACTCTTACGAGATACTAACATATCCCTGACAACTGACGTATGTCTCACGTTGCAGAATACTCGGCTCTTAAATATATGCCTTTCCCTGCACCCTCAGCGGTCCATTTGATGACTTGTTTTCCACCTGCTCTCAGCAATCACAGGCTCTCTGTAGGAGCATCATCACCGTTATCTCCGCTTCAACGGTTTCGGTGTTCTTAAATTTTCTCTATCATACTGCTTCTGTATGAAATTGTCAATTACAAATTCACAATATTTCTGTTCCCGCCGCTTAAGAAAGCTTTGATGTTTTCTGCAGTCTCGTTGACACATCTGATCCGTGCTTCTACACTGGCCCATGCCATATGCGGCGTAATGATCAGACGGCTGCTGTCCTGAATTCTGCTTAAAGGATTAGATTCCTTCATAGGCTCGGTACTTGTTACATCAAGTCCGGCTCCTGCAATCTCACCCTCCACCAGTGCTTCGTAAAGATCCTCATCACAGATGACGGGACCTCTTGCCACATTAACCAGAACTGCAGATGATTTCATCTTTTTCAGTGCCTCTTTGTTGATCAGATGTCTTGTCAGATCACTTAACGGGCAGTGCAGGGAAAGAACATCAGATTCTGCAAGAAGAGTATCAAAATCCACTTTCTCATAATCGGTACAGCTGCTCTTTCCGGTTACAGAGTAAAAGATTACCCTGCATCCAAAAGCGGCTGCGATCTGGGCTACCTTTCTGCCGATATTTCCCATGCCGACAATACCCCATGTCTTTCCTGCAAGCTCAAAGAACGGAAGATCAAAGTTGGAAAAACGGCTCTGGGCTGCATAGGTTCCTGACTTTACATAGTCATCATAACGTTTTAATTTCTCCAGTACATACAGACAGAGTGCAAAGGTGTGCTGTGCAACCGAATCGGTAGAATATCCTACGATATTGGCAACCTTGATCCCTCTGCTCCTGCAGTATGCAATATCCACATTGTCAAAGCCTGTGGCAAATTCACAGATCAGCTTTACATTCGGTGCATCCTTCAGGGTGCCTTCATTTAAGGGTACTTTATTAGCTACAATGATCTCTGCGTCATGGATACGCTCTACGACTTCATCCGCTACGGTATTTGGATAAACCACTGCTTCTCCAAGGGAAGTGATCCCCTCGATGGAAATGTCAGTCCCCACGCTGTTTCTTTCCAGTACTACAATCTTCATAATTTTTCTGTTCCTTTATCTGTTATTACAGTCTCTTTAACAGTTCTTCTCTCTGTGCCTCATAGCCGGGCTTGCCAAGAAGAGCAAACATATTCTTCTTATAGCTTTCCACACCAGGCTGGTTGAAAGGATTTACGCCAAGCAGATATCCGCTGACACCGCAGGCAAACTCAAAGAAGTAGAACAGCTCACCAAGATAGAACTCATTTACTTCTGGAACCTTTACCATAAGGTTGGGAACCTGTCCGTCTGTATGTGCAAGAATGGTTCCGTTCATAGCGCTCTTGTTTACAAAGTCAACGCTCTTTCCTGCCAGATAGTTAAGTCCATCCAGATCAACAGGCTCTTCCTGCAGTACAAGCTCTTCTCTGCTTGTTTCAATATTGATCACGGTCTCAAACATATTTCTGGAACCATCCTGAATGAACTGCCCCATGGAGTGAAGGTCTGTGGTAAGGTCTACACTTGCCGGGAAAATACCCTTCTGATCCTTGCCTTCGCTCTCACCGTAAAGCTGCTTCCACCACTCAGATACATAGTGAACGCTGGGTTCATAGTTTGCAAGGATTTCGATCTCCTTACCCTTTCTTAACAGGATATTACGGATTGCTGCATATTTCAGGGAATCGTTCTCTTCAAAAGGCGCATTTAATGCTGTTTCACGTCCTGCTCTTGCACCCTCCATCAGCTTGTCGATATCAGCACCGCTGACTGCGATCGGAAGAAGACCCACTGCAGTAAGTACAGAGAAACGTCCACCGATATCATCCGGAACAACGAAGGTCTCATAGCCCTCCTCTGTTGCAAGGTGCTTTAAGGATCCCTTTACTCTGTCAGTGGTTGCATAAATTCTCCTGGCAGCCTCTTCCTTGCCATACTTCTTCTCCATCATTTCCTTGAATACACGGAATGCAATGGCTGGCTCAGTTGTTGTACCCGACTTACTGATCATGTTGATGGAAAAATCCCTGTCTCCGATCACATCCATCAGATGTCTGATATAAGTAGAGCTGATAGAATTTCCTACGAAATAGATTTCAGGAGTCTTTCTGATCTCTTTGCTTACCACGTTATAGAAGCTGTGACGTAAGAACTCAATGGCTGCTCTGGCACCCAGGTAGGATCCGCCAATACCGATCACGAGCAGTACCTCGGAATCGCTCTGGATCTTGGCTGCTGCCTTCTTGATTCTTGCAAACTCATCCTTGTCATAATCTACCGGCAGATCGATCCATCCAAGGAAATCATTGCCTGCACCTGTCTTTGATACAAGCAGTTCCTTTGCATCTTCTGCCAGTTTCTTCATGGAATCAACTTCATGATCCTTAATGAAGGGAGCTGCTTTGGAATAGTCAAATGTTACTTTGCTCATAATATACACTCCTTTTATTATTATATTGATAAAACTTTCCCTTTAAATCTTTTCTAGTGTATCAGAGAATATCGATTTTTTCAAGATTTCTGCATTTTTACCGGACTGGTAGATTGCACAATACAAAATCTTGATCTCCTTCCGTTCTTTCCTACATCCTCTTGTATAAAAACTGTATATCTGACTGTTTATGCTTCCCGGTGCAGCAATTTTTTCTACTTGCACGATATAGAGCTGGCTGATATACTGCATTCAACACAGAAGAATTATTTCAATTTCACTCTTGTTCCTTTTGGAACATCCTTCCGGTTTTCACCGGATATTTTCGCTTATTACTTTTCACACCATTCTAAGGAGGATCTTATTTTCATGTCTGACAATCAAAACAACTTCCAGCTCCCGGAACGTGGTGCTCTCACCATCCCTATGACCAATGACTACCTGTTCCGTGCTCTCCTGCAGCGAAACAACAAGGTACTTACCGGCCTCATTGCCTCGCTGCTCCACCTTTCTCCATCAGAAATTTCTTCCGTGGAGATTACGAATCCTATCGTACTTGGCGAATCCACCAGTGATAAGACCTTTTTCCTTGATATCCGGGTAGTTCTTAACCAGAATACCCTGATCAACCTGGAAATGCAGGTCATTAATGAACATAACTGGCCGGAGCGCTCCTTAAGCTACCTCTGCCGGGAATTTGATCAGCTTTCTGCTGGACAGAGCTACGAATCGGTGAAGCCTGCCATCCAGATCGGTCTTCTGAATTTCACACTGTTTCCAGAGCATCCGGAATTTTATGCCACCTATAAACTTTTGAATGTAAAAAATCATACTGTTTATAGTGACAAACTGCAGCTGTCTGTGTTAGACTTAACGCAGATACACTTAGCAGCTGATGAGGATAAGGCCTGTCATATCGACTTCTGGGCTTCCCTCTTCAAAGCCAGAACCTGGGAGGAACTGCATATGCTTTCTCAAAACAATGAATATTTAAAAGAAGCTTCAGAAACTGTCTATCATCTGACACAGGAGGAAAAGGTACGCCTGCAGTGCCAGGCCAGAGAAGATTACTACCGGAGAATGAAGGGCATTCAGGAGAAGATTGAGGCACAGGAAGAATTGCTTGCTCAAAAGGATGCTGAAATCGCTGCATTAAAGAAGCTGCTTGCAGAAAAATAGAGGCGCTTACAAAAGCGCCTCATCATATACTGCCCTGCTGCCACCTACGAACTTCGCCCGTGTTCTGGCACATACCAGATGGGCATTTCCGATCTGTTTCACTTCTATTC
>ULQI01029936.1_pt1 | contig 10766 bp, 8 predicted proteins | sample 1954261 | NCBI WGS metagenome assembly ULQI01 (sample SAMEA4835650, study PRJEB28245) | human gut metagenome | biome: gut microbiome; material: fecal sample | place: Denmark | collected 2008 | reverse complement strand
AAGCGAATTTTGGCACCTCGGTAGAATCTTGCTCTAAGAAAACGGCGAAACTCCCCCTTTACTCCTTACTACGCAGAGAAATGCAAATATGGCAAAGTTTTGAAAAACTTTTTGATAAAACTTTTCGACAAAGCTGGAAAATCAGCGCGGTTTTTGGCGCAAAAAAACAGGAAACCTTTTCTGATTTCCTGTCATGGTATGCCGCTGTAACGGGCGGCGGTTATTCTGTTGTCATTCCCCGGAAGCAAACTTGTAGCCCATACCTAAAACGGTTTTTATGTAAATGGGCTTGCGGCTGTCCGGCTCTATTTTTTTCCGCAGGTTGTAAATCACATTTGCAACGCTTGACTGGCAGCTTTCACTTTCCATGTTCCAAACGGCTTCAAATATTTGTGTCCGTGTGAGGACAATGCCGGGGTTGGAAGCAAGATATACAAGGGTACTGTATTCAAGGCGGGTAAGGCTTACTTCCTCCCCGTCTTGAAATACCCGGCGTTGGTTCTGCTTTATTTCCAGTCCCGGAAAAGATAACACGGAAGCGGTTGTGATCTGCATGGGTTCAATCTGTATATAATCAGATATTGCCGATATGATTTTGTCAATCGCTGTTTCCTCTTGTTCGTTAAGTGTCAGCAGTAGTAATTTCCCCATGTTCATTACCTCTTTTATCCGTTGAATTTAAACTATATTTTTCTGTCGTGTTTTTGACAGTAAGCAACAAATATATATGATAGAGAGCGTAATGTCAATTTAATGCCATTAAAAGAGAAAGATGGTCTGTCTAATTATTATCATTTTGTTCATATGCACTTACGCTGCGTTTGGCATTTAGGCAATTCAATATATTGTAAATTTATCTATATCAGCGGGCTAACCTCATTTTCACAAAATAAGCTAAGTTTGTGAAGCGCTCTTGTGCAGGCAACATATAAGAGGTTTTTATCATCTTCATCATGGTAGTTTTGGCTATCTGCATCACAAATTAAGACAGTATCAAATTCTAATCCCTTTGACATATATACTGGTAAGATAAACACGCCTTGTAAATCTGATACGCTCCCATTTTTAATTAATTGAATATCAAGTTTGTGTTTAATTTTATTAAATAGATAGGTTGAATTTTTTTCGGTTTTACAAATTAAGCATATCGACTGAAACCCTTTCTCTTGGCATAATTTTATTTCCTTAACAATTTCATCAATGAAGATTTCGGAATTATCAGCAATATATACTTTTGGGCTATCGCCATTCCGATTAAAACTTTTTATCTGTGAACTTTGTTCAATGAACTTTAAACTAAAATTTAAAATTTCATTCGTACAACGGAAACTTTTATCCAACATAATAAGAGAAGATTTTTTCTTGTTCAATATTTTTTGAATTTGTTCGTAGAAAGAAATATCTTCTTTTTTGGCAAGAGTCTGTTTCATATCTCCTAAAATAGTAAATTTGGCATTAGAAAAAAGCAAATTAAATATTTCATATTGGAGAGGGTAGTAGTCCTGTGCTTCATCAATGACTACCTGCTTAATATTTTTATATTTATTTGTTCCGTATATTTTTAAATACAAATAAGCGATTGCTATTGCGTCATCATAATACAAGCTGTCTGCTTCCAAATTTTCCTTAGTATATTTCCAAATATTTTTTATGTTTTGTGACGGATTGCTATTTTGCAGCAGGCTATAAAAATAGGCTTCATTGCTAAATAATATTTTATATAATTCAACAATGTCAATTTTTATAAATTTCTGTATTTCCTGCTTGATTAGATTTTTTTCTTCTTTATGCCCCCGCCCTTTTCCTGTTCCAAATATTTGTTCTAAAATATAATCTTCTAATTGTTCTAATTTTATGCCTAATGGTGTTTCTGGTCTTCCTAATATCTTGTCTTTTAGAATTTGCCCGCTTACAACGCATTTTCCCTCATAATAAACATCTTCAAATTCTATCCACTGGCGGGGTATATCAATGAGAAATTGGTCTAAAATTTCCCTAAAAAAACTTGACGTTTTAAATTCTATACTATTTCTTGAAATTTCCTTGTATTTTGAATTGACAATCAAGTTTTCTAAAAAATCATTTCTTGACTGAATTTTCCTGCCATTTAATAACTCACTAAGTATATCTTCAAACACGGAAGAAATAACATTATCTTCTCCCAATTCGGGCAATACATTTGAAATATATTGCTCAAATATAGAATTTGGGGAAATAATCATAATGTTATTTGCGGACAGCTTTGTTTGTAAACCTTGATACATAAGATAAGCAGCCCGGTGGAGAGCAATAGAGGTTTTTCCACTTCCCGCTACACCCTGTACCATTAGCAGGTCATTTTCCATATCTCTAATAACCACGTCCTGTTCATGCTGAATTGTTTCAACAATAGCTTTCATTTTAGCAGTAGTGTTTTGTGACAGTAATTGCCTTAAAAATTCATCAACAATCTGAACATCTGAATCAAAAAAATATTCCAGTATTCCGTTTTTTATTTCATATTGGCGTTTCAAATTGAGTTCACCTGTTACTCGTCCACATGGAGCGTCATAAAACGCTTCGCCTGTCATAAAACGATAGAAAACACTGGCAATCGGCGATCTCCAATCATAAACATACATCTCTTGATAGCTGTTTTTTCGTAGAGAAGAACGTCCAATGTATATTTTTTCAAATTCGTCCTCATCATCAAATTTAAAATCAATTCGGGCAAAATAGGGCGATTTTATCATCTTTTCTAACAGAAGTATTTTATGTTCTTCTTCTTCATAATCTATAATTTTGTCTGTAACAGGATTGATATATTGGCTTAATTCAACAAGTGCCTCGAAACCGTCTGATGTGTACAGTGATGTAATGCCGTGTTCTGTATTTTCACGCACATCTTTTTTGGCTTCGATAATTTCTGATTTCTTTTTGTCTGCCGCTTCTTTTGCCTGCTTTAATTGTTCCTCGGCTAAAGAGATTGTTTGTGCTAATCTTTTTTCTTCAAACGCTTTTTCTGTCTGATTATTCCCCATAATGATTATGACCTCTTTGAAAAATGAAAGAAAGTTTTACTGAAACATTGCTAGGCTAGTTTAGCATGTGTCAGCTTATATAAACAGTCTTGTATTTATAAAATTTGTATGGTATTATTATAGTGGGAAGAAGTATGTTAGATATTTGATTTCTGCAAGCATATCAATTCTAATACGGACGTGTAATTTAAGCAATAAACAAATTGGGACAAAGCAGTTATACCGCTATGTCCCAATTTGCTATTACTCCATATCTTCAGCAGACAGAAACACAAGCCCGACAAATTCTTCCTCAATCAGTTTCTTCAACTTTTCCACTGTGCTCTATGCAGGCTCCCGTATCTCCATTCCAACCTATAATCTCTTTCTGTAAAAGCAAATCTTGTTCAGTGAAAAAATGAGTTGGATTCCGTAGTAGTCGGCATTGTGCGTAATGTGTATAACTGACTGTATCATGGAATTGTGGGTAACTCTGTTTGCAGGACGTGGGAAAGCTGCACTTTAGCTTTTCCATGTGCTGTGAATAGAGTTATCCATGATTCCATAGCCTGTTATGCACATTTCCACAATGTTTGTCTTTTGGTCGTTGGTTCGGAAAAGAAAAGCCCTGTATGTTATTATATACAGAGCCATTCTAATCTTTTTTTATCCACTACATAGAGCGTTTCCTTTCTGCAAAATTCATTTTACAGAGTGATACCCGCCTTTTTTGCAAAGTAGTCTTTTCTCCCGGTAAGCTCTGACTGTTTTTCCTTTGGAAGATTGTTGAATAAATCATCATAAAGAACATCAGCTAACTGCATTTCTCTCGCAAGCAAAAATACATTTAGACTAAGCCATTCCTCCCAAAGCCCCTCAAATAAGCTGTTACTGTCTGTATAGGTGTCAAGCTCCTCAAAGCCATGTGACGCTGTATAGCATTGCAGTTTAACAAAGCCATACCTACCAACATCAACCAACAAAATATCTTCGTCCTCTATTTCGTACAGTTCCTCAAACACATCAATCACTTTGCGACACTTTTCCCGTTCTTCCTCTGTGATATATACTGTTTTTTCCATGCTCAATTACCTCTATCCTTTCAAATTGTGGAATACTGTTTTCAGTTTTCTTCTACTTCTGAACCACATATTTGAAATGCCATATATGCCATTTTATACGGAATAGAGGTTGGCTGTCTGCATTTATCAGTGTGTTACTTTATGGCACATGAGCATTATTTTGTGGCATGTCACAGTGACCATCTAAAATGTGATATAATTCATGTGTGACTGTAAACATTATCATGAAATAATAAACATTATCAAAAAATATGTCTTTTGCTTTTTGGTCTTTAAAGGTAAAAATTTTATCAATAGCGGGAGCTTTCATCCAAAGATTTAACCATCTTTTTATATTAACAAAATAAGCAAATGAAAATCCTATTAGATAAGTTCCGCCTTCACGTATTGAAAATGCATTAATGTTTGAAGAGTCATAAGCATAGACACCGTCAAATGGAATCTGATCTATAAATTCGGCAAGAGTTGGGATGGATAAAATCTTTCTGGCAAGATTTAAACCGTCATTGATAATATCAGAACATGTTACATTTTCATCTGCAAATTCATATAGTTTATAATCTTTATCATCCAAAAGTATATTCATTATTTTTGACCTCATGTTTCAAATTTAATAAGTGAAATAATAATTATTGTAACACATTATAAAGTGTATGAGTTGTAAATACTAGTTATAGTAAAATAAATAGATTGATTATAGAGTAAGATATATTTTGACACAAAAGACCTGAAAAATGGTCTCTTTTTTGAATTTGACACAAGTTTTGACACAAAAAATTGAAAGAACGGTACAAAAGTGGTAGGATAGGACATAGGTAATTATGGTAAAAAACCTTTATTTTAGAGGCATGGTACGTTGAGGGTACGAACGTCTTCTGTCGTGGCATTGATGCCGTACGTATGCGAATAAGTTCCACTTAATCGCAGCGAATAAGCTGATAAGTAAAAAGCTCCCCGGGGATCGAACTGCGGCGGAGACGAAAGATGTCGCAAGAGCGACCCGCCGCAGGCGGAGAATCCTGCTTGCAGGATTCTTATTTTATGTGATTGCGTTTTCGTAATCCTGTAATTCGTGATACATGCCTTTGACAATGACTTGATTCCCATGAATCCGGTAAACAAATAAATACCGGTGTCTTGCAAAACCAATACGACACAGGTTCAGTTCCCTTAAGCGCCTGCTTTTACAGTATCCAAAGGTATCTGCCTGGTTCTCTGATTTTTCAACCGTTTCATCAAAATCATCCATAATATTTTTAAGTGCCTGCGGATTTTTTAATGTGTTGGCTACATATGGCAAAACAGCATCATACTATTTTTCTGCCAATTCTGAGAACACCATATTAAACGGCATATTTTTCCCTCATGTTCTTTGATAGGGTTCTTGCCGGCTTCGTTGTTCCTTCATCGCTCTTTTTTATACTATACTTCCTGTACTCATTAAAATCCATTACATTTTTTGTCGTAAACCGATCGTAATGCCGCTGATTCTAAAACTTTCCTTAAGAATAGAAAAATGGGCTTGGAAATGAGACAGGAATCATATAATATTATGGGTATGTGTAAGAGCAAGAGGTGCAGAGGAGTGGGAACGCGGATGAGAGGACACTGGTACAAAACGGCAGTCATGCTGACAATGCTTCTGATGCTGGCAGGATGCGGCGGGAATGGCGCAGAGGCAGAGCAGACGGAGCAGACCGAGCAGATGGAACAGACGGAGCAGACGCTTGAGCAGGTGCTGGAAGAGCATTTCCTTGCGGCGGAGGATGCGGAGGATGTGGCGACAGTGGTCTCGCAGTACGCGGAGGAGACGCCGGATCCGACGCTGGCGGAGTTTCTGATCTCTTATTATCAGGTTCCGGACGAAGAGCAGAGCAAGACCCGGTATTACTATAATCATATCGATCTGAATGAGGATGGAACAGATGAGATTTTCGTTGTCGTGGTCGGTGAGTATACAAAGGTATCGTTCGGTGATCCGGCGCTGATCTTATCGGAACAGGCAGACGGAACGTTCCAGGTGATCGAGTCGTTTGAGGGAATCCACACGCCGGTGACGGTCAGCGATCGCATGACGAACGGCTGGCATGATATTATTTACCAGGAATACGGTCGTGGAGCGGAAGATGGATACCGTATCTGCCATTATAATCCGAATGGAGGATACCAGACAGATCTGAGTGAGGTTGTGGATGAGGTGGAGCCGCAGGACGGTACGCAGATCATCTCCAACAACTTTATCGACGATATGGATAAGGGGAATTATATGACACTCGCACCGGAGGAAGATGGTGGAAGCGAAGCGCAAGGCAACTAGATAAAGCGCAAACCAACTAGATATAGCGGCTGAAATTTTGGACTGTCCAACTTGTTGTGGGCAGTCTTTTTTCGGGCAAAAAAGGCTTTATATTGCACGGTCAAAATGGTATAATGCACGGTATGATAGTGTTTTTGTATAGAATGATGGAGGCTTGCTTGTGAGAAAAAGTAACGTAAAGATTAAAGGAAAGCTTCGTACATATTTGTATCTGCCGCTGCTGCTTACAATGCTTCTGATTATCATCAATGTGTTTGTGTATATGGAAGACACTTCTTCGGGAGTGCTTTTTTCTGGGTTTGTATTGCTCTATTTTGTGATCATGCTGATTGCTTATCTGCGCAATAAGCCGCTTCTGATCGATGAGTTGATCAATTTTGCGACGCAGTACGGTCTCGTGCAGAAACAGCTCTTAAATGAGTTTGAAATCCCGTATGCACTGGTTGATTATAATGCAAAGTTTCTGTGGGTGAATGAGCAGTTTACGGAGGTCACAGGAAAAGACAAGAAGTATCATAAGTCGGTCATGACGGTATTCCCGACGCTGACTAAGGAGCTGCTGCAGCGGAGCGAGCCGGTGGAGTCGATCAATCTGACATACAATGACCGGTATTACCGTGTGGCGTTAAAGCGCATTTATTTTGACGCCATGACACACGACAGCACGATCGTATCGCTCGATGAGAGCAATGAATATCTGACGGCGATGTACCTGTTTGATGAGACAGAGTTGAACCGCTATATCCGCGAGAACGAGGAACAGCGTCTGGTCGCGGGTCTTGTATACATCGACAACTATGACGAGGCGCTCGACAGTATCGAGGACGTCAAGCGGTCGCTGCTCGTAGCGTTAATCGACCGGAAGGTGAACAAATACTTTACAGAGATTGATGCACTTGTCAGAAAGATCGAGAATGACAAGTATTTTGTTGTCTTTAAGAATCAATATCTCGGAAAGCTCCGAGAGGATCGTTTCAGCATCATTGAGGATGTCAAGACGGTAAAAGTCGGCAATGAGATGGCGGTGACGCTCAGTATCGGTATCGGTGTCGGCGGCGATTCCTACACCAAGAATTACGAGTACGCCAGAATGGCGATTGATCTTGCACTCGGGCGCGGCGGCGACCAGGTGGTTGTCCGCGACAACGAGGATGTGACCTATTACGGCGGCAAGACCAACAAGCAGGTGGAGCGCAACAATCGCGTGAAGGCGAGAGTCAAGGCACATGCGCTGCGGGAGGTGATTGAGAGCCGCGAGCATGTGATTATCATGGGACACAGCATCAGCGATGTGGATTCCCTCGGTGCTGCGATCGGCGTGTACTGCGCGGCCAGAGTGCTCGGCAAAAAGGCACAGATCGTTTTAAATGAGGTGACATCTTCCCTGCGTCCGCTTGTGGAGGGATTTTCCGAGGAAAAAGGCTATCCGGCGGATCTCTTTATCAAGAGCGAGGAAGCAATTCTTCTGACGAACCGCAATACGCTCGTGATGGTTGTGGATGTGAACCGGCCGAGCTATACAGAGTGTCCGGAGCTGTTAAAACGCACGGATACGGTGTGCGTGTTTGACCATCACAGACAGAGCAGCGAGGTCATCGAGAATCCAGTGCTTTCCTATGTAGAGCCGTATGCGTCGAGCGCCTGCGAGATGATCGCGGAGGTGCTGCAGTATTTTTCCGAAAATATCAAGTTGGAGCCGCATGAGGCAGACTGCATCTACGCCGGTATTCTGATCGACACGAACAACTTTATGACCAAGACGGGTGTGCGCACCTTTGAGGCGGCGGCATATCTGAGAAGAGCCGGAGCCGAAGTGACGCGCGTGCGCAAGATGCTGCGTAACGACATGGCGGCCTACAAGGCAAGAGCGGAGGCGGTACGCCACGCGGAGGTTTACCGCGGTGCATTTGCGATCTCCGTGTGCCCGGCGGATAATGTAGAGAGCCCGACGATCGTGGGCGCACAGGCGGCAAACGAGCTGTTAAATATCGTCGGTATCAAGGCATCGTTTGTGCTGACCGAATATCAGGGCAAGATTTACGTCAGCTCACGGTCGATTGACGAGATCAATGTGCAGCTCATCATGGAGCGGCTCGGCGGCGGCGGTCATCTGAATGTGGCGGGCGCGCAGCTGACAGACTGCTCGGTGCTGCAGGCAAAGCACATCATTCAGGATACGATCGACGAGATGTTAAAAGAAGGCGACATCGAGGAATAATACGATTTGGGAAATACAAGATAAGCGCAGCAGAATGCGCGGAAATGAGGATCATATGAAAGTAATTTTATTGCAGGATGTAAAGGCATTAGGAAAAAAAGGCGACGTGGTGAACGTCAGTGACGGGTATGCGAGAAATGCGATTTTCCCGAAAAAGCTGGGACTTGAGGCGACACCGAAGAACCTCAATGATCTGAAATTGCAGAACCAGCATGCAGACAAGGTTGCACAGGAGAATTACGAAGCGGCGCTCGCGCTTGCGGAGGAATTAAAGGATAAGAAAATTACGGTCAAGATGAAAGCCGGCGAGGGTGGACGTACCTTCGGATCTGTTTCCACGAAGGAGATCGCGGCAGCGGCAAAAGAGCAGCTCGGCATGGAACTCGACAAGAAGAAGATGCAGCTTCCGGAGCCGATCAGAAGCTTCGGCATGACAGAGGTTGCCATCAGGCTTCATCCGAAGGTAACGGGAACATTTACCGTTCATGTTGTAGAAGAGTAGCAGGAGGTTTATTTCATGGAAGAGGCACTGGTAAAGCGGATTATGCCCAACAGTCTTGAGGCGGAGCAGTCCGTGATCGGTTCCATGATTATGGATAAGGATGCCATCGTGACAGCGATGGAGATGCTCATCAGCGAGGACTTCTACCACACGCAGTACGGGATTTTGTTTGATACGATGATTGAACTGTACAACAAGGGACTTCCGGTGGATCTGGTGACACTGCAGAACAAGCTTAAGGAAAAAGATGTTCCGCCGGAGATTGCGAGTCTGGAGTTTGTGCGGGATCTGGTGACGGCAGTACCGACTTCGGCGAATGTGAAGTATTATGCGCAGATCGTCAAGGACAACTCGATGCGCAGAAAGCTCATCAAGCTGAATGAAGAGATCGAGAATGAGTGTTATGTCGGCAAGGAAAGTGTCGAGACAGTCATGGATATCACCGAGAAGAAGGTATTCGACCTTCTCTCCACCCGCGGCGGAGGCGGCGACTACGTGCCGATCCGGCAGGTTGTTATGAATGCCCTCGAGAAGATCGAGAACGCGGCAAAGACTTCAGGAACGGTTACCGGAATACCGACCGGATTTATTGATCTGGATTATCGCACCGCTGGTCTGCAGCCGTCCGATCTGATCCTGATTGCGGCGCGTCCGTCTATGGGTAAGACGGCGTTTGTACTAAACATTGCACAGTATGTGGCATTTCACGAAAATATGTGTACCGCCATCTTTTCGCTCGAGATGTCCAAGGAGCAGCTTGTCAATCGTCTGTTTTCTCTGGAGTCCAGAGTGGATGCGCAGGCGCTCCGTACTGGTAATCTCTCGGATGCAGACTGGGAGAAGCTGATCGAGGGAGCCGGAACCATCGGTAATTCCGAGCTGATCATCGACGATACGCCGGGTATCTCAATTTCCGAGATGCGAAGCAAGTGCAGAAAATATAAATTAGAGCATGATCTGAAGCTGGTCATCATCGACTACCTGCAGCTCATGTCCGGTTCCGGGAAGTCAACAGACTCCCGTCAGCAGGAGATTTCGGATATTTCCCGATCCCTCAAGGCACTCGCAAGAGAGCTTTCCGTGCCGGTAATTGCACTCTCCCAGCTCTCGCGAGCCGTGGAGCAGCGGCCGGATCACCGCCCGATGCTCTCCGATCTGCGTGAGTCCGGGGCCATCGAGCAGGATGCCGATGTGGTAATGTTTATTTACCGTGATGATTATTACAATCATGATTCCGATATGAAGGGAATCTCAGAGATCATCATAGCCAAGCAGAGAAACGGTCCGATCGGAACCGTCAATCTGGTATGGCTGCCGCAGTATACAAAGTTTGCAAATATGGAAAAATAATAGGATGGAACTGCCACAATAAGCATAGACAGCTTTTGGGTGATAAGTAATATTATTAGAAATAGATACTTAAAAGTTCCAGATAAATATGCGGCGGCAAATCTGACCGCAAAATCCGGTATTTCTAACCATGCCGCAGTTGGTATCCGTGATGATCCATGTCTTTCCAAGTTTGGAGCACTCTACGGACTGTGTCCGCAAGCCGACAGACAATTTTAGGACTTTTGTGTGTGTCCCTAGCGGCACCAGACAACAGGTGGCATAAATGCCACCTTTATGTCGAACAAAACATAACCGC
>ULQI01025341.1_pt1 | contig 10781 bp, 8 predicted proteins | sample 1954261 | NCBI WGS metagenome assembly ULQI01 (sample SAMEA4835650, study PRJEB28245) | human gut metagenome | biome: gut microbiome; material: fecal sample | place: Denmark | collected 2008 | reverse complement strand
CTGTTACCGGCGAAGTATCCACAAGGCTGTCGCCTTCTATTACCACGCCGTCCAGCGGTATACGGTCACCGGCGCGTACCAGCAGAATATCGCCTACATGGGCGTCCGCCGCCGGAATTACGCGCACTTCTTCGCCTACAAGCAGGTTAACGGTTTCCGGGCGCATATCAACCGCGTCCATAATCTGCCCGCGGCTTTTTTCCACCGCACGGTGTTCAAAATATTCGCCCACACGGTAAAAGAACATTACGCCGACAGCTTCTTCATAAGCAGAAATTACAAATGCGCCCAGCGTTGCAATAGTCATTAAAAAGTTTTCGTCAAACAAATTGCCGCTTAAAAGATTTTTAACGGCTGCCAGAACAACCCTGCCGCCCAAAAGAACATAAGCGGCAACCAAAACATATAAGTAATAAGCTTCCGGAATAAGCCCCAAAAATTCTGCCGCTATAAACAGCACGCCGCCAACAACAAGTTCCGCCAGCGTCATAGTTTCGGAAGAAAGCGAAAAGCTTCCGCGTTTGCGTTCTTCAACATGCGGCGCCAAAACAGCAGCCCCTTCGCGTTCTTTTACGGTAACGCCGCTTTCTATGCCGGAGCAGATTTTTTGCATCTGCGGCAGCAGCCCGTCAAAATCACGCGCCGTAACCTTAAGCTGCTTGGTTGCAAAAGTAATTGTAGCTTCGCTTACCTGCGGCAGCTCATTAATGGCACGTTCCATTTTAGCGGCGCAGTTGGCGCAGCCAAGGTTTTCAAGCACATAAACCTGTGTTTTAAAATTAAAGGGTCCTTCGCCTTCACGCGGAACAACTTCAACGCCGCTTTCTATCGAAGTGCAGATTTCCTTTATCGCAGGCAAAACAGCTTCGTGGTTAACCGCCGAAAGGCGCAGCTGTTTGGTAACGTAACTGATATTGGCATATTCAACTCCTGGCAGTTCCTTAATGCGGTGCTCCATTTTAGCAGCGCAATGGGCACAGCCCAGATTTTTTAATATATAAACCTTCTTCACGCAGTGAGCGTCCGGCATACGGCAGGTGCAGTTTTCAAGGCTTTCGCCGCACACGTCACAGTATTCTTCGTGCGGATGGCAGATTTCGCACTGACAATCCTCCGGGTGACCCGGAACGTGGTGGCTGTGATGATGTTCATGTCCGCAGCCGCAGCTTTCTTCGTGTTCATGGTGATGATGTTCCCCACAGCCACAGCTTTCGCCATGCTGATGTTCGTGGTGGTGCTCATGCCCACAGCCACATTCATCATGACCTTGTTCGTGATGGTGGTGTTCTTCCCCACAACCGCAGCCGAGATAATGGTGCTCATGTTCTTCACCGCAGCAAGCAGCATGTTCATGTTCTTCATGAGCATGAGCTTCGCCGCAGCCGCACGCTTCATCATGGCCGTGCTTGTGTTCCAGCTCATGGCTGTGCTCATGCCCGCAGCAGGCACCGTGTTCATGGTGATGGTGGCCACAGCAGCAAGCCCCATCTTCATGGTGGTGGTTATGCGTACGCACTTCATCACTGCCGTTTCTTATATCCGTTAAATCACGTACTTTTTGGGATGGCATAATATGTTCTCCTTTACACTTGAGCAATCATTCATATATTATTTAAAAAATATAGCCAAAGCACTCTTTGGTTACCATTATTATAACACATGAGCGAATATTCATCTATACTTTTTTGAAAAATTTCCATAATTTTTTAGCCGGCATAAAGGAAAGCAAATTACTCACCTCCCATTATGCCAAACATAAAATATAATCGCTTTTAAATCCTTACAGAAGCTGCTTTAACGGCATTGTGCCAGCCCTGCAAAAGGCTTTCTCTTTTAGCCTGCCCCATCTGCGGCTTAAACTCGGCGGCAATAACATGGTTAGCCAAAATTTCTTCCTTGCTGCGCCAATAGCCTACGGCAAGCCCGGCCAGATATGCCGCGCCCATAGCCGTTGTTTCAATGCAGTATGGCCTTACAACGGAAGTATTTAAAATATCCGCCTGGAACTGCATTAAAAAATCGTTGTCGCACGCGCCGCCGTCAACACGCAAAGATGTTATAGGCATGCCGCTGTCCTCCTGCATTGCCATTAAAACATCATTTACCTGGTACGCTATGGATTCCAGCGTTGCGCGCACAATATGATTACGGTTTACGCCCCTTGTAAGCCCTACAATCGCGCCTCTGGCGTACTGGTCCCAATAGGGCGCGCCCAGCCCGACAAAAGCAGGCACAACATAGCAGCCGTTGGCATCGGGCACTGATTTTGCCAGCACTTCCGATTCCGCCGCATCATGGATAAGCCCAAGTTCATCACGCAGCCACTGCACGGCAGCACCGGCAACAAAAATCGAGCCTTCCAGCGCATACTCAACCTTATCATCCACGCCCCAGGCGATAGTTGTAACCAGCCCGTTATGCGAATTTACCGGCGAAGTGCCGGTGTTCATCAGCATAAAGCCGCCTGTGCCGTAAGTATTTTTTACTTCGCCGCGCTCAAAGCAGGTCTGCCCGAACAATGCACACTGCTGGTCGCCGCCTGCGCCTGCAATAGGCACCTCGCGCCCGAAAAGCTTGCTGTCCGTATAGCCGTAAACATGGCTTGAAGGCTTAACCTCCGGCAGAATCTGCTGCGGAATTTTTAAAACGCGTAAAATTTCTTCATCCCATTTTAAGGTATGGATATTAAAAAGCATTGTGCGCGATGCGTTGGAATAATCCGTTACATGCACCTTACCGCCCGTCAGCTTCCAGATAATCCAGCTGTCAACAGTACCGAAAAGCAGTTTGCCTTTTTCCGCACGTTCGCGTGCGCAAGCAGCATTATCAAGCAGCCAGCGCAGTTTGGTTGCCGAAAAATAAGCGTCCAGCACCAGCCCCGTTTTGCTGCGGAAGAACTCCCCCATGCCGAGTTTTTTCAGTTCGTCACAATAACCTGCCGTGCGGCGGCACTGCCACACAATCGCCTTATGTACCGGGCGTCCGGTTTCTTTATCCCATAAAACCGTAGTTTCGCGCTGATTGGTAATGCCAATGCCCGCAATTTCGTTAATGGTAATATCAATTTTACTCATTGCTTCATACATCAGGCCGGTTTGGGTTGCCCATATTTCCTCCGCGTCATGCTCAACCCAGCCGGGCTGCGGAAAATACTGGGTAAACTCCTTTTGCGCCGCGCTGCAAATCCGTCCGTTTTTATCAAATATAATGCAGCGGCAGCTGGTTGTCCCTAAATCCAGCGCCATAATGTATTTATCCATTGGGCATCCCCCCTGCCGACAAAAATTTTAATACTGTATAACATAATTATAACAAAAAAACCGCTGTAAAAGCGGCTTTTTTATTTAGTTTTTACAATGGCTTAAAAATTTCCGTTAACCAGGTGGCAGGCTACAAAATGCCCGGGCACAACTTCTTTAAGTTCTGGTTTTACGCTGCGGCAAATTTCCATGCACTGCCCGCAGCGGCTTTGAAACGGGCACCCTTTCGGCAAATCAAGCGGGCTTGGAATTTCGCTTTCCAGCGGTTCTATTTTTTCGCCCGGTTTAAAATCCACCTTAAACACCGATTTCATCAGTGCCTTTGTATAAGGATGCATGGCATCGGTGCTGATGCGCCTTCCATAACCGATATATTCCACGATATTGCCCAAATACATAACGGCAATCTGGTGGCACATTAAATCAACAAGCCCCAAATCGTGGCAGATAAAAAGGTAGGTAATGCCTTTTTCTTTCTGCAGGCGCACCAAAAGCTCGCAGATTTTTTCCTGCACCGAAACGTCAAGCGCGCTTGTAGCTTCGTCGCACACCACAATCTTTGGTTCCAGCGAAAGCGCGCGTGCAATGCCCAAACGCTGACGCTGCCCGCCGCTCATGTTATGCGGGTAACGGTCCTTAAAATCTTCCGGCAGTTCTACCATACGCAAAAGTTCCGCCGCTTTGGCGTCAACTTCGCTCTTTTTTATCAGCCCAAAATTCAGCAAAGGTTCGCAAACAATTTCTTTAACCTTCATTTTGGGGTTAAAAGCGGCTGCCGGGTCCTGAAACACCATTTGTATTTTACGCCTGTTCTGGCGTGCCGCTTCACCGCGCAGCTTTAAAATATCCTGCCCGTCAAAAATAACTTCGCCGCCGCTTGCCGGATGTATCTGCAAAATAGTGCGCACCAGCGTGCTTTTGCCGCAGCCCGATTCGCCTATAATGCCAAGCGTCTGCCCGGCATAGGCGTTAAGGGTAACATTATCGCAGGCTGTCAGCATTTTTCCGCCTTCGGCCGCAAATTTTTTTGTTAAATTTTTAATTTGTAAAATTACAGGTGCTTCAGCGTTCATAATATTTCTTATCTCCCAATACCGGCACAGCCGCAAGCAGTTCTTTGGTGTAGGCGTGCTGCGGGTTTTCAATAATTTCGCGCCCGCCGCTTTCCACCACATGCCCGTTTTTCATAACCATCAGCTTGTTAGATACATACGAAGCCACACCAATGTTATGCGTTACCAAAATCACCGCCGCATTATATTCATTGAGCACGTCAACAATCTGGCGTATTATCTGCGCCTGCGTGGTAACGTCAAGCGCACTGGTAGGTTCGTCTGCCAAAAGCAGCTTGGGGCTGAATATCATGGCCATGGCAATACCCACGCGCTGGCGCATGCCGCCCGAAAGTTCAAAGGGATAACTGTTCATAATGTTCTGCGGGTTCGGCAGGCGTACTTTATTAAGCATATCTTTCGCCATTTCCGCGGCTTCCGCCTTCGATTTCTGCGGAGCGTGCGCAAGAATGTAATCTGTAAACTGTTCGCCTATGCGGCGGATAGGATTTATCATGTTGCCGCTGTCCTGAAAAATCATCGACATTTCGCTGCCGCTGATTTTACGCCAGTCCTCACGCGTGTTTTTCAGCATATCGCGCCCGTCAAAAGTTATGCTGCCGCCCGAAACATGCCCCCTGCCGGGCAGGCAGCCCATAATGGCACGGATAACGGTTGTTTTGCCGCTGCCCGATTCGCCTACAATTGAAAGAATTTCGCCTTTATCAAGTTGAATGTTTACACCCGATACGGTAAGTTTGCTGCCGTAACTGATGTCCAGATTTTTTACATCAAGAAGCATTAATTTAATCCCTTCTTTGCAGCTTAGTCAGCAGGGGCAACATCTTTGGTCAGCCAGTAATAATCTGCCGGTTTAATATCGGCGTTCTTCAAGGTTACTTTGCTTACCATATTTGTTTTAGGATAGCCAAAGAACAAACCTGCGCCGTCGTTAAGCAGAATCTGCTGCATCTGAATCATTAAATCGCGGCGTTTGGCAGGGTCAAATTCAACCGCAAGCCTGTCACTCAAAGCATCATATTCGGGGTTGCTGTAACCGGTAGCATTCTGCGGGTCACCGGTTTTCCAGTACCAGTTAAGGTATACGGCAGGGTCGCCGCTGTTGGCAGTAAGAATATTGGAAATGCAAAGGTCAAAATCGCCGCTCTGGCGGATTGAGTCAAGCACGTTATAGTCAATATTTTTCATATTAACCTTAATGCCGATTTTTTTAGCGTCGGACTGGGTTGCTTCTGCATAAAGCGGCAGTTCAGCGCGTCCGCTGTAATAAATAAAGTCAAGTTCAAGGTTTTTGCCGTCTTTATCCACATAACCGTCGTTGTTGGTATCTTTCCAGCCGGCTTCCGCCAAAAGCTGTTTTGCGCGGTCCACATTATAGGCATTCGGGTCGGTCAGCTGGTCAAAGCCGTAATCCAAAGAAGGCGGAATGGGCGCTTTGCCTGTAATGAAGGTATCCTTAAGCAATACTTTATTGTAGGATTCGCGGTCAAGGCAGCTGATAAGCGCAGCGCGTACTTTCGGGTCGTGGCACGGGCGGCCTTCGTTCATATTAATCTGCGCCAGTACGGTACGCAGTGAAGCAAGTTCGGAAATATTGTATTTTGCTTTATCCTGGAAGAGCTGCAAGTCGCCGGAAGCAATATTGATTGCCATATCAATTTCGCCCGACTGCAAAGCCATTGCACGGGTGTTGGGGTCATCAATGGTAGGAATTTCGGCAACTTTAAACGGAACCTTGCCGTCCCAGTAATTGGGGTTTGCTTCCATAACGGCTTTGGCCTTGCTGTATTCCTTAACCATATATGGGCCGGTGCAGACAGGCCCCTGTTTTGCATAATCGCGGTCAGTTACGCTGGTATCAATAATAATGAACAGCGGGTCGGCCAGCATGCCCGGCAGAGTAGGCACCGGATTTTTGGTCTTGATAATTAAATTCTGGCCGTCGGCAGTAATGTTGTCGAACCGGAAGAAGGTTTCCGCACGGTTGGATTTTTCAAAAGTGCGTTCAATGGATTTTTTTACGGCGTCGGCAGTTACTTTGTTGCCGTTGCTGAATACCGCTTTATCATTAATTTTAAAAGTCCAGGTCAGCTTATCGTCGCTGATAGACCAGCTTTCGGCAAGCCACGGAGTAAAATTCATTTTATTATCAAATTTAACAAGGCATTCGCCAAGGCCGTAACGCATTACAACCCAGCTGAAGAAATTATCGGTAGGTTCAAGGCTGTCTGCAAAATTGGTAACGCCAAATTTTACCGTATCTTTAGCCGCACCGATTTTTGCGGAATCATCACTGCCGCAGCCTGCTGCCGCAAAAGCAAGTAATCCCATCATGGCAAGCGCTGCCGTAATTTTTGCTGTTTTTTTCATAAATACATCTTCCTTTCCGTTATATACCATCCATTAAACAGTTTTTATTCTTCCTGGCGCGGGTCGAGTACATCGCGCAAAGCATCGCCCCACAGGTTAAAAATTACTACCGTAACAAAAATTGCAAGGCCCGGGAAAATCATCAGCCACGGTGCCGTTTGCAGCTGCTGCCTGCCTTCGTTAAGCATTAAGCCCCATTCCGGCGCAGGCGGCTGCGAGCCGAAGCCGAGGAACGAGAGCCCTGCCAGCTCCATCATCATGGCGCCGATATCGGACGCCGCCGTTATTACCATCAGCGGCAGAATATTCGGCAGGATATGTTTCCATAATATATGCGCCGAAGTGCCGCCGTTAACTATTGCGGCTTCTACAAAGTCGCGTTTTTTTATTTTTAAAACCATGCTGCGTGCAAGGCGCGCATATTTGGTCCATGTTACAATCGTCAGCGCTATAATGGCGTTAATAAGGCTGCCGCCCAAAATACCGGCAACGGCTATGGCCAGAATCATGCCCGGAAAAGAAATCATCATATCGGAAATGCGCATAATGACGATATCCACCTTGCCGCCGTAATAGCCCGCCAGTACGCCAAGCGTTGTGCCAACCGCAAAAATAATTGTTACAAGCAGCAGCACGCTCGAAAGCGAATAGCTTGCGCCGTACAAAATGCGGCTGAAATTATCGCGCCCCAGCTTATCGGTGCCGAATAAATGCTCCGCGGAAGGCGGCAGGTAAGCGTTCTGCATTACTGCTTCAAGAGGGTCATACGGTGCAATTAACGGCGCTGCCAGCGCCACAGCAATAAGCAGCAGCACAAAAAAACTTGATACCGCAAAGGCACGGTTGGTTTTTAAACCATTTATAAGTATCTGCATATTATTTACCTGCCTTTCTTAAGCGCGGGTCAAGATGATTATAGGAAATATCAACTATAAGGTTAATTACCATATACATCAGCGCTATCCACAGCACTATGCCCTGCACCAGCTGAAAATCGCGGTAAATAATTGATTGTACGGCAAGGTAGCCAAGCCCCGGCCACGAAAATACTATTTCAACAACGGCCGCACCGCCCAAAAGGTTGCCAAAGGATAACCCCAGCAGGGTAATCAGCGGCAGCATGGCGTTCGGCAGAACTTCCTTCCATAAAATATGGCTTTCGCTCATGCCGCGGGCACGCGCGCCGACAACATAATCCTGGTTAAGCTCTTCAAGCACCGTTGCGCGCACCTGGCGGGTGTATTTGGCCGCCATAACTATGCCCAGCGTTAAAGCAGGCAGCACCAGCGTTTCGGGGCTTACGCGCCCGCCTACAATAGGCAGCAGGCCAAGTTTCAGCCCAAAAATCCACAGCAGCATCAGGCCCATCCAAAAGTTAGGTACCGATACGCCGACGAAAGTAAGCCCGCGCACCATATAATCGAACCAGCTGTTGTGCTTAACGGCGCTGTAAATACCTGCCGGTATGGAAACCAGAAGCATAAAAACCGTTGATGCTACGGCAAGTATTACCGTTGCAGGCAGGCTGTGCATTAATTCTTCTATAACAGGCTTTTTAACCATGTACGAGAAGCCGAAATTACCCTGAACCGCCCTTCCGAGCCAGTCGATATACTGGAAGATAAACGGCTTGTCCAATCCCAGTTCATGGCGCAGCGCTTCAACTTCCTGCTGGCTTACAACAATATCCTCGTTGCCGGCAATCATCTGGCGCACAGGGTCGCCCGGCGACAGCATTACCAGCGCAAAGGTAATAAAGCTGATGCCCAGAAGCACAAGCACTATCTGCCCAATGCGCCCTAACAACTGTTTATTTGACAAAACACACCACTCCCTAACCAAAATTCCTGATAACCAAAATAAAACTCCCTGCCGTTTCAGTTTGGCAGCAGGGAGTTTACAAACGCTTAAGTTTATTTTAGTTCTCTTGCTACCATGCCGTCACACGCAGCACCGGAAAGCATTAAAGGCAGGCTGCTGACTTGCAAAGCTGCTTACAGCGGCGGGACCGTACCGGTTTTGCACCGGATTTCCCTTTTAAGCCACAAGGCACCTTTAACCAGTTTATTCAATTATCATGTTTTAATTTTAGCACTAATTACTAATAAAGTAAATAATTTTTTTGTTAAAAATTTTAATTAGTATTTTATACGGTATACCCGTATGGGTATACCTCCCTAAAAGTACAAAACCTGCACCGCCTTGCGGATAAAGCTTATCGGGCAGCAATCCGCTAATTAATTAAAACGTTACAATCAATTGGCTCCAGAGAGTTTCATAGTTTTTATCGTCTTTATTGTCCTCAAAGTCAGTCCACTCTAAACCGAAAACCATATTTTTGGCAACAGTATAATAACCAGCAAGTTTATATCCTTCAAAACCTTGAAGTTCTGTTCCGGCACTGCTTCTATACGGATAATCACCATTCATAGTATGTGCTATTGTTGTTCCGCCTGGCTGATCAAAATATTGGGCAACCAAACCAAAAGAACCAGGTTTAGAGGCTTTTGCACCTTTGTAAGTTGCAGTTACAACATATCCATCATCTTCGCCAGCACTATCTTCAACACTACTATTAAGATACATTGCTCCTAAGCTTACATCACCAAAATTATAAGTTGCATCCGCATGCCATATTTTATTATCTTCATCGGCTTTATACTTTTCCTGTGCATCATCAAATTTATAATATCCTGCATTTACGGTTAACTTATTCATTTTAGCAGAAACTACGCCGCCGTAAACATTTTTATAATCCCAGCCAAATTGATTAGGTGCTTTACCAACAACGCCTTCAATTTTTAAATCTTTGCCATAAGAAGCTATGATGCCGTCAAGATTTTGATCAAAGATATTGCCATCGGCAAAATAACCCCATGTACGTCCAGCACGAACTTTAACTCCACCAAGACGGCCTTCTACAAATGCACGGTTCAAAGTTACAGTATCATCACCTGTATCATTATTGAATTTCTGCCTGTTTTCAAAGCGCCCTTGATAAGTCCAATCATCATTAATCTGACCGCTAATCAACAAACGAGTTCGCATAGCAGAACCATAATTAGAACCATTGTGACGGGCTGAATTTCCCTTGTAAGACGCATAATGGGTACGAATATTACCTGCTACTTTAAAGTTATCTGCTTTCTTTTCCAAGTTTGCTACACGCACGCCAAGGCTGTCGAGCTCACCGGCAAATTCTGCTGCAAGCTTGTCTACATTTGCACCCTTCGCCATTGCTTTGGCCACAATCTGCGCCATTTCATAGCGGGTCATTAATCTATCGCCGCCGTAAGTGCCGTCCGGGTAACCTTCTACCACGCCTTCTGAGGCGAGTTTATTCACGGCGTCATAAGCCCAGTGCCCCGCCGGTACATCGCTGAACGGATTTGCCGCGTATGCGGAAGCGGTAATTCCCATCGCTATCGTCATTGCTAAAAGTAACGTTTTTTTCATTTGCTTTCCTCCATTTTTTATTTACATAAAGCCGCAGCAAAAAACAGTAAGGTCTCCTGGCTTCCCTGCTCTTTCCGCTGCGGCCTGTTTGCTTAATAAGCATCAACGCCGCCGCGTCCTCCGCCTACAACGCGTACGTTTACTACGTTAAACGCTGCCTTAATTACCGGCAGCCAGCGGCTTACAAGGGCAGTACGCAGTTTTTCCGCACCGGCAAGTATTAACAGCGAACTGCCGCTGATGTTAATGTTTTCCAGCGGATTAATGTATTTTTCAAAATCTGCTTCACCCATTGCCGTTTTTAAACGCACAAGCCCGTCCAAAAGCTCCGGCTTTTCAAACGCGGCACGTACCTCAAATTTTTCAAAAGGTTCTGTTTTTATGCTTTTGTTTTCAGCATGAACAAATTCTTCATCCAATCTTCCGCCATAGCCCAAAAAATCTTCTGCCATTTTTAATTCCTCCTGTCTGAATAAATAATTAAAACCGTCCCCGGTTTTTCGGAAACGGTTTTTATGCAAAGATACATTAACGCCTTAATGCGCAATTATCAATACATACCCGTCTCCCGCAGGCTAAGCTAAATGCTTATGTGCAGCAATCTGCTGGCTTGGGCTTAACC
>ULQI01050901.1_pt1 | contig 10785 bp, 12 predicted proteins | sample 1954261 | NCBI WGS metagenome assembly ULQI01 (sample SAMEA4835650, study PRJEB28245) | human gut metagenome | biome: gut microbiome; material: fecal sample | place: Denmark | collected 2008 | reverse complement strand
AACCTGCCATTCTGTTTCTGTTACACACCGGATCTCAGATGTACAATGAAGCCAAAGCCAATGTAATTGGTTTTCATGCACCTCAAAAAACACTGTATCATGCAGTCATATCCGGCAACTAACAACGTCGGTTGGTGGGCCCCCGACGAGGGGGAACAGCGATGCGGCGGGTGCGCGAAGACTCACCTGTGCAGATACTCTGCATAAAAGACGGCCAAAAAAGGTGACGAGCGGTCCCCACCCAGCCAAAAGCAGCTCTGGCAGACTGTTTTGCAATGACACCACCATCCTGTACTCACTGTCCAGCCACAGTCTCAAACAATGGGGGCAGCTCGGAGAGATCCTCGGAGGGGTGAGATTCCCGGAGGGCGGCGCCAGCCGCTGGTTAGTGCAGCCGCCCATGATCCGGGAAGTAGTGTCGAATAGGATCAGTAAAAAGTAAAGAATAATGCGGCGGGATCTGTTCCATATCAGGATAGCAGCATTCTTCCGACCAATGGACAGGTCTCGCCGCTTTGATAATAGAAATGAGGGCACAAGTGATTGTGTCCCCATTTGTGCTATCTATCATTTTACAATCTATTCTGAGCAAGGAGGAAGCAATATGCTGTCATATAAGAATACCAAAAACGCCAACTTCCTTTTCATCGTGGCTATGCTAAAAGAGCTCCTTGCGCAGGAGGTAATCACAGACAAGGAATATGCTCGAGCAAAAAAGTATTATCTGAAGCTCACAGGAGCAGATATCATTTTGGCCAGCTAAAAATTGTGCAATAGGTCAAATTTGTTGTTTTGCGTATGTTATGTTGGCTAATTCGTTGAGTTCCAAGTATAATGTAGCTTGCCAAAAGTGGTTGGTATCATATTATGATACCAACCAAAATCGAGGAAGGAGGACACGGTAATGCCTGAAGTGAGACTTATCACTCCCATCACAAGACAGAGCGCACAGAAGATGCAGGTTGCTGCTTATTGCCGAGTGTCTTCTAACTCCGCAGACCAGCTCAACTCCTATGCAGCCCAGATTCGGGCTTATAAGAAAATCATCGGCGCGCGGGAGGACTGGGAACTAGTTGATATCTTTGCTGATGAGGGCCTCACCGGAATGAAAAGTGAAAGCCGAAACGAATTTCAGCGGATGATTCGTATGTGTGAGCTTAAGCAGATCGACCTAATCGTGACCAAGTCGATCTCCCGCTTCGCCCGAAATACCAAAGATGCTCTGGCCTATGTGAGAAAACTCAAACTCCTTGGTGTGGGAGTCCTGTTCGAAAAAGAAGGTATCTCGACGCTCTCTATGGGTGATGAGATGCTTCTGAATACCTTCGCTGCACTTGCACAAGAGGAGTCACAGTCTATCTCGATGAACCAGCGGCTCTCCATCGTCAAGCGTATGGAGTTGGGTGAGTATGTAGACAGCAATGCCCCTTATGGGTATCGTCTGGTCAATAAGATGTTGGACATCTATGAGCCGGAGGCGGCTATCGTTCGGAACATCTTCAACCTGTACCTACAAGGCTTCTCCACCAGTGAGATTGCCAGAGAGTTGAACGCCCGGAACATCCCGACCAAAGCCGGGAAGGACATCTGGCGCTCAAGCCGCGTGGCTTACATTCTGAAAAATGAGCGGTACATTGGGGACAGCTTCTATCAAAAGACCTACCGTGAAACAACCGTTCCATTCAATCAGCATACAAACAGGGGGCAGGAAGACCGCTTCTATGCAAAAAACACCCATCCTGCCATTGTCGAAAAGGATGTATTCGATGATGTTCAAAAACTGATTGAAAAACGAAAAAGCAATTTCGCAAGAACAACTTCTCAAAATATATATCCGCTTACAAGCCGCATTCAGTGTTCTGAATGCGGCTCTTTCTATCGTCGGCGGCTCGTATCAGGTACTGTGAAGTGGGTGTGTTCACTTCATAAAGATGAGAGTACCGCCTGCGACTCTAACTACTACAGTGAAGAACGTATCTATGATGGTTTCATCACTATGGTGAACAAATTACGGTTCTCGGAAGATAATATTCTGGCACAAGTCATCAGCCGATTAGAGATGACTTTGGTAGCCATGAAGCGGAACAATCTTGCCGCCAGGGATATGAGTAAAGGAATAGCTGAACTGAATGCGAAATTGCTCATGCTCGAGCAGCTCCGGTCAAAGGGGTACCTCCCCATCGAGGTATATCAGGCTCAGGCCAACGACATCAATGCGGAGCTGGCAAAGCTTAAGGATGCCAGACAGGAAAAATTCCAGTCGAAAGCCGCAACCATGCTTGAGGAAGTGAAAAAGCTGAGGATACTCATCTTCGAGCTGGAGGAACCACTCGAAGCTTTTGATGAGAAGCTCTTTCTGGAAATCGTGAAGTCCATCCAAATCAATAAAAAGGACGAAATGTCTATGGAACTCCTTGGCGGGCTTCAATTCAAAGAACGCATATAGGAGGCAGTCATGAAAAAGATACGGTACATCCCATACGGTTACACCATGCGGAATGGCAGAACAGTCATATCCAACGAGGAAGCGGAAGTCATCCGTGAGATCTTCAAGTCATATCTGGGTGGTGCTTCTCTCAAGACTATCGCGGAGGAATTGACCGACCACCAGATCCCTTATACACAAAAGACTGCCACTTGGGATAAAGCCCGTATCGCCAGAATTATCAACAATGCAAAGTATGTGGGGACAGAGGAATACGACCCCATCATAGACGAGGATATGTATGAGGCCGCAGTCAGGTTGAAGACTGCCCGGCAGCGCAACACATGTGCAAAAGAAAATGATGCCATCGCTCTGCTGCGTGACCTCGTCCGATGCGATTGCTGTGGCCATCCGATGAAGCGCAGGGTCAGCTCCAAGCATCGCATCCGTGAAAGCTGGAACTGCACCAATGACGAATGCGGCATCCGGCTTCGCATCAGCGATACCCAGCTCTTGGAGACCATCACGGTTCTTATTAACCGGATCATCCTCAATAACCATCTGCTCCAACCAAAACCCCGAAAACGATATGAGCCGGATGCCCAGGTCACTAAAATTGGAAATGAGATCGCTCTGGAGATGGAACGGGATGATCCGAACGAAGATCTCATCATCCAAAAGACCGTCGAGATGGCATCGCTCATGTATGAACAGAGCAGTGCCAAACTAGACCTTGCGGTATCTATCGCAAAGAAAATGGCGCAAACAATGGTCACTCAGGAGGAGTTTAATCGGGATTACTTCACTGCTCTCGCTTCGCATATCACCCTTGGAGCACAGGGCAAGGTGGTACTTCATACTAAAACAGAAACGGAGGTCTCATTGGACGATGGAAGTAACTAAAATTCCAAAGAAAATCGTCACTGTCATTGAGCCGAAACGCTCTATGGCCGTAGACAAGGAAAAGTACAGGCAGAAAAGAGTTGCTGCTTACTGCCGTGTCTCTACAGATAGTGAAGAACAGCTCGTATCCTATGCCAACCAGAAAAAGGTCTACACCGAAATGATAGGTAGCCGGAAAGACTGGTGCTTTGCAGGTATGTTTGCTGACGAAGGAATATCCGGTACACGAGCAGATAAACGGCCTGAGTTCAATAAAATGATCAATGCCTGTCTGGCGGGAAAAATCGACTACATCATCACAAAATCCGTATCCCGCTTCGCCAGAAACACGGTGGATTGCCTCGACTATGTCCGCATGCTCAAATCCAAAGGCATCGGCGTCTACTTCGAGGAGCAGCAGATTGATACGCTGAAAACAGATAGCGAATTGTATCTCGTCATCTATGCTGGCTTCGCACAGTCTGAATCAGAAAGCATCAGCAAAAACATTATATGGACCGTCCGTAACAAGTTCGAGGAAGGAATCCCAGTGTTCATGTATAAGCGCTTCCTTGGATACAGGAAGGGTGCTGACGGTGAGCCGGAGATTGTCCCAAGCGAAGCGGCTATCGTAGAAAGAATCTTCAACCTGTACCTTGCTGGAGAAACTGTGGACAATATCTCCAAGATGATGCAGGCTGAACATCCTCAGATCCCTGGCAAGAACATTAGCTTCAGCAAAGGCATGATCATGAGCATGCTTGCCAACGAGCGATACTGCGGAGATGCCATCTTACAAAAGTCCGTTACCGTGGACTGCATTGAAAAGAAACGGAAGAAGAATACCGGCGAAGCACCTATGTACTACGTTCAAAATAGTCATCCAGCAATTATCGACCGCGTTACCTTCAACAAAGTACAGGAGGAGTTGGCAAGGAGAAGGGCTAAATCGCCAGCCTCAGCAAAGACCGCCATCACCTCTACCGGAAAATATTCCCGATACGCTCTGACTGATGTACTCATCTGCGGGGAGTGTGGGACGCGCTACCGGAGGGTGACATGGTCCAGAAACGGTGTAAAGCGCATTGTGTGGCGCTGCATCAGCCGCCTTGACTACGGGAAAAAATACTGCAAGGAATCCCCGACAGTCTTCGAGGACAAGCTGAAGGAAGCTATCGTCCGCGCCGTCAACAAGTTCAACGATCAGGACAATGCTACCTACAAAGCTCTGATGAGGGCGACCATAGGAGAAGCCTTGGGCCTTAACGGCGATCCTGAAGAAGTGGACATGCTAGAGAGGAAAATCGAAGCTCTGAATAACAAGATGCTGGCGCTTGTCAATGAGAGCGTAGCTTCCGGTGAGGGCATCGAAATCCATGAGAGTGAGTTCATGTCGCTATCACAGGAACTGGAGCTTCTCAAGCAGCGTATCGTTACGATACAGGAAAGTGCCACCACAGACTCTGGCAATCAAGACCGGCTTGAGCAGATCCAGGCCATCATCGCTGAAAGAGAACATAACCGCACGGAATACGATGACTCCATCGTCCGGCAAATGGTAGAGTGCATCAAGGTCTATCCCGGTGGAAGGCTGGAGATCATCTTCGGTGGAGGTTACCTTGTAGAAGAATCTGTCTAGTGCAGGAGAATGAGGGGACAACCCTTGTTCTCTTTTTATTTAAAAGCCAAAATTCATTGACAATATGTGATATAACACATATAATAAACATAGAGAGAAAGTGGTGAGTGTATGGAAAACTTCTCGGTGGAATACTATGAAACGGAAGATGGTACTCGACCGGCTGAAGAATTCATTCTGTCACAGGATAAAAAGATGCAGGCAAAGTTGTTCATGTCCCTTGAGCTTCTGGAGATTAAGGGGCCGGGACTGCGGGAGCCATATTCGAAACCATTGGGTGATGGCATCTTCGAAGTCCGAGCAAAACAAGGAAGTGACATCAGCCGCGTGTTGTACTTCTTCGTTGTGGGGCAAAAAGTCATTCTAACAAATGGCTTTGTCAAGAAAACACCCAAAACCCCACCTGGAGAAATTGCTAGAGCTAAACGATATCGAGCAGATTATCATCAAAGGAAGGAGGATTGACCTATGGGCAAGAATTTTCGTGAAACCCTCAATGAGCAACTCCAAGATCCTGAATTTAAGGCCGAATGGGATGCCCTCGAACCTGAACGTCAAATCATGAGAGCAATCATTGAAGGACGAGATGAACGGGATCTTACACAAAAGCAGCTCGCAGAAGTAACTGGAATTACTCAGGCAGACATCAGTCGTTTTGAAAACGGAACTGGCAATCCGTCTCTCCGTACTCTGAAAAGACTGGCGGAAGGACTTGGAATGAGTCTCAAAGTGGAGTTCGTTCCCAAAAGCACAAGTGCATAGCCCGACCTCAGATCTCCCTTCACACAAGGGAGATCTTTTTTATCGGCAGTCAAAATTATAGCGTATCTTTGTCTACAAGGTGCTGATACTATTCAATGTTGCTGCAGAACGGTTACTCCTCCAAGACGGGAGTGTCTGCAAGTGGTGCATCGTTTTCTTCCACGAAATCATTTTCTAACGCAATCTTTCCGGAGTGTAGCTTCGACATCCGCAATGTGTATCTACATTTTCGGTTATATGCAACAAGCATAGCTTCGGCATAACCAAGGGCCCCTGCTCCACGTTCTTTAGCAATACGGGACAATTGTCGAACAGACATAAAGCCTACTTTTTCTTTGAATGTTTCATCTCGAAGTTGGTCTCCGAATGCGACAACAAGTCTTGCAACACCAGCCAGAATATTGCCACCAAGTGAGTCGATATCACCTTCCCATGTTCCAACACAGAGGCGTAGTGTTCGGTCTAGAACATGGTAACCATACTTGGTATAAATTCGCTCAAGTGTGGCCACAGCGCAGATTACTCCGTATGCTTTAGCTGGTCCAAGAGAAAGAGAGTAGGATTCAACAAGCCTTTTGATAATCAGCTGCTTTTCGTTCCCGGCTTCAATATTTGCCATGAATATCTCATAGGGCCTCAGAGGACGCACATGCTTCATTTGATTTGCAAAAATGTCCGCTTCATTTTTGTAATCTAAACTATCATAGATCATGCACCACACAGGAGTCTCGCGTGACCCGGATACGGTTGCAACAATCTCTATAGTGTGCTGACCGTTAAAAACATAATTGATACCATCACGGCGGCTCACCTTCACAGGATTGATTTGATTGAGGTCAAAATCTTCAATGGCCTTTTCTACTTGGACCTGTGACAGAGGTCGCTGATACTCCTGATTCGAAACAAGGTTCTTGATTGGGATCTGCTCGAAATGGACATTCGGAACAAATCGACTGAAGTCTTGCATTAGTGTACCTCCCTGATGTCTGAAAGCATTTCGGATACCTTTTCCTGAAGTGCCAGCAGCACTTCTTCAAGTTTGTTTTTTGCGCCTGCGGATGCTGCATTCATATTTGCAAGGGTTCTGGCTCGTTCAATTGAACTGACCCATGATGGGACTGTAAGGGTCAAGCCGGTGATTTCAGCATCCGGGTCGTGCTGGGGGGGTACCTTGATCAGTGGCAGATTTTCTTCCATATGGTCTACCGACTCCTCATCCTTATCTAAAAATTCTTTCCGGGTATCACTGTAGCTTGTAAATGGGCGCTGAAGGTTTTCAGGTCTGGCACCGATTCGCCTGATTTCCTCAGCTGGCATTTTAGAAAGTGCGACAAGGTTCTCATGGGAGATCTTGAAAGTACCAGAAAGAATTTTTCCTGGGAGTTCTGGATCTGCCTGACCAACCACATCTAATGCTTTACTGAAAATCGCGTATTTCTGTACCGCACCAGTAGAAACATGGTATTGAGCACTGAATTTCTGCGCTGTGCGTCGGAAACTCTCTCCTCGCTCCCTCTTACTTCTCTGCTTATACTGATTGAATCCATTGATATTAGGTGGTTTCTTTCGTGCAACTTTTTCTAACTCATACTGCTTTCCGATGAGATATCGTCTAGTCTCTTCAGAGATATTTCGACGTCCAAGCTGATTATTGCATATCCAGACAATAGCCTGATCACGGTTCTCGAAAGGTATCTCACGTACAGCGTATGGAATATGAAGCCGATTGCATATCTCGTAACGGTTATGACCATCAATGATAATGTTGTTCCAGGTAATGATTGGTTCCCGGCAACCATCTATTGTTAAATTGACTTCAAGTTGAAGATACTCGTCTTTTCGCAGAGGTCGAATTAGCGTCTTGAATTCTTGGTCGATTTCTAGTTCTGCGAAGCCTTTATCCATCTGTGGGTGCTCTCCTCTCATTTTTCTTCAAGGTTTTCATAGAGAAATAAGCCACCCTGTTTGCTACATCGACCTCTCCGCTCAAACGGTAGCTGTACCTAAAGTCAAGCATGCCGATCATACTTACCACACCTTCAAGCAATTTATTGCTATAGAACTCTACAGACTGATTCGGTATTCGAACCAGATTCACCTTGTTGGCAGTCCCGCCAGCGAGTGGTTTATCTGACCCAAGGAAAGCAATAAACATTTCTTCTGGATTGATCAGGAACTGAATATACTTGGGATCATTCAATTTCTTTAGCGTCGATTTATGTATCCGAATGCGATTTCGTTTAAGGTCCAAAGTCATCGTTGCACGATTATCTGTACTATCCATTTATCATTCCTCCCTGCGCAGACGCTTCTGAACGACTTGCATCTTGAATTGGTGTGGTAGTTTTTTCCGATGTCATGGAGGATACTGTATTATCTTTGATTCCATAAATCGCATATCCATCAAAAATGTTGATTTGAAGTGACTTCTGGTGCTCGTAGTAGGGGAGACCAAACTGATCCTTCCAGCCGGCAGGAAATACTGGAGTTCGAGCCGTTCTCGCTTTACTTCCGTCTTTGGCAATACGCTGATAGACCTCTGAGGCAGTTAGATCGAAAGCAATCAAATACTCGCCATTGGCATGAATGACCTTACCTAGCAGCTTGTATCTGTAGTCAATGTTCCACTCCATCAGTTCAAAGAGCTTTGCGAAAAACATCTTACCGGTGATCTGTCGAGGCTTTCGCTTTCCTCCGGACGTATTACACCAAGCAAATGCGTCCCTTTCTGACTCGGCGCAGGGACGCAGTGCAAGGATACGAGAAGCCCTGTTTATCAGTAACTGGGCACAGTCGGCATGGGGAAACTTGTTCAGACACGCAGTGTTGACATAGATCTTGTAATTATTGAAGGTAATGGACGGCTCGAAGGTGTGAGCAAAGAATTCTCGCCGAACGACTTGATAACCTTCAAAATCAAACTCATCGCTCAGTTCGATCACATCACCCGGCGCGGACTTATCCATAGTCATCGGTGTGACGCTATCTTCCTTAAAGGAGATGGTTGTTTCTTCATCAACAACACCGGCTTGAATATCCTGCAGCATCTGCGAGATGAAGGTGCTTTGATTTTCTATTTCCATTGTTGACTCCTTTCACTCGTCCAAGACGATATCTAATATATCTCCAATCTGGCGCAGGCTATTGCAGATACACCGGCAAAGCCGTCTTAGCTGTTCAACATTGTATTCTTCCATAATTCTATCCTGTTCAGATTCTGTTAGATCAGAAAAACAGCAACAGGCGGGCTTCCCATCACGGATCACGCGAAAGAATACTCCATCAAGATTCCGGCAGACAGGGAGTTCAGTATTCTTACTCATTCAAAGACACTCCTCCTTTTGGCTTCACAGAGGACAATTGGTCGATAATGAAACGTTGCATTTCATCAAACTTTGTGACCTGAAGCTTCTCTCCTGTTTCAAAGAGCTGGCCTTCCAGCCAGAGTTTCCAGGCTTCTTCACTTTGTGGCTCCAACGAAGAGGAAGCAAGACGATGAGAATAGAAATTGCTACCAAATCTGTCTGCCAGTTTTTTGGGAACAGCTCGAATCCGTTTCCCCGATATAGATAAGGGGGAAAGAGCGCCATGCTCACCAGAAGGAGTATCTGTCCCCGTCATGAGATATGATTGGATGAATACCTCGGGATCACTTAAGTCAAATAAGAACACCGACTCTCCTTCACTTTCGATATATCTGCCGTATGCCTTGAACTTATATTCAGTTGCCCAGTCAAGTAACTCAAACAGGGTGTCCCCAAACGCCGAACATGGAATCTCCTTTGCGTAGTATTTTCCATCATTGGGTCGGGACCACTGTACGAAGTGACGACACTCTTTAGATGCTCGACGAACGGCAAACATCCGTAATCCTGGATGGATCAGCAACTCCACTTTATTGTCCTTTCCGAAATAGCGAACACAATCTGTGCTGAATTTGATTTTCTTGCTTTGAAATAGGACATATGGCTTTTTGTTCGAGTCAAAGAGAGCGGAATTTGTGACTTCAAACCCCCGCAAGTCAAAATCTCCGGCTGTCACTTCGAAAGTGGTGTCATCGCTTTGGGGCTGCCCATAATATGCATCATCATCCGCATAGACACTCATCGAAGCCTGCAGATAATCCATTGCTTTGAAACCTGCCCATTTGGGACTGATTGTGACATATCCTTTCAGAAGTCCGGAGTCGATCACACGAAGTTCTGGTAAGATCGATTTTCCACCATATTTCGCATTGTTGATCATATGTTGGACAGCAATGTAATCATCCCTTGAAACGATAGCCTCATGGTCATCTTTGTACAGGCTCTGCTGGCGCTCACCTCTGTTCTTCTTTGCCTTATGGCTGATTACATCAGGAGTCCAAGTCTTCCGTGTAAGGACATCACCACAATGGCGCTCGTTTCTCAAGACTTGGATAACAGCACCTGAAGTCCATTTGGTGTTGCCGAGAAAAGTTGTTTTTCCGAGTTCTTCAAGGGTTCTGGCAATATGAGATGAGGAGTATCCAGATAGATACATGTAGAAAATAAGTCGGACCGTAGGGGCCTCATCTGGATTGATTACCAGCTTGCCCTCCGCATTATGAGAATATCCCAACAGCTTAGGGGTTAGGGGCAGACCACCATTTAACCGCTGGGCGAGTGAAACTTCCATGCTGCGGCTTCGAATGCGAGACTCATTCTCCGCAATAGATGCCAGAAAAGAGAGGGGCATGGAGGTATCTTCATTGAGTGAGAAGATGCATTCACTTTCGAAGAACACACCGACTGGGTTACGCAGCTCGGCAAGATTTCTCACCATCGTGATGCAGTCAACGGTGTTCCTTGCAAGTCGCGATACTGACTTAGTAATAATCAAATCAATTTTCCCAGCTCTACAATCCGTCAGCATTTGATTCAGTTCGTCTCGGTGCCTTGTAGAAGTGCCGGATATGCCCTTGTCAGCGTAAATCTTTACAAGTACCCAGTTAGGATGTTTTAGAACAAATTCCTCATAATAGTTTTTCTGAAGTTCATATGAGGTTTCCTGCCCCAGATTATCTGTTGAAACGCGGACATAGACCGCAACACGCTGA
>ULQI01015051.1_pt1 | contig 10785 bp, 7 predicted proteins | sample 1954261 | NCBI WGS metagenome assembly ULQI01 (sample SAMEA4835650, study PRJEB28245) | human gut metagenome | biome: gut microbiome; material: fecal sample | place: Denmark | collected 2008 | reverse complement strand
AGGGGCGAGCCCTTGGCAAAGAGGGTAAGTTTCGTCCTCACCGGTCAACGCCTGGGGGAAATGTCTCCACCGGAGATACACTTAGTACCGAAAACCCCTGGCGGGACGGGGTTTCTGCGCCAGATCTTCACTTTCTATTTTTTAGACAAAAGTTGTTTTTCCCTTTGTGCAACTGCGCCTAATTTTTTGCTCTCTGGGCGACATTTGGCCCATTTTGGTATGCAAATGCAGGGGTGTCCGCCTTGAATTTCGTCGTTTTCCGGCGCAAACACGCCATTTTACCGACAAAAATATCTTGCAAATTCTGCCTTCTCCTGCTATGATGAAGAAAACAGCGGCCCGCTTGCAGGGCCGTCTAAAAACAGAAACAAATTTGATATTGCCGTATGACAAGGAGGTTATCGAATATGTCGATCCAGCTTTCTCGCCGTGACTTTATGAAATGCAGCGCCGTGGCCGTTCTGGCCGCAGCCTCTGGCACCCTGCTCACTGGCTGCAGTGGTGGAGTTGGGGGTGGCTCCATCGCTCCAAACACCACGATCACCACTTCGGACGGTCTTTCTGTAAAGATGAACACTTTCAGTAGACCCACCATTGGTAATATTGGAACCCCTGACTATAACAGCGTTATTACCCTTGGTGATAAGGTAGAGCTTTTTGAGATTTCCTTTGATCTGACAAACAACGGCAAGCAACCTATTGCCGTTGTCGATCCTGTCAATGTTGCACTTGACGATTTGGCAACTGCGGTTTTCCAGTGCCATATTAACAAAAGCCCCGACCCCTTGGTAAAATATCTTCAGGATAAAAGTTTCAACGTCCGCACTGATAAGGGCGAAAAGGTCGGCTGTGTCCATTTCTTTGAGAGAGATTGGCACGAGAATCTGACCAGTTTGGAACCCGGCAAAAAGATCGAGGTCCATCTGCTCTGCGTTGCCCCCGCTGGTTGGAAGAGACTTAATATTGCCTACAACAAACTGGGCCTCAACTTCGTCCAGTACCGCAACTAATTTTGCTGCCGGGTCACACCGGTCCACTTCAAAAATGTCCTGCGCCGCAGCTCCCATTTTCAGGGGGCTGCGGCCTTTTTATGCTCTTTTTGTCCATAAGATACTTGTATGCAACAGGACCTCATTTTGTCGAAATGACAAAAAAGAAAAGCTCTTTCTTGTCGATTTTACGTATTTTGTGCGATACAACCAAAAATATTTTACGTTACACCCCCGAAACAAGGACTTTTGAAGCAATTTCATGAAAAAAAGTTTGAAAACTATGGCTTTTCTGTTCCGGATGTGTTAAAATCCTGTTAAGCAAGTGTGAGCGGTCCACAACCAGGGACCGCAGTCACATCCGCACTTATTCAACATTCTTTTCAAGGAGGAATGTGTCTTATGATGAAATATCTCCAGAAACTGGGCAAGGCCCTGATGCTGCCCGTCGCGGCTCTGCCGGTCTGCGGCATCCTGATGGGTCTGGGCTATCTGCTGTGCCCCTCCACGATGCAGGGCGGCGACGTCGTCGGTATCGTGCAGACCATCGGCTTCCTGCTGGTCAAGGCAGGCGGCGCTCTGATCGACAATATGGCTTGGCTGTTTGCTGTTGGTGCAGCGGTCGGCCTGGCCGATGACCATGACGGCACCGCTGGTCTGGCGGGCCTGGTCAGCTACCTGATGATGCAGCAGCTGCTGAGCCCCGGCGTCGTGGGTGTCATCCGCACCCTGGAAGCTGGCAGCGCTACCGAGATCGCTTTCCAGAAGATCGCTGGCAACGCTTTCATCGGCATCCTGGCTGCTGTCATCGGCTCCACCTGCTACAACAAGTTCAAGAGCACCAAGCTGCCTGACTGGCTGGCATTCTTCAGCGGCAAGCGCTCGGTCGCCATCGTCACCGCTGTGGTGTCCATCCTGGCATCTGTGGTCCTGCTGTTTGCGTGGCCCATCATCTTCGGCGCACTGGTCGCTCTGGGCCAGGGCATCGCTGGCATGGGCGGCATCGGCGCTGGCCTGTATGCCTTCTTCAACCGTCTGCTGATCCCCACCGGCCTGCACCACGCTCTGAACAACGTGTTCTGGTTCGACACCATCGGCCTGGGCGACCTGACCCACTTCTGGGCAGGCGAGACCTCTGCCGACGTGAGCTGGAGCCTGGGTATGTACATGTCCGGCTTCTTCCCCTGCATGATGTTCGGTATCGCCGGTGCTGCTGCTGCTATGGTCCGCACCGCTAAGAACAAGAAGGCTGCTATCGGTCTGGTCGTCTCCGCTGCTATCTGCTCCTTTGTCTGCGGCGTCACCGAGCCGTTCGAGTTCGGCTTCATGTTCCTGTGCTTCCCGCTGTACGTTGTGTACTCTGTGCTGTACGGCATCTTCAGCGTCATCACCTACTACTCTGGCTTCCGCGCAGGCTTCAGCTTCTCTGCTGGTGCTACCGACCTGCTGTTCTCGGCATCTCTGCCTGCCGCAGCTAAGACTTGGATGATCATCCCCCTGGGCATCGCTGCTTTTGTAGTGTTCTACCTGGTGTTCTACTTCGCCATCACCAAGTTCGACCTGAAGACCCCCGGCCGTGAGGACGAGGATGCTGAGGAGGCCGAGAAGAAGGTCGTCCTGGCAAACAACAACTTCACCGAGGTCGCTTCCAAGGTTCTGGCAGCTGTGGGCGGCAAGGACAACGTGGCTCAGGTTGACTACTGCGCAACCCGCCTGCGTTTTGAGATCAAGGATTACACCGCTGTGGACGAGAAGGCCGTCAAGGCTGCCGGCGCTGCTGGTGTCATCCGCCCCACCAAGAACACCTGCCAGGTCATCATCGGCACCAAGGTCCAGTTCGTGTACGACGAGCTGAAGAAGATGCTGTAAGTTCCGGATCACCTGCTTTTCTTGGTCCGATCATTTGACCCCCTAGCAGCGGGAGGCTGGTTGCTCCCCTGCTGATCTGATGAAAAACGCCGCCGTGGGCGGGGCAATCGCCCTGTCTGCGGCGGCGTTTTGGTTTTGCTGCGGGGCGGGCGGGGCTGTGCCCGCCATTCCGCCCTTGCCGCTTTGCGCAAAAAAGCTGCAAAATCCATCCCCGGTCCCTGCAAACTGTGGTACAATAGCATTACAAGGGGGGCACTTGTCCCCCCGGTAAATGAGAAAGAGGTGCATTGCAATGATCTTGAAAAACGCTCTGGTATACACCCCCCGTCACACCTTTGAGAAGGGTGACCTGGTGATCCGGGATGGCCGGATCGCAGCCTATGCCCAGCCCCAGGAAGGGGAGGAAGTGGTGGACGCCGACGGGCTGTACGCCCTGCCTGGTCTGGTGGATCTGCACTTCCACGGTGCAGTGGGCCACGACTTCTGCGATGCAGACGAAGCCGGCCTGCAGGCCATTGCAGACTTTGAAGCCGCCCACGGCGTGCTGGCCATCTGCCCCGCTACCATGACCTTCTCCGAGGAGATCCTGAACGGTGTTATGGATACCGCCGCCGCCCACAAAAACGACAGCGGCGCCGACCTGGTGGGCATCAACATGGAAGGCCCCTTCATCAGCCCCAAAAAGGTGGGTGCTCAGAACCCGGAGTACCTGCAGGGCGCAGATATCGAGATGTTCCGCCGTCTGCAAAAGCGCAGCGGCGGCCTGATCAAGCTGGTGGACATTGCGCCGGAGGAGCCGGGCGCGCTGGACTTTATCCGTGCCTGCCACAGCGAGACCCGCATCTCCATTGCACACACCTGCGCTGGTTACGACGATGCGCTGGCCGCATTTGAGGCAGGTGCTTCCCACATGACCCACCTGTACAACGCCATGCCCGGCATCACCCACCGGGACCCCGGCCCCATCCTGGCCGCTATGGAGAAGGGCGCTGCCGTAGAGCTGATCACCGATGGTGTCCATATCCATCCCGCTGTGGTGCGGTTCACCTTCCGCACCTTTGGCGATGACCATGTTGTGCTGGTAGCCGACAGCATGATGGCCTGCGGTCTGCCGGACGGCCAGTACAGTCTGGGCGGCCAGGCTGTGACCGTCAGCGGCCCCCGTGCCACCCTGACCGAGCACCCCGGCGTGATCGCCGGCAGTGCTACCTGCCTGTACGACTGCATGAAGCGGGCCATACTGGACATGGGCGTCCCGCTGGAAAGCGCCGTCCGTGCCGCCAGCGAGAACCCCGCCCGCTGCCTGGGCATTGATGCCGATTACGGCTCCCTGGGTGCAGGGCGCTACGGCAACGTGATCCTGGCCAACGACAAGCTGGAGATCCAGTCTGTCTACCGCAAGGGCGTGCGCATCGTCTAAGCAAACATCCTGAATAGCAAAAGCCGCCGGCACTGTTTTCAGCAGAGCCGACGGCTTTTTTTATGTTGGGAGCTGTGGCTCCGATTTGGAAAACGCTTACCGAAAGCGGCCGCAAGGCGGGGAGAAACCCTCTCCGTCACGGCTTCGCCGTGCCACCTCTCCCGAAAGGGAGAGGCTTTGGCAAGGACGAAAAGTTTGTGGGCTTACAAGTTCGCTTCTTCTAGTAGTTGACTAGTGAGGACGAGACTTGCCCTTTTTGCCAAGGGCTCTCCCCTCGGGAGAGCTGTTGAGCGCAGCGAGACTGAGAGGGTTCTCTCGAAACCGACCCTCTCCGTCACGGCTCCGCCGTGCCACCTCTCCCGAAAGGGAGAGGCTTTGGCAAGGGCGTAAAGTTTTCCGCTTATAAGCTGGCTTCTTCTAGCCGTTGACCGGTGAGGACGAAACTCGTCCTCTTTGCCAAGGGCTCGCCCTTCGGGAGAGCTGTCGAGCGCAGCGAGACTGAGAGGGTTTATCCCCTATAAAAACTGGCTGGCGAAGATTCGCCAGCCATGTAAAAAGCTCTTTTGTGCTGCGGCGGGTGCCGCAACCTGTACCCTGTTTTTCTCAGTGTCCCAGGGTATTGCTGCTGGGGTCAGCGGCGCGGGCAGCCACTGTATTGGTTGCAGCATAAAGGGAGCTGGTAGGTGCCACCGGGCACATCAGAACCCGGCCGGTACCGCGGTACACATTGACCAGACCCTCTCCGCTGACTGCCGACCCCATCAGGGTACCTGTACTGCGCTCCACTGTAAAGTCCAGCCCAGAGGACCAGCACACCGCCAGAGAGCCATCGATCTTCAATTCATCGTTTTGCAGCTCCACTTCCACCAACTCTTCGTAGGGGACATTGCTTTCCAGCGCAGCCACACCCTGCCCGGCCAGGCTCAGGCTGAAAAGTCCCTCATTGCCCAGCGCTGCCGAGGACAGGCTCTTACGGGCCGTCAGCTTGCTGCGCACCGAGCCGGAGCAGGCGTAGAACATCCCGTCCTCCACCGTGACTCCGCCTGCGCCCCACTGTGCCACATCCAGCAGCAGCAGATATTTATAGGTAGGCTCCAGCACCAGCAGCCCCTGTCCGCCGTACTCCGGCTTGACGGCTGCTTCCTTGGTCACAGCACCACGGACCATTTTGCCAAACAGGTCGCCCACGCCTTTGATGCCCGTGCTGGCCCGCACCGAACCGGCCATCCACTGCATAGCACCAGCCTGGACGATCGCCGTATCGCTGCCATCCAGCTCAATAACGATCTGACGGCGGCGCACCCCCATCTTGCCCATAAAATAGGCCGTAGCTGCGGCAGAAGGCGACACACTGGCATCCGTCAGGTGCTCCAGAACATGAAAATTGCCAAGGCTGGCAGTATAACGACGATTTGCATTTTCAAGGTTTTTGATACGCATAAGGGCAGCCCCTCCTTTATAGGTGCGTTTTATCTCCGGCATGCCGGGTCTTATCTTTCTGATTGTACCACATCCCCTGCCAGAAAAAAAGTATCGGCACCGCTGCGGCTGTAAAATACAAGCCTGCCGTTCCAACGCCTGCCTGGAAGCGCCGAAAGCGCAGAATGGAAAACGTTTTTTCCACAAGACCGGTTCTTTGTGTGGAAAAACCAGCCTCTCTTTTACGCTTTTAGACCGTATTTCGACAGGAATTTACAGAAAAAGGAGAAAGCCGGGGTGAACTTTATTTCTCTCGAATATTTTCCATTATAGCCATAAAAAGAAAAAACATTTGCCAAAAGAGTTTCGGAGTATTGACGATATCTGTAAAAATATGTATAATAGTCGTAGATCCTGTGGAACAAATTACCTGGCCTAATTTTCTGCTTTCTGCGTTCTTCCCAAACGCAGGCAGGCAGACCAATGTCCGAACCATCACCTGTCAGTCCACCGTCCCAGCCTTTGGACGGTGCTGCAAACCGCACCAGCTATCGTTGCACCGGCACACGCCCGGGAGCTGGGGCGGACCGCATCTTTGAAAGGAGACTTTATTATGAAAAGCACTGGCATTGTCCGCGGCATCGATGCGCTGGGCCGCATCGTTCTGCCCAAGGAGCTGCGCACCAACATGCGCCTGGAGACCGACACCAAGCTGGAGATCTTTGTGGATGGCGATTCCATCATTTTGAAGAAGCACCGTCCCATTGGCAGCTGCGATTTCTGCGGCGAGGTGGACGATAAGGCTGTGCACTATGCAGGCTACTGCATCTGCTCTGAGTGCCGCCAGCGCATCAGCGAGCTGTAAGCTCCCTTAAAAAGGAGGCGCCAACTGAGAAATGAGCCGCATTGAGGAGTTCTCCCTGCCATCCAACGCCGCCGGGCGGCAGCTGCACGGGTTCCGCTGTATTCCAGAGGGGCCGGTGCGGGCCGTTTTGCAGCTGTCCCACGGGATGGTAGAATTTATTGGCCGGTATTACCCGCTGGCAGAGTATCTGGCCGACCAGGGCATCCTGGTGACCGGCCACGATCATCTGGGCCACGGCGAGTCCATCCGCACCAAGGAGGATTACGGCTATTTTGATGAGCCGGACGGCAACAAGACCGTGCTGGAGGATCTGCACCGCATGACGGTGCTCACCAAAAAGCTCTATCCGGGGGTTCCTTATTTTTTGCTGGGCCACAGTATGGGTTCGTTTTATGCCCGGCAGTACCTGTGTGAGTATGGCAATGAGCTGGACGGCGCTATTATCATGGGCACCGGCTTCCAGCCCAAGCTCCTGGTACGTTTTGCGCGGGGACTGTGCCGCACCCTGGCCGCTCTACATGGCTGGCACTACCGTAGCAAATTTGTAGCCAATCTCTCCTTTATGGGGTACAACCGCGGCCTGGAAGGCCGCACCACCCACGATTGGCTCAACCGCGACCACGCCGAGGTGGACAAATACCTGGCAGACGAGCGCTGCACCTTTACCTTTACGCTGAACGCTTATTACAGTATGTTCTCCGGTCTGCTTCGTCTGCATGACCCTGCGTTTGTATCCAGAATGCCCAAAAGTCTGCCGGTCCTGTTCCTGGCTGGTGATGCAGACCCCGTGGGCGAGCAGGGCGCCGGTGTACGCCGGGCGATCCAGAGCATGAAGGATGTGGGTGTCGAGGACATCCAGTTCAAGCTGTATCCCGGTGCGCGTCACGAGCTTTTGGTAGAGACCAACAAGCAGGAGGTCTTTGCCGACATTGCACATTGGCTGGACACCCAACTGGCCCGCACCTGATCCAAACGGCGCTTATACGACCAAAAAACTCCCCTGTACTGCATACAGGGGAGTTTTTTTGCGCACAAAAATGCACCCCCAAACGGGGGTGCACCGATGGTTTTATTTACTTTGCGTAGTCCACCGCGCGGCTCTCACGGATCACATTGACCTTGATCTGACCGGGGTAATCCAGCGTATCCTCGATCTTCTTGGCCACAGCCCGTGCCAGCAGGATCACCTGGTCATCACTGACCACATCCGGCTTGACCATGATCCGCACTTCGCGGCCTGCCTGCACAGCAAAGGCCTGCTCCACGCCCTCAAAACTGGAGGAGATCTCCTCCAGGTTCTCCAGGCGCTTGACGTAGCTTTCCACATTCTCACGGCGGGCGCCGGGACGTGCAGCGCTGATGGCATCCGCAGCCTGGATGATGAAGGCCAGCGGGGTCTTGGGCTCCACGTCGCCGTGGTGTGCCTCCAGTGCATGGATCAGCTGGGTATTCTCTTTATACTTGCGGCAGATATCCACACCGATCTGCACATGGCTGCCCTCGATCTCGTGGTCCAGTGCCTTGCCAATGTCATGCAGCAGACCGGCACGGCGGGCCAGTGTGATGTTGACCCCCATCTCCCCGGCCAGCAGGCCAGCCAGCCAGGCCACTTCCATGCTGTGGGTCAGGGCGTTCTGTCCAAAGCTGGTGCGGTACTTCAGCCGACCAATCAGCTTGACCAGGTCCGGATGCAGGCCGTGGATGCCCAGCTCCATCACCGCGCGCTCGCCTTCCCGCTTCATCTGCAGTTCCAGCTCGTGGCGGCACTTTTCCACCGTCTCCTCGATGCGGGCGGGGTGGATGCGTCCGTCGCCGATCAGCCGCTCCAGGGTCATGCGGGCCACTTCCCGGCGGGTCTGGTCAAAGGAGGACAGCGTAATAGCCTCCGGGGTATCGTCAATGATCAGATCCACACCGGTAGCCGTCTCCAGAGCGCGGATATTGCGGCCCTCGCGGCCAATGATGCGGCCCTTCATCTCGTCGCTGGGCAGGGGCACCACGCTGACGGTGGTCTCGCTGCAATGATCCGCAGCACAGCGGCTCACAGCCTGTCCAATGAGGTTGCGGGCGATACTCTCGCAATTTTCCTTCAGGTCGGTCTCATAGGCAGCCACACGGACGGCCTTCTCATGGGTCAGCTCCTCGTCCACCTTGTGCAGCAGCACTTCGCGGGCGTCCTCCTGGCTCAGGCCAGCCAGGGTCTCCAGCCGCTCCATCTCCTTGGCGCGCAGCTCATCGATCTCCGCCAGGTGAGCCTCTGCCTCTGCGTTGCGCTTTTTCAGGTCCTCTTCCCGGCGCTCCAGCGCCTCGGTCTTGCGGTCCAGAGCAGTCTCTTTCTGGTCGATACGGTTCTCCTGACGGCTGATCTCAGCGCGGCGCTGCTTGATCTCCCGGTCGGCCTCCGCCTTCAGCTCGTCCACTTCCGCCTTCATGCGGAAAGCCTCGTCCTTTGCTTCCAGGATCGCTTCCTTGCGTTTTTGGTCAGCGGTCTTGATAGCCTCATTGACCAGACGGGTGGCCTCCGCCTCGGCGCTGCCGATCTGAGCCTCTGCGGTCTGCTTGCGGCGGTTATAGCCCAGCACAGCGCCCAATACAACGCCCAGAGCCAGTCCGACCACAATCCATACGATTGCGGGCATTTGCGTTCACTCTCCTCAACAGTAATTTTTGTTGCAAAATGGGAGATGCTGCGGCAGGGATGCAGGCCCCGAGAAACATGTATAAGCGAGCTTTCTCAAGCATAAAACAGACAACACGAACACACACGCAGGCGCTTTTTCCCTGCGGGAGCGTGGATGATGGCAGCTTTCTTCGGTTCAAGAAGTTCTATACTTATAGCAGGGCCGCCCTCCGATGTGTGGGCGGCCTTTGCTCAGGTCCAAGTACACAGAACCCTGCACGCAGCGTCACGGGTTCCATACTACATCTTTATATTACGAAACATTTCTCCCCTTGTCAAGGGAGAAGCCCTTTCCCACAGCAGATTTTTTTCTGGAAAAAGGAGGGTCTCTCCCTTCTTTTCCGCCAAAAAAGGCTGTAAAAAAACTTTTTATCCGGCCAGGGCCGATACTCCGGTCCAAGCCCCATTTTTGCCCAGATCTTTACTCCAGATACATCCTGCGCAGGCGCATCAGACGGGCCGGGGTCAGCCCATATTCCGCTTCCAGGTACGCCTCCGGGGAGCCGTACTCCTGCCGCAGGGTGTCCAGCACGAACTGGGCTGCTTCCGGGTAGACCCCCGCCACACCCCGGTAGTAGGCTTCCCGCTCCGGCTGGCGGGCGATCTCCTCCGCATGCTGGTCGCAGTAGGCCTGGATCTCCGCAGCACGGCAGGTATTGGTACGGGCAAAATCCTCCCGGATCACGGTTTCCGGCGCGCCCAATGCCAGCAGGATCAGCATCGCCGCCACACCGGTGCGGTCCTTTCCGGCAGAGCAGTGGAACAAAATGGGGGTCTCCCCCGCTTCCAGCGCCCGGAACAGTTCCCGGAACGCCCGGTTCCCGCTGAGCATCCGCCGGTACACAGCCTGTACCGCATTGAAGCCGGTATCCGGCTGGCCGTTCAGCAGCCGGGCAATGTCCGCCGGGGCAAAGCTCATCTCCCGGCCGTCCTCATCGCACAGACCGCTCAGGCGCACCAGCCGGGCCCCGTCCGGCACATAATCCGGCAGGGCTGCCGCCTCCTTGGTGCCCCGCAGGTCCAGGATCAGCCGCAGACCCAAGCCGTCCAGCCGGGCACGGTCCTCCGGACCCACCAGCCGGGCCGTGGGGATGCCACGGTAGATCTGCCCCCAGCGGATATGTTTGCCCTCGTCCGCCTCGTAGCCGCCCAGCTCCCGGAAGTTCGTGCCCCCCACAAAGGGCAGCGGCACGCCGGGTTCCTGGCGGGGCTGCGCCGGGGCCGGGTGTACCGGCGCTGTATACAGCGGACGGGCCGGGCCGCCCCGTCCCTGGGGCGCCACTGCCCCATCCAGCGCTGCCATCAGGTAGCTGCGCAGCAGTTCCAGATAGGCCGAGTCATGCTCCCGCCGCTGCAAAAGGGAGACGCACAGCGGGGGCAGCTCCTCCAGCAGCACGCTGCGCACCCGGTCCAGCGGACGGCGCTGCCCCGGCTCATACCGGGTCAGGCAGGCGCACTGCTGGTCCTGCACCAGATAATATGCCTGGTAGAAGCTGGGCACCAGCTCTGCCGCCGGGGCAAACCCCACCCGGGCGCAGCCAGA